>SXGR01550824.1_pt1 | contig 15219 bp, 12 predicted proteins | sample 3174711 | NCBI WGS metagenome assembly SXGR01 (sample SAMN11356860, study PRJNA531348) | freshwater metagenome | isolation source: freshwater sample F1-60 | place: China: Fuxian Lake, Yuxi | collected 2017-12-25
CGTGGCGCTGAGGGAAAGAGTCGGTCCCTTTGGAGGTCTGGTCACCTCGGCTTTCGATCATGGAGGCGTCAAGCGAGAACGGGAATCTATGCGCCTGCTAGCCGAGCAGGTGATGCCTGGCTTCCGAAGGGCAGTTGGGGTATGACATCCATTGGCTCAACACGCTCAGCGGAACGCCTGATAAGAGCATATGCTCGGTTCGCTACTGGTGTGGCGGTAGTTACTACGCGAGCCAACGACGGCTGGATTGGGAACACGGTCAGTTCCTTTAACACCGTCTCGCTCAATCCGCCGCTAGTGCTTTTCAGCATCCAGCGGTCCCGCCGGTCCTTTGCGGTATGGGAGGCCGCGGAAGACTTCATCGTGAATGTTTTGACTAGCGCGCAGGCCAAACTTTCCAGGCGCTTTGCGGGCACCGGGCCCGACAAATGGGATGGCGTGCTAATCAAGGCCGGCCGTCATGTGGATGCACCTGTGATCCAAGGCTCCCTGGCGGTTCTCGAGTGCCGGGTTTGGGCCCACAACGATGGCGGTGACCACCTAATCATCGTCGGAGAAGTGCTGGGAGTTGACCAAGCGAATGATCCCGCGCCGCCACTGGTGTACTATGATGGCGATTACCATGACGCTCGACGCTTGCCTCCTTCGTAAAGTCTTTACGCCTATGGCTAAAGCGCACTTCTCGAGGCAACCCAACGCCACCCCGTATGGTAAAAAACCCCAGCACAGCAAAGAGCAAGCAGCGGCCTGGCAGCAAATTCGTGTAATGACCGTGCAATTGATAAGTTACACGAAGATAACGCTGTAACTTATTGTTTTATATGGGATTCTGGCTCCTCGACCTGGGCTCGAACCAGGGACCTACGGATTAACAGAAAAGTCGGCTTGTCGAATAGCTATATAAAACAACGACTTACACAAATAAATAACTGCCGTGTAATATTTCGTGTAATAAACCAAAAATTGCAAATTACAATTTTTTCAGCACTTTCGTAGATTTTGCCCTCGGCGCTGACTTTTTGTCACCAGCTAGTCTAACTCCAGCGTGGGGGCCAGAACTGGAATCAGCGGGAACGCAAGGGCTAGCTGCGGCGCTGAGCAGGTGCGGGGCCGAGGTTGCGCACGACGCCCATTGACATGGGATGGTTCACTCAGGCTTCGCCCTGGATGCGCGCGAACCAGTCGACAACTAACGGTGCGTGACTCCGATCGACCGCGACGACGAAGCCGTCGGCGTCTGCAAGCAGCAAGGCCTTCAGGGCGAACATTTCGGTGAAGGTAGCGCTATCGTATGCAAACACTCCAGGATCGAGGTCGAGCGGGCAGCCGATAGCCAGCACTTCGCGTGCTTCCGGGCCGCTGATCGCGAACCACTGGTAGGCGTCAGACACCGACAGGATCAGTGTGTCCGCTGCCGGATCGGGGGTGTTCAACTGCCCCAGCAAAGGATCCTCCAATGCCAGGGGCGCAAGCAGCAGCCAATGATGCGGGCTGGGTCGAAGAACGCGCAAGTCGCCCGCCACGGCGGCACGAAGGGCAGGCGGGTCGGTCAAACCCAGCCGCAGCAAGCGCGGCAAGACGTCGCCAGGTTCGCCCTTGATGTCGATGACGGTCTGCGGAACGAGGACTTGGATGTGGCAGTTGTAGATCATCGTGGAGGCAGATCTCGCGCTTAGCCGCGCAGGCGCAGTCCTTTGGGGTCATGGAAGCAAGGCGCCGTCACCACAGCCGGTACCACCTCGTCTTTCAGGCGGATGAAGACGGTTTCACCCATGCGCGCCCGACCGTTGGTCAGAAGGCCGAGCGCGACACTGCGGTTCTGAACCGGGCTCCAGATGCTGGCGGTGACAAAGCCCTCGGATGCTTCGCGACGCCCGCCAGGCGTGATCGGCGCGCCGTCGGGCACCTGCCTCTGAGCGTCTGCGGTCAGCAGCCCGACCAACTCGCGCCGTGCGCCCATGGCATCCCGACGCAGCAGAACCGCATGCTTTCCCAGGAAGTCCGGCTTGGTCTTGGACATGGCCCAGCCCAGACCGAGGTCGAACGGATCAGCAGTTCCATCGACCTCATGACCGAGAGACAGGAAGCCCTTCTCGACTCGCAATACGTGACTGGATTCCGAGCCGACCGGCACCAGGCCAAAGGGCTTGCCGACCTTCATGATGCGCTCCCACAGCGCCAGTCCGTCGCGTGAGCGCACGTTGATTTCGTAACTGAGCTCCCCGGTGAAGCTGACTCGTGCAACCCGTGCCTGAAATCCGGCCACCCGGCCCTTTCGCAGGCCCATGAAAGGGAAGGCCTGCTGTGACAGGTCGATGTCCGTGCCCAGTGCAGCCAGCAATTCGCGCGCGCGCGGACCACAGATCGTCGCATTGGCCCAGGCCGTGGTTACTGGCGTGATGCGCACTTTCCATTGAGGTCGCTCGACCTGCAGAAAGTGCTCCATGTGTCGGTGGACCTCGTCGGCATTGGCGGTCGATGTGGACATCAGCCAGTGTCCGTCTGCAAGCTTGAAGCTGACGCCGTCGTCCAGTATCAGGCCGTCGTCGGTCAGCATCAGGCCGTAACGGCCCGTGCCGACCCGCAGATCGGCAAAGCTGTTGGTGTAGAGCGTGTCAAGAAGACGCAGCGTGTCCGGGCCGCGGATTTCGAACTTGCCCAGCGGCGAGCCGTCGTACATGGCGACACCTTCGCGAACAGCCGTGCATTCGCGCACCACCGCCTGCTGCAGTTTCTCTCTACCGCGCGGGTAGTAGCCGGGGCGCCGCCAGCGCGCGCCAGCCTCGAACATCTCGGCCCCCTGCGCGATGTTCCACGCCGTGATCGGCGTGTGTCGATAGGGCAGGAACACCTTGCCACCCCGACTGCCGGCTAGCGCGCCAAACTCGACAGGTGACCACGGCGAGCGCATCGTGGTGGTGCCGATATCCTGCAACTGCTTGCTCTGGGCCAATGCGATCGCTCCGATCACGTTGATGTTGCCAGTCTTGCCCTGATCGATCCCCATGCCAGCGGTAGTGTAGCGCTTGACGTGCTCGACGGCGCCATAGCCTTCACGCAGCGACAGGTGGATATCGGCCACCGTCACGTCGTGCTGAAGATCGACGAAAGCCTTGTCGCCCGGGTTCGACGGCGACACGTGCCACAGTACCTCGGTGGCATGCGCAAGTCCCGGGGAAGCCACGACCGGCTCGAGCTTCGGTACGGTAAACCCGCAGGCTTCGGCTGCCTCAGCTCCTGAACTGGCACCGTCCGCCAGTATGGAAGGGAGATCAAGCAAACCCCCGGCTGCACCGGCACAGCGGGCGCCCTGAGCCGGCCGATCCGGCACAAAACTACCCAGCGTCGGTTCGTAGCGCAGAGTACCGCGCGACTGCGAGAACAGGTGCACCACAGGGTTCCATCCACCAGACACCGCGAGCAGATCACAGGCGATGCGCTCAGTGCCGCCATGGGCGGAGCCTTCACCATCCCGAGCGCGTACCAGCGCTGCACGCAGGGCACGGTGCCCACTGGTGCCCACCACGAGATGACCGGCCAGCACGCGAATGCCGGTCACGAGGGCCAGGGCCTCGGCAGGAACCTTGGCCCTGGCATCGACGACGGCGACCACTTCGATACCCGCGGCGCGCATGTCCGCGGCCACTTCGTAGGCACTGCTGTTGTTGGTGAACACCACGGCGCGCCGTCCCGGCTGAACGGCGAAACGATGAAGGTAGGTCTGAACTGCCGACGCCAGCATCACGCCCGGTCGGTCGTTGTCATGAAACACTAGCGGACGCTCCAGGGCTCCGGTCGCGATCACGACCCGGCGCGTGCGCACTCGCCAGGTGCGCTGGAAGACGCCGTCCCGGGCAGGCTCTCGCTCCGTGACGATGACCATGTTGGCTTCCCGGTACGCCCATGCGCTGGCCTGCATGAGCCGGCGGACATTGGGCATGCTGTCGATCAGTGCTACCCGCGCGCGCACCCAGTCGACGGCCGGCTTGCCGTCGACCGAGTCCCGACGGGCCAGCAGCGCGCCGCCCGGCTCCAGACCCTCGTCAACCAGCAGCACACGGCAACCGGCCTGCGCGGCCACGATGGTGGCTGTTAGCCCTGCTGGACCCGCACCGACCACCAGGACTTCGCACTGCCAATAGCGCGTCTCGTAGATCCCCGGTACCTTGTCGGAATCCGGCGCGTGCGAAAGGCCGGCCGCACGTCGGATGGCTGGCTCGTACAGCAGCCAGTTCGGCCACATGAAGGTCTTGTAGTAGAACGAGGCCGGCAGCAGTCGAGCGAACCACTGGTTCACCGCCAGAAGGTCAAACCGCGCAGATGGCCAGCAATTTACCGAACGCGCCTCAATCCCCTCCTGCAGTTGCAGCGTAGTGATGGGTTGCGTCGCGGACTGCCGGTCCCCTAGCAGTTCGACCATCGACGTCGGCTCTTCGGGACCGGCGCTGGTGATGCCTCGCGGGCGGTGGTACTTGAAGCTGCGCGCCGTGAGTCGCACTCCGGCAGCCAGCAGGGCCGATGCCAGCGTATCGCCGGCAAATCCCTGGTAGCGGGTGCCGTTGAAGCGGAAAGACAGCGGCTTGCTGCGATTGATCAGGCCTCCCTGGGGCAGACGAAGCGATTCAGGCATTACTCGCATCCGGCTGGAGGATTTCGTGGGTCACGGTGTCGCGCACTACGGTGAACCATGCACTGCAGCCGCGGGCGTGGTACCACTTCTCGCGCAAGGGGCCCATCGGGTTCGCGGGCACGACCAGGTATTCCACCCAGGCTTCGCTGTCCAAGGTCGACGGATCATCAGGGCGTTGCTGACGGGACGGCCCGCCGGCGACGAATTCGGACTCTAGGCGCGGCCCGCAATTGGGACAGGGAATCAGCAGCATGTGCGGGAGTCTCAGCGGATGGTGGTCGTTCCCGACTCCAGGACGTAGTCGAGGCAGCGAAAGCGGTCGAGTGAGAAGGGCTTGATCAGAGGGTGCAGTTCGCCAGTAGCAATCAGGTGGGCCAGCGTGTGGCCACCAGCCGGAACGGCCTTGAATCCACCCCACCACCCGGCCGACACGAATAGCCCGGGAATCGATGTGCCTGAAACGATGGGGGAGGCGTCGTGCGCGATGTCCAGCGTGCCACCCCACTGCCGCATCAGCTTGAGTCGCTTGAACGAGGGAAACAGCTCCAGCATCGATACCACCGCGTCCTCGAAAACGCTTTGCTTGATATCCCGCCGGAAGGACTGGCCCGGGTCGTTGGCACCGCCGATGATGAGTTCGCCGCGATCCGACTGGCTGATGTACACGCCGATGTCCGGGCAGTTGACGATCACGTCGATCAGCGGCTTGACCGGTTCGGACACGAAGGCCGTCAGATTGATGGTCTTGATTGGCAGGCGCAGGCCGACAGTCTCGGTCAGAGTCGTGGTATGTCCGGACACGACGACAGCCACCTTGTCCGCGCGAACGACGCCGCGAGCTGTCTTGACACCGGCGATCTGGCCGTCATCCCCGCGCAACAGCGCAGTCACCGGCGTGTTCTGGTGCATCTCGACGCCCATGTCGTCGGCGGAGCGGGCAAATCCCCAGGCGACGGCATCGTGGCGGCACACGGCGGCGTCCGGATGCACCATGCCGGCCAGAATCGGTAGCCGGGAGTCCGGACCGCCGCCGGTCAGCGGGGGGATTCTCCGGCGTATCTCGGCGACATCGATGGGCTCGTAGGTCGAGCCGTGATTGGCCATGTTGAGCCTGCGCCGGCTCAGGTCACGCAGCTTGGGCGAAGTCTGGATGACATCGATCATGCTGCGTTTGGAGTGCATCAGATTGAAGTTCAGCGCACGCGTCAGCCCTTCGTATAACGCCACTGACTTGACGTAGAAGGGGATGCTCTCGTCCCGCAGGTAGTTCGAGCGGATGGTGACCGTGTTGCGGGCGATGTTGCCGCCACCCAGCCAGCCACGCTCGAGGACGGCCACGTTGGTGACGCCATGCTCCTTGGCCAGGTAATGCGCCGTGGCCAGGCCGTGGCCGCCAGCACCGATGATGATCACGTCGTAGCGGTCGCGCAGTGCCGGGCTGCGCCACGCGCGCTGCCAGTTCTGGTGGTGCGAGAAGGCGTTACGCGCCAGCGACAGGAGGGAATACCGTTGCATAGTCGGTGCGAAGGGGTTGGGTTCAAAGCGCGGGGGGAGTATTGCCGAATGGCAATGACTGCATTGTGCGCCTCACGGGCGTCCAAGTCGAGGCGAGATGCGAGGTCATTAGGGAATCAGTCCGGTACAGATCAGCGCGCTTGATGGCGCTCAAGTTGTTCGATGCGCTCAGGGACCGGCCAACTTGAGTTCAAGCCAGCCGGCTTCCAGGCTGGGGACTGCTGCTAGCAGAGCGCGGGTGTAGGCTTGCTGCGGATGATCCAAGACCTGGCGCGTCGACCCGTACTCGACCAGAACCCCATCCGACATCACGGCCACCTTGTGCGCAAAGCGTCGCGACAGCCAGAGGTTGTGTGTGATGAACAAGATGGCCAGGCCGCGCTCAGTCAGCAGTTTGCGCAGCAGCAGGATGATCGAGTCTTCCACCAGCAGGTCCAGCGCGGACGTGATTTCATCGCACACCAGGAGTTTTGGCTCGGCGCCCAACGCGCGAGCAATGCATACGCGCTGCTTCTGGCCGCCCGACAGACTGTCCGGCATCCTTTCGAGCAGATCGGCATCGAGCTCCGTAGCTTCCAGCAGCGCCCGCACCCTGCGCTCGACCTCCGCGTCGTTGCAGCCAAAGAAGAACTGGATCGGCCTGCCAATTGCCTCGCGCACGCTCTGGCGCGGGTTCAATGCCACATCCGGGCTCTGGTGGATCAGTTGGATTCGCCGGCGCTCGTCCTTGTTCCTGGCCCCCAACGCACGCAGGGCAGCGCCTTGCAGGCGGATCGTGCCGGACTGGGGCGGCAGCAGTCCGACGACCGCGCGGGCCAACGAGGACTTGCCACTTCCGGACTGGCCCACGACAGCCAGCACCTGTCCTTGGTCGAGGCGCAAACTGACGTCGCGTACGACGGACGGACCTCGCCCATAGCCGAGCGTCACGCCGTCCACCTCCAGGACCGGCTGGGTCGTCTGTACAACTTCCATGGGCTCCGCGGTCTTGCGCAGACCCACAAGAGCCTGCACGTAAGGCGTACCGGGCCTGGCGACGATCGACTGCGTCGGTCCTTCTTCGACAATGCGTCCGTTGCGGAGCACCACGATGCGATCGGCCAGCTGAGCGACAACCGCGAGGTCGTGAGATATGTAGACGGCGGCAAGTTTCCGACCACGGATGGCGTCGTGGATGACCCTCAAGACCTCGATCTGGGTCGTGACATCAAGCGCGGTGGTCGGTTCGTCGAAGACGATCAGCTTGGGCGCGTTGGCAAGCGCCATAGCCACCAACGCGCGTTGCATCTGCCCGCCCGACACCTGATGGGGGTAGCGCCGACAGAACTCGACGGGATCAGGCAGTTCCAGGCGTTCGAACAGGTCCCGCGCCAGACCCAGGTCTGCGCCTGCAACTCTACCGGTGAGCCTGGCAACCTCCAGCACTTGATCCGCAAGCCGGGTTGAGGGATTAAATGAAGCCGCCGCACTCTGGGCGACGTAGGCCATGGCTGTTTGCCGCAGGTGCCTCAACGCGTCCGGTTTCAGGCCGTAGACATCGACACCATCAAATCGCACGGTCCCCGCCTTAATCTGACAACCCGGATTGACGTAGCCCAACACGGTACGTCCGATCGTGCTCTTGCCGGCACCCGACTCACCGATCAATGCCAGGACCTCGCCAGGCGCCACCCTGAGGCTGACGTCGTCAACGATCGATCGGCCAACGGCTTCGACCACCAGGCCGTTGATCTCCAGCAGGCTCATCGCGGGGCAGCCTTTGTTGTCGAGCGGCGAACTTGCCAATCGACCAGCGCATTGACGCTGACGGTGATCACCGCAATCGTCACCGCCGGTACCAGCGGCACCCAAACACCGAATGAAATCGCGCTGACATTTTCCTTGACCAGGCCGCCCAAGTCTGAATAGGGTGGCCGGATGCCGAGTCCAAGAAAGCTGATCGAGCTCAGGAACAGAGCGGCAAAGGTGAATCGAAGGCCAAACTCCGCCAGTAGCGACGGCATCACGTTGGGCAGGATCTCGCGTCGAATGAACCAGCCCAGGCCTTCACCCCGCAGGCGAGCCGTCTCGACGTAGTCGAGTGCCATCACATCGGCCGCCAGGGCGCGAGCCAGCCGGAACACACGGGTGGAGTCGAGCACCCCGATGACGCAGATCAGCACCGGGATCGCATTACCCATCACGGAGAGCACGACCAGCGCCATGATCAGCGTGGGTATCGACATGAAGATGTCGACACCCCGACTGATGAGCTGATCCACCCAACCGGAGAATACCGCCGCCATGCCTGCGAGCGTGACGCCGATTGCGAACGACAACAGCGTTGCCGCCAAAGCCACGGCAATGGTGTTTCGAGCTCCGAACAGGAGGCGACTCAACATGTCGCGTCCCAGAATGTCTGTGCCCAGTGGGTGTTTGAAGCTCCATGTTTCCCAGGGTTCTCCAACCAGGGCAGCTTCGCGATAAGGCGCAAGAACCGGCGCGGTCACTGACGCGAGCACGATCAACACGATGATGGCGGCACAGGCCATCGGGAAGATTGAGTGTTTCACTTCGGATGCCTCAAACGGGGGTTGACCAATAGGCCTAACAGATCCGCGAGGAAGTTGCACACGACATAGACAGTAGTGAATATCAGTCCGCAAGCCTGAACCAGTGGTATATCGCGCGCCGTGACTGCGTCCACCATCAGCTTGCCCATACCCGAATAGCTGAAGACCGTTTCGACGACGACGACCCCCACCACGAGATAGGCCAATGTGAGCATCAGGATCGACAGGATGGGCGACATCGCGTTCGGCAACGCATGGCGCAGGATGATCCGGGCCGGCGAAATCCCCTTAAGTTCGGCCATTCGGATGTAGTCGGTCGACAAGACGGACACGATGGCGGTGCGGGTCAGCCGCATGGTGTGGGCCAGCGTCACCAAGGTCAAGGTGAGGACAGGCAGGGCAAGGGCAGGTACCCAGGCCCAGAAGCTGGCGCCATCGTTGAGCATGGAGAGAGCCGGTAGCCAGGCGAGCTTGACGGCCAGCGCCATCATCAAAAGGTAAGCAATCAGGAACTCGGGGACAGACACGAAGATCAGAGTGATGGCAGATATCGCATGATCGGCGACCTGCTCGCGCCGAAGCGCCGCATAGAGTCCCAGAGCGATCGACAGCGGCATGGCCACAAGGGCCGAAGTCAATGCCAGTACCAAGGTGTTGTTCAGCCGCCCGGCGATCATGTCCATGATCGGCGCCCCGCTGGCCAGGGATCGGCCGAGGTCGCCGCGCAGGCAACCGAATATCCAGTCCAGGTAGCGCTCATGAGCTGGTCGGTCCAGATTGAGCTCCCGACGGATCGCCGCAACTGTTTCCGGGGCTGCCGTCTGACCGAGGATGGCTTGTGCGACATCACCCGGCAGCAGTTGCGTCCCGACGAAAATCAGGAGCGACACCGCTACCAAGGTCAGCGCCGCGAAGGCGCATCGGGAAAGGACCAGCCTCAAGAGCACTGGTCTGGATCCGCGGCTCAGCCAAGCCAGACGCGCTCGACCACGCGCATGCCGGACATTGCGAAATTGCCAGGGAAAAAGCCCCGCACGTTGGATCGTGCGGCGTCTAGCACATCGGCAAAGATAGGGTTGATGCAGCCACCGGTCATGTTGATCATGCGCTGGCAGCTGGAGTAGAGTTCGCGCCGCTTGGCGTCATTGAGTTCCGAGCGGGCCTGAGCGAGCAGCGCATCGAATTCCGGGACGCGCCAGTTGGAATCGTTGAATGACGAGTCGGACTTGAAGGCCGTGGTTAGCATGATCCCTGCCGTCGCGCGTCCACCCCAGGCCGCCGCACAGAAGGGCTTCTTGCGCCAGACGTTGGCCCAGTATCCATCGTTCGGCTCCCGCACAAGGGCGATCTCGATACCGGCTGCCGCGGCGTGCTCCTTGAACAGCGCAGCAGCGTCCGGTGCTTCGGCGAACGCAACATCCGAGAACGAGAGTTGCAGGGGTCCTGTGTGGCCAGACCTGCGATACAGCGATCGGGCCTGCTCGGGGTCATAGGCGCGTTGCGGGATGTCTGCCCCATGGTATGGGTTGGTCGGGCCGATGGGATGGTCGTTGCCGACCCGCCCGAAGCCTCTAAATACCCGCCGCAGCATGTCTTCGCGATTGATCGCCAGCTTGATTGCCATGCGTAGGTCCGCGTTGTTGTACGGCGCGGTGTCGCAGAGCATCATGAAGGGACGATAGGCGCCTGTGGATGAGCGCAGCACCTGGATACCAAGCGTCCGCTCAAGAAGGCCGGCCGTGCGGGTGTCGACGCGCTCGATCATCTGCACCTCACCGCTCTGCAGCGCATTTATGCGCGCGGTCGTGTCACCAACGGCGAGCAACTCGCACTCGGCCACATGAGCGCGACCCGCTTTCCAGTAGTTCGGATTGCGGGTGCCGGCGATCCGCTGACCGGCAACAAAGCGTTGAACCATGTACGGACCTGTGCCGATGCCGGCATTGAAGTCAGTCGTGTTCGCGGGAACGATGATCATGTGCTGGCCCGACAGCACATAGGGCAGATCCGTGTAGACCTCCGACATCTCGAAGATGACGAGGTTGCCATCGGCACGCACATCGGTCACCGGCTGCATGAGTGCCTTGGCGCCTGACTTCGAGTCGGCGCCCCTATGCAGGTTCATCGACCAGACCACATCCGCTGCCGTCAGGGGCTTGCCATTGTGGAAGGTGACGCCACTGCGAAGCTTGTAAGCCTGGCGTCGCCCGCCCTGAGACGTCTCCCAGCTTTCGGCGAGCTCGCCGACCAGTCGGTTGCCCTCGCCGATTTCGGTCAGGCAATTGCCATACAGGTAACCCTGCATGCCGTGGTAGACCGATGTGATGGTGCGCGGGTCCAGAGTGTCCGTTGGCGCAGCACCGGTGGCTGCGATGGTCAGCTTGCCGCCGCGAACGGGCGTCTGGGTTTGCGCGGCCGCGGATTGGCTACCCAGGGCGAGCGCTGAACCGAGTGCGGCAGTTTGAGCCAGAAAGTCGCGGCGCTTGAGGTCCGTTGACAAGGGCGCGTTCGTCATGGTGCTGCCTTTCAAATGAATAAAGGAACCGGCTTTGGTACGACCCACCCGCAGGACATCGTGACTTGCCAGACTGTTTGCCGGATCGCCTTCGTCTGGGTCCCCGCGTTGGCGATGCTGCCGTATGTGAAATCAAGGGTATCCGGAATCCTCCTCAGGCGGCATCTAGCGTAAACCCTTAGTGCTGGCGACCCATAACTTACTTTTCATGCCGCTCATTAGAAAATCCGATGGGTGGTTGACTCAGGTCGCTCTCGAAACCCAAGCCACATTGCCAACTCCACAATAGTCTTGCGTCCAGCAAACCTCGAAGCAACGAAAAGGATCCTCGATGTCAAGACGAACCAGCCGGGCGAGCCAACGCCGTGACGAGCCGCAGAAGCTGGATCAGACACCCTGGCGGCGCTTCCGCAATCCGTACCCGGCGATTGAAGTGCTGGACCCAGTTCAACTGGACGCCATCCATGACAACTCGATGCGGATACTGTCGGAGATCGGCATAAAGGTTCTCGACGCGCGGTCCCGCAGCTACCTGGCCGGCATTGGGTGTGAGGTCAACGAGTCCACCGAAATGGTGCGCTTCGAACCGGGGCTGGTCATGGAGATGGTGGCGCACGCCCCCTCGAAGGTAAATTTGCACGCGCGCAACGCTGCGTACGATCTGACCCTGGGTGGGGATGAGATCATTTTTTCAGGGGTCATGGCGCCGCCATTCGCCAATGATCTGGACCGCGGCCGTCGGGCTGGTACCTACGACGAGATGTGCGATTTCGTCAGACTGGTGCATTCGATCAACGCGGTGCATCAGGTGGGGGGGGGCGGCTTCGAGCCTTTGAACCTGCCGCACCAGACTCGCCACTTGGATGTCGGGTACGCGCACGCGACACTGACGGACAAAACTTGGAAATTCTGGTGCAACGGGAAAGAGCGTGCGCGCGACGCGATCAGCATTGCCAAGATCATGATGGGCTATTCCGACGAGGACCTCATCGCTAGGCCGGTCATCACTGCGCCAATCAACACCAATTCACCCCTGATGATCGATACGGCGATGGCCGAAGGTATTGTCGAGATGGCGCGTTTCGGCCAGCCGCTGGTGATCGCCCCTTTCACGATGTCGGGCGCCATGAGTCCGGCCACCGAAGCGGGCGCCTTGTCGGTGCAGAATGCCGAGGCCCTGGCCGGTATCGTGCTTGCCCAGGCGGTGCGGCGCGGTACACCCGTTGTCTATGGGTCTTATCTCACCAACGTGGACATGCGCACTGGTTCGCCTTCATTCGGTACGCCGGTGTTTGCCAAGGCCACCTGGGCCTCGGGACAATTGGCGCGCAGGTACCGGCTGCCATTCCGCTCATCCCTCAACACCGGCTCGAACCTGGTCGATGCACAGGCTGCGTACGAAACGGAGATGTGCCTCTGGGCTGCCGTGATGGGCCACGCCAATATCATCTTCGCGGCGGTGGGCTGGCTCGAAGGTGGACTGTCCGGGTCTTTCGAGAAGCTCATCCTCGACGCCGAGTTGTTGCAACTGATGACGGAGACCATGCAGCCCATGGTGGTCAACAAGGACACGCTCGGCTTTGACGCGATCAAGGATGTCGGGCCGGGCGGGCACTTCTTCGGTTCTCCCCATACGCTTCAACGGTATGAACACGCCTTTTATCGCCCCTTGCTGTCCGATGGTCGGAATTACGAAACCTGGACAGAGCAGGGCCGAGAGAGTGCTGACGTGCGCGCCAACCGCATCTGGAAGCGCATGCTCAGTGAGTATGAGCAGCCGCCTTTGGATCTGGCAGTCGATGACGCCTTGCGCGACTTTGTGGCACGCCGCAAGCGCGAGATCATGGGTGACTAGTGGCGCAGCGATTCTGCTACGGAAGGCAATACGATGACTGCCTGGATAGAAATGATCCCGGACGACCGGGCTTCGCCGGACTTGCAGGCGGCGCTCAATGCTGCCAGGGCGCCGTCGGGGACGGTTGGAAACGTGATGCGGGTGCACTCACATCGACCGAGCACCATGCTGGGCCATGTGTCGCTTTACAAGGCGGTCCTTCATGACAACGCCAACACCGTACCCGAGTGGTTTCAGGAAACGGTTGCAAGCTACGTTTCGCTGCTGAATCACTGCGACTACAGCTTCACCAACCATTGGGCCAACGCGCGTCATCTCATCGGGGATGATGCGCGCGCCAATGCCATGGAGCAGTCGCTGCGTGAGCTTCGTCCCGAGCAGGCCTTTGATGGTCTGCAGCTCTCCATGTTGGCCTATGCCGCGAAGCTGACGCTGAACCCGGGGGCCATGGTCGAGGCGGATGTGGCCAGCATGCGGGCACTGGGTGCGGATGACGGTCAGATCCTGGAAATCAATCAGGTGTGTTGTTACTTCAACTACGTAAACCGGTTGCTCAATGGACTGGGCGTCACCCTGCAAGGTGACATCATTGGCTACTACGTCGATGAAACCGGCGCGCCCACGCCGAAGGAAGCTGGTTGACGGACTGAACCCTGCCAGGACGCATGTTCAATAGCGCGAAGACGGGTTGGCCAGTCAGCCTGGCTTGATACATGTTTCGCTTAACGCAAGGAAGGCCGTGCTCATTCGGCCGCCAAGGAAGTCGCGAATGATGACCTTGCCTGGCAGAGACTGGCCATCGACGGAAATGCGCCCTTGCCGGGCTTCAATGAAGACGCTGTACATCTGGTGTTCACCGGTCGTCGACATGGCGGGTGGCACGTATACCGCCATGGGCACGCCCAGATCGTCCCAGCGCATCGCGACGCGGACCCCGGTAGCCTGCATGCTTTGCTCATGAAACGTGCGGCCATCGCCCGCAGTCTCGATGGCTTTAGCATGCAGATAGGTCATCGCGTGTAGGCCGAGAGCGCCTCGAAACGATGCAAAGCGCGATACGAAGTCAGCCACCAGCCAACGCATCAAGTTCTCGTTGTCGGACACGAGCATGTTGGGCGCCTGTGGCCACCCGCGCGTGCTGAAAGGGTCGCCCAGCACCAGGATGTCGCTTCCCGCGCCGTGCGGTGAACTCACGACCCGAAAGTACACTGCCATGGTCTGCCAGCGACCCTGAGGGTCTTGTAGGGAGATGCCGGGGTTGTCGCCAGACCAAACGACCTGACCTGGGTTGACGGGTGATGGCATCGGAGTTCCTCGGTGTGATGGAAAGGGCTGTCATCGGCTCATGCGAGCGTCTTGAACTCGAAGACCTTTCCGTGTGCCGGGTTCAGCACACTGGGATCGGCGGTATTCGATGGCTCAAGCCGGGCTTGCACCGCTGCGCGGCGTTCTGCATCCGGCAGATGTTGCGTCGCAACATAGGCGTCGGCTATGGTTCGGCACACATGCTCCATCAACACGCGGTCGTCCTGCCCATCGCGGGCCGGGATCCGAAGGATCGTGTCAGCCGCCATCGTCGGTACGGTCAATGCGCCCTGCGGCTCGGGGCGATTTGGCTCGACACCCTGTGCCAGTTCCTCAATGGCCTTGCGCAGGCGGCGACGCAGCGTCGCAACTCCCTTGTCGGTCGTCGCCAGGTGTTCCCGTGGGTGACTCGAGAGCGGCCCCAGGCTGACCCAAGCATCCCAGTCGCCCGGTGACTCCTGGCGCATTTCGTAGGGGAGCTCGTTGATTTGTCCATAGAAATCGGTCTTGCCCACGCCCACATCCTGAGGCCGACCGAGACCTATGGGGTCGTCGCGCTCGTTGAGATGGCGCCAGGCTATGACCAGCGTGTTGGTGTCGTCGACCGGCGTGACCCAGAGGGTCAGCCCTGGGCGTCCAAAATAGCGGACATGCCCCACATCCTCGAAGATGGCGCCATTCTGGGAGAAGTTGGGCCAACAAAAATGCACGCATCGTATGGGCACTGCTGGCCCATGACAGGGAGTTCCGATCTGATTACACGACCGCCAAGGCGCCCATGTAATCAGTTCGGTTGATTGACAAAAAGAGACAACAATAAAGCAGGGAGAACTGAACCACCGATTGC
>SXGR01030171.1_pt1 | contig 15217 bp, 11 predicted proteins | sample 3174711 | NCBI WGS metagenome assembly SXGR01 (sample SAMN11356860, study PRJNA531348) | freshwater metagenome | isolation source: freshwater sample F1-60 | place: China: Fuxian Lake, Yuxi | collected 2017-12-25
GAACCGCTGCTGCGCGCCGCGTGCTCGCCGCGCACGCGCGCGATCCTGTTCAACTCGCCGCACAATCCGACCGGTCGCATGTTCGACCGCGAGGAGTGCGCTCTCGTCGCAAGGCTTGTAGTTGAGTTTGGCTGCCTGCTCATTTCGGATGAGGTCTACGACGAGATCACCTTTGCGCGACCTCATACGTCGATCGCCCAACTGCCAGGGCTCCGCGCACGCACGGTCGTGCTCGGCAGTCTCGGAAAGACGTTCTCATGCACAGGGTGGAAAATCGGATGGGCGATCGCGCCGCGCGAGATCACACAGGCGATCCGCTGCGCGCATCAGTTTCTGACCTTCTGCGCGCCAACTCCGATGCAGCAGGCGGCGGCGGATGCGCTCGAGGCGGTCTGTGCCGATGGCTCGTACCTCGAAGAACTGCGCGTCGCCTACACAGCGCGCCGTGGTCGAATGATCGGCATCCTTGAGGGGGTTGGGTTTCAATGCGTTCACCCCGAGGGGTCCTATTTTGTGCTCGCCGACGCGCAAGCAGCTGGTTTTTCGGACGACGTCTCCGCAGCAAAGGTGCTGGTGAAGGCAGGGGTCGCAGCGATCCCCGCGAGTGCGTTCTTTGATCCGACTAGCGCGGATCGGCGGTGGTTGCGCTTCGCCTTTTGCAAGCGGGAGTCGACCCTCGCCCTCGCCGAGAGCCGGCTGAAAAGCACTCCTTTGGGTGAGTTTGCCAAGTTGGCGGTTTGATGTATGCTTCTCCCCCCGTGTACGCAATAATCGAAGACAGTGGAACTCAGATCATGGTGCGCAAAGACGACGTCATCGATGTCGACCTGCGCAAAATTCCAGAGGGAACGACAACGCTTACCTTTGGCAAAGTTCTTGCCATTGGCCAAGAGGATGGATCCGTTGCCTCGCTTGGCGCTCCGTACCTTGCCAACGCCTCAGTGACCGCTGAGGTGCTTGGGGTGAAGCGCGGGGCGAAGACGACGTTGAACAAGTACAGCCGGCGCAAGGGCTACCGAAAGCAACAGGGCCATCGGCAGTCATTCGTGCAAGTCAAGATCTCAGCGATCGCGGTCTGACTGGGTCGTAGCCTCATCTCGGTGCAATCAACCTCGGGCGAGGATGTCTACCATCTTCGACGGCGATTCTGACTCGAGCGTGTACGCACTCAAGCACGCCGCTTCGACAAACGCACGGCAGATCAATCCCTGATCGGGAACGAGAGATCTGCTTGTTGCGCTCCCTTGTCGAAGCGTTGCCGCCGCGATCGATGGATGCCCGCCCTCGTCCCACTCGCTGAGGTGTGGAGATCCGCGATCGACAACCGCGTTGCTGGGGTCTCGCCATTCGAGTGATGTGTCATCAACGCGCACTGCACCAAATGCGCCGCACGCGAGCGCGCTGCGATGCCAGTTCGGGTGCTGATTCGATGCCATGATGAGCCCTGCTCGGCCGTCGGAATAATGGCATGTGATCGCGAACGACCCGACCCAGGTGCGAAAAGACCGACTCGCTGCATCAGGTTGATCATCGCGGGTGCGATGACGTCGATCGCCTCCGATCGCTGCACTCACTCGATCAGGTGTTCCCATCCAGCGCAGCAGAAAGTGTGCGGCGTCATGGATGCGCGAGAGGATCGACCCATGTTCGACGGCACCAAGTGACGTGACTTGTGCAATCGCTGGAGCTCCCGACTGCTCAAAGATCTCAGTGGCATGATTGAACCTGCCATCGACCGGCGACCCAGGAAGCAGAATCTCATAGGCGCCGCTGCCTTGCAGTGGGTTATGACCAAACCACGGTTCGGTTGTGAAGAGCAGGGGATGGTTGCGCGAAATCAGTGCGCGCGAAGCCGGAGAACCAAAACCAACAAAGAGCAGGGGAATGCCCTTCGAAAAAGCCGACAAGCTACGAAAGTCGGTGAGCCCTCGGTCACACTGGCCCAGCGAATGGCGCACTTCCAACTGTTGACTGCCGATCGAACAGAGTTCGAGCTTGCTCTCTTGGACGGCCCGCGAAAGCCATGGCGCCAGTGGCTGCTCGGACCAAATCGCCAGCCCTGCTCCGATTGAGTCATCCACCACGCCCGAGTCTTTGAACACTCCGTTGGCCACTGTCGAAGTCTACGGTTACCCTTCCACAGTGGTCAGGCGATCGCCCCCAACATATGTTGGGCGAGGAAAGTCCGAACACGGTAGGACACGGTGGTGGCTAACGGCCACCAGTCTTGACGCAAACTCGGGACAGTGCCACAGAAAAGAAACCGCCGATGCAGCGATGCATCGGTAAGGGTGAAAAGGTGCGGTAAGAGCGCACCGCTCCTTCGGTAACGAATGAGGCATGGCAAACCCCACCGCGTGCAAGCGCAAGCAGTCCTCTGGCGGTCATGCCGCTACCTGCTGTCCGCAGGATGAGGACGGGTCGCGTGCTTCGAGGCCATCGGCAACGGTGGTCCAGAGAGAAATGATCGTCACCCGCAAGGGAACAGAATTCGGCTTATGACCACGCGCGTCGGGCGGATCCGAAAGGGTCCGCCCCTTTTCATTCAGCGCACAATGTGCCGTGATTCTCGTTTCAGCAACAAAACTATTGCATTGCGAGTTGGCTTCGCTACGATCGAGCGAGACATGAATCCGATCGCAAAGACAAACAGCCTTCAGTCCTACACCATGCTGATCTATCGAAAGGCGCTCCATCCAGAGTTCTTCGCGATTGAGGGACGTGCGCGAATCGAGAATGCAGGGCTCGACGCCGAGGCGTGGATCTTTCAGGGAGGCCACTCGGTCCGCTTTCAGCAGGACAAGGTTTGTCTCTGCGAGGTTGTCACTGACCATCCTCACACACTTCCTGAGCGGGGACTTTCGACGAATGTGCCGTGCGCGGGAGAGCACGAGCATGAAGAATCTGTCAGCGATTCTCTGACATTCATGACGACCGTGCAGACTGAAACGCTCGCGGAGCACCTCTATCTTGGCACATACAAAGAAATGCTCGCTCACGGGCGAGATAATGAGTCTCTGATGACCTCGTGGACTGATCCCGTAACCAACAAGCCAAACCTCTCGGTCGTCGACTTGCAACGCTTTCGCACTGAGATTCACGTACAGAGTTGGCACCTTCGAAGCGACTGTGGGTTGGTCCTACGCACCCAGTCGATGTTTCAACTTGAGGTGCCTGCGACGAAGTCCGACACGCGAAAGTCAAAGTAGACCCTTGCCAAAGCGCGCCCGACAATGTGTCGAGAGCGACCTCACATTTGGCGTGGTCGAACTTCCAGTTGGACGAGCATCCGCCACTTCGACTTCGGTCGCCTCACGAGTGGATCAGGTGAGTGCAAGCCGGCACTCGAGTACACGCGTTCGATCAAGCGCTGATGAATCAAGCAGCCAGGGATCAAGCAGCGACCGCCTCGCAGAACTCCGCGAACGGCACGACCGTGAGTGCCCACACTGCACCCGCTCGAGAACGCATACGAACACCGTGTTTGGAGAAGGGAGTGCAAGTGCCGAGATTTTCTTCGTCGGCGAAGCCCCAGGTGAAACCGAAGATGCGACGGGTCGACCCTTCGTCGGACGAGCGGGGCAGAAGCTTGACGAGATGATCCACGCGATGGGAGTGCGCCGCGACGAGTGCTACATCGCCAATGTCCTCAAGAGCCGACCGCTTGACAATCGCACGCCGCTGCCAGCAGAAGTCGAACTGTGCGGGCCATATCTGGTTGAACAGATTCTGATCATCCGTCCCAAGGTGCTGGTGTCTCTTGGAGGACCTGCTTCGAAGCTGCTCCTCAAGGTCGATACTGGGATCACCAAACTGCGCGGCATTTGGACTGAGTGGGTTCCACCGAGTGAGAGTGGCGCTGCGCCGATTCCTGTGATGCCGACGTTTCACCCGGCCTACCTCTTGCGCAACTACACACCTCAGACGCGACGCGAAGTGTGGTCCGACCTGAAGGCTGTGATGCAGCGGATCTCAGAGCTGAAGTCAGCCACGAAGAAATAACTCATCGACTGCGCATCCTGCGTGCTGGGAGTGCGTATCGACTTTCGGAGGAAGGGAAAACACAATCGATGGCTCGTGAGGCAATCGGCCGCCGGCTTTTCTCGCAGGCCTGACCGACGAGCCCCATCAGGTACCCCCACGAGGAGCCTGACGCGCTTGGTGCAAACCATGTCCGTGTCAGGCTCTTTTTCATCCCTTCGATGAGCGTGGATTGGCCTTGCTCCCATCGGGCTTTGCTCGTGAATCAAGAATGATCGTGACGGGGCCGTCGTTTTCAAGCGTCACCCGCATGTCGGCTCCGAAAGATCCTTGTGCGACTTGAATCCCACGCGCTACGAGGGCTCTTGCAACCTCCTCGCACCGTGTGACGGCGATCGATGGCTCCTCAGCTGCGCTAAAACCCGGACGATGCCCACGCGAGAGATCAGCGAGCAATGTGAATTGACTGACGAGCAAGATCGACCCATTCACCTGTCGTATGTCCAGATTCATCTTGCCGGCGTCGTCCGCAAAGACGCGAAGGCGTGCGAGCCGATTGACCATCCAGTCGACGTCGTGCGGCGAATCGCCGCGCGAGATTCCCAGCAGCACAACAAATCCGCTATCGATCGCCCCAAGCAAAACTCCATCACATCCCGAGGCGTGGACCGTCGCGCGTGAGACCCGTTGCACGACCGCAATCATCGTCTCACTCAAACATCACGAGGGCATGCGCACAAATGCGAGCGCTGCGCTTGTGACCAACGCGTTCGCATTCGCGGGACCATCAACCGGACCCTGCGAGTACTCAAGCAATTCTGGAAGGCCCGCCGTCACCAACTTTGCCGCTGTCATGTTTCCGACACTGCACCAACGCTGGTGATTCTGGTCGTTCATCAGTTTCTTGACGAAGAGTTCGTCATCGCCTTCGAGAAACACAGCGAGCAACGAGCGATCGTATGCCTCGACTTGTTTCCTGATTTCGCCACCGATGGGAGTCTCGTCTCCGAACTGTGGCCCGACATGGCTCAGGTCGGCGCTCGCGATCACGAGGGTGCGCCCTGGAGCCTCTGCGAGCGCCTTACGGAGCTCCGGAACGAATTCATCGAACGACACGCGTGCACCATCGTCGGCGAGCATCGGAATCAGCGGACTGGGAACAAGCGCTGCGATCACCGGAACCTGGCCAAACACTTCATGAATCCAGGGCAGTTGGATCTGGATCGAGTGCTCGCCGAGCAGGTCGATCTCGTCTTTGAAGAGTCGTTCGCCCAGAGACGCCGCGAGTGATTCGATGACCTTCGAGTCCGGCTGAAACGTTCCGAAGGGCGTCATGAACCCATTTCGGCTCATTACGATTCCGTCGCCAGCTCCGAAATGGTTCGTTCCGAGGATGACGATCCGACTGACCGAGACCCCTGGCCGAAACGACTTGTACGCAGCCGCATAGGTCGAGCCGCCACGCGCATAGTCGAGGTGGGGTGCCACGATTCCAAGCAGTTCTCCCTCGATCTCTGGATCTTCTGCTTCTGAGAGGTATCTGGCGATGACCGCCTTGGCAGCGACGGGATCCTCTCCTGCAGCCGTCGACGCTCCCATCGGGAACGCGCTTGCGGCACGAACCCGGTCCATCGCCTCGCGCTCGAGACGTTCAGCATTCGGACCCCAAAGCAGTCCAGCTTCATCAAGAACCCCCACGAGTTGCACGAGAAACTCCTTGGGAGCTCCAGTACCCTGTGAGATCTCGTCAAGCGACTTTTCTCCCTGAAGCAACGCCAAGAGCGGCAGCCATTGAGGTGGCACCACTGGGGTGTTTCCATCGCCTCGCAAGTTTGCAGGGTCCCGGAGGGCCACAAAGACCTTTTTTTCTTCATTCTGCACCCCCACAGGCGTGAAGGGGCGGATGTGCGGTCGGTCACGGTGCGCTGGGATCGGTTCCATCGGGGAAGGAAGTGTAAGGGGGAGAATGCGACTTATCTGCCACCGTTCTGAGAATCGGGGGATAGGAGTCCAAATTGTTGCCGAGCGCCATCAAGCCACGAGGCGAATAGCCGATAGTTCTCACCTGCGCGCACCGTGCGCGTTCGCTTCTATACTCGCCAATCTTTCGGCCCATTGGATCACAGTCACTTTGACCATCTAGGAACCATGATCATGACACGACTTGTCGCGCCTCGCCTCTTCACTGTGCTAGCACTTGTTGGATCCGTGTCGGGGGTTGCTCTCGCTCAGAGCACGCCTGCACCCACCGCGACGCAGAACGCGCCGCCAAGTATTGCCCCAGAGGCGGTCGCGCCTCCAACGAAACAGAAGACGACCTCGTCGTCCTCGGATGGAGTGCTCTCGCGACAGAACGCCCCAACCGTGCGAGACCTCACTGCGTCGAAGGCCTCGAATCAAGCGATCACTGTGGGTGGCGCACCTGGCTCGAAAGAGCCGGTCAGTCAGACTCCAATCGTCGCTGGACCACCCCCAATTGCATTCGACCCTCCAATCCTGAATCTCGGTGAAATGCAGGCAGATGTGCCTAAGACTGGCAAGTTGATGATTAAGAACATCTCGGACAAGCCAGTCACGATCGCTCGAGCAATTCCCGGATGTGGCTGCACGACTGCCAACGCGCCCAAAGATCCGATTCCAGTGGGAGGTTCAACCGAGATGGAGATCACGCTCAAGCCTGGTCCTAAGCAGGGCGTTCACCTCTCAAAGCGTGTCACTTTTCAAGTCGACGGCGCTGCACCCATCATCCTGACCGTTGAAGGTGATGTGGCCGCCTATGTCACCGTCACCCCCGATGTGATTGAAGGGGCGGCGAAGCTGCCAGACGGAACGGCCCCCTCAACGGATGGCAAACTTGTGGTCGCTGCGGCAGACGGACAGGCATTCAAGATCACTGGCGTTAATCCAATGGTCGTAGCTGACTTCAGTCCGGATGCGGCCAAGGAGCACATCATCAACATGGACTGGGCGAAATGGGAGGAGCAGGGGCGCGCCATCAAGGTCACCATTGCGACTGACCATCCCAAGGCCGCTGCGGTCAGCGTCATGATCAAGCGCCCAATGCTTGCCAGCGACCGTCCGACACCACCGACGCCGACCCAGAAGGCTGCGCCGACGCCATCGAGCGAGCTTGTTGTTGCCGCACAGCGCGGGGACATCGAGAAGGTCAAGGCACTCTTGGCGGTCGCAGGAACGAACGTCAACCAAGTTGATCCCGATACGGGCCGCACGGCGTTGCACTGGGCCGCACGGGAAAATCGTGGTGAGATTGTGACTCTGCTCATCGAATCGAAGGCTGATATCAACGCACAGGATCGCACGGGGAAGGGTCCACTGACCCTTGCAGCCGAGACCGGAAGTGCCGATGCGACCAAGCGCCTTGCGGACGCGGGAGCGAGTCTGACGAATCGCGACTCAATTGGGGGGACTCCTCTCAGTTGGGCGTGCGGACTTGGAAGCGCCGAAACCGTTGAGATCCTCCTCAACAAGGGTGCGGATCCGACGATCATCGATGTCAACGGCCTGAGTCCTCTCATTTGGGCGGCTGGGATCGGCAAGCCCGAAAGCGTCGCGATTCTCTTGACGAAGTTTCCAAATCTCGACTTGAATCTCAAGGATGGAGTCACCGGTGACTCTGCCCTCATGCGTGCCGTTCGCAGCGGAAAGATTGAGAGCGTTCGACTGCTCATCAATGCAAAAGCTGATGTGAACAGCGTGAATAAGCAGGGCTATTCTCCGATGCAACTCGCGGCGCTCTCAGGAACCCCTGAGAAAGTCAAGTTGCTGATTGAGGCGAAGGCCGATCTAAATCTCAAGGACGCAACTGGCCGCACCGCACTCGATCTCGCTCAGCGCCGGACTGATGCGGCGGGCAAAGAAATCGCTGACCTGCTCATTGCGCAAGGTGCCACGAGCGCAATCCCGCTTCCTGCTCCAGTTCCAGCGGCTCCCGTTGCCAAGTAAGCGAAGTGTTCGCATTCAGTTACAAACCCTCCGCACTGGCGGAGGGTTTTTTGTGCACTGTGGGGCAACGTGATGGACAGGCGAATCGATTAAGGTAGTGCGATGACTCACGCGACACTCCACTCGTCGACCGCATCAACCGCAACACGCGAGGCTTACGAGCTCTTGCTCACTCACACACGCGAAGGGGGGCTCGTCGGTGGCGTTGGGAGCATTCTTGGATGGGATCAGGAGACGATGATGCCACCCGGTGGAGTCGACTACCGAGGAAAGCAGTTTGCTTTGCTCGCTCGAATTGGACATCAGATGGCGACGAATCCGCGGGTCGATGGATGGCTCGCGGTCTGCGAAGGCGATCGAGCATTCATGGAGGCTGGATCTGCAGAGTCAGCGCAGATCCGTGAACTTCGGAGAGATTTTACTCATGCGACGCGGCTCCCAGAGACGCTCGTGACCGAGCTCGCTGAAGTTTCGAGCAAGGCGCAGCACGAATGGGCCCTCGCGCGAAAGGCAAGCGACTTCGCACGGTTCCGTCCATGGCTCGAAAAGTTGGTGACTTTGAACCGTTCGAAGGCCGCGTGTCTTGGAATCCCCGCCGGCGGCGAACCATGGGATGCACTTGCTGATCTGTATGAACCTGAGTGCACAGCTGCAAGCGTGACACAGGTCTTCGTGCCGCTCCGCGAGCAATTGCGCACGCTGCTGAGAGACCTTGCTGCGGGTAGTAAGAAGCCATCGAATCGATTCAACGAGACTGCGATGCCGATTGACGCTCAGATGGCCTTCGCGCGCAAGGTGGTGCAGGCAATCGGATTCGACTTTCAACGTGGCCGGCTGGATACAAGTACGCATCCCTTCTGCGGTGGAAGCCACTGCAACGACGTTCGGATGACGACGCGATTTACCGAGACATGCGTCAATGATGCCCTTGGCTCGACCATGCATGAAGCGGGCCACGGCATGTACGAACAGGGGCTCCCCGCGAGCGCGATTGGGACTCCGCTCGGCACCGCGGTGTCACTGGGTATCCACGAAAGTCAGAGCCGGCTCTGGGAGAATCAGGTTGGTCGGTCGATGGCATTTTGGACATGGTGCGAGCCGCACCTCAAGAACACGTTCGGGGCTGCAGCACACTCATTCACTCTCGAGGATCTGTATGGGGCGGCGAACATCGTCGAGCCTGGGTTCATCCGGGTCGATGCTGATGAAGCGACCTACAACATGCACGTCATGGTTCGATTTGAACTTGAGCGATTGCTCATGGACGGATCGCTCGACCCATGTGATCTTCCGCGCGAGTGGAACCGCCGCTATCAGGAGTATCTCGGGGTGACCGTGCCTGATGATCGTCGAGGCTGTTTGCAAGATGTCCACTGGAGCATGGGAGCGTTCGGCTATTTCCCGACTTACACACTGGGAACCCTCTACAGCGCGCAGTTCTTCGACGCGGCGAAGCGTGCGATCCCAGGGCTTGAAGAGGGTTTCGCGAAAGGAGAATTCAAGCCCCTCCTCGATTGGTTGAATCGCGAGATTCACACACATGGACGCCGATACAGGCCCGCCGAGCTCTGTGAGCGCGTGACGGGCTCTCGACTCTCTTCTGAGTGCTACTTGCGTTATCTCAGTGGCAAGCTGCGCCCGCTCTACGGCGCCTGATCGAGTGGGGGAGGAGGTGGCGCTTCAGCGCGCGCCTGCATCGCTCGCGGAACGCGCCCTGTCAACGCGATCGCACCGACCACGAGGGTCCAGAACGGCACCATGCCGAGCCCTGGAATCGCTTCGGCCACGAACACCACGAGGAGCCATGAGGGACGACCGAGGGTCCACCAGAGGAGCAAGGCGGTTGCCATGTCAACGGCGATCACGACCGGCGTCGCGATCACCGCTGCCGAAGTGAAGAAACTGAACCCATCTGAACTTACGGCAATCGCGAACGCGAGCAGCAGGCGCAGGCAGGAAAGGGTTTTCAAGGAATCTGTTGGCGTTGGCTCGGGCATTCGAGTAGCGTTGCCTTGCTCAGGCAAAATAGCATGGAATACGACCAAAGCATCCTCCGAAATGTCGCGATCATCGCTCACGTCGACCATGGAAAGACCACATTGGTTGACGCGATGCTGCGCGCCTCAAGCGCTGCGACTGAGGTCGAAAAGGACGCCGAATGCGTGCTCGACTCGAATCCGCTTGAGCGCGAACGGGGGATCACTATTTTGGCGAAAAACTGCGCGGTGAATTACACCCTGCAGCACGGACCAACCAAGGGGCGTCCTCTTCGCGTCAACATCATCGATACGCCCGGCCACGCCGAGTTTGGTGGAGAGGTCGAGCGGGTGCTCCGGATGGCTGATGGATGCCTCTTGCTTGTCGACGCGATGGAAGGCCCGATGCCACAAACTCGCTTCGTCCTCTCGAAGGCGCTCGAGGTGGGACTTAAGCCAATTGTGGTCGTCAACAAGTGCGATCGGCCTGATGCGCGCCCCGATGAAGTAGTCAATGAAGTCTTCGATCTGCTGATCGATCTTGGAGCAGACGAGCTTGCGCTCGACTTTCCGGTCATCTGGGCGTCTGGGCGCGATGGATGGGCGAGTAGCGACCGTGACGATCGCTCTCGCGGGGTTGACGATCTCTTCGCAGCGATCGAGTCTCGGGTACCGCCACCACGGTGCGATCTGACTGCTCCGCTGCAGTATCTCGTGGTGAATCTGGGTTCGAACGACTATGTCGGGCGCCTGGGGATCGGCCGAGTGTTCCAGGGCGTCCTCAGGGCGAATTCACCAGTCATTGTCTGCAAGGCCGACGGCACCATGCAACGCGCTCGCATCCAAGGGGTCAAGCGCTTTGAGGGGCTCGCACGACAAGCTGTCGATTCCATCAGTGCAGGAGACCTCTGCGCGATCGAAGGGATCACCGACATCGAGGTTGGGGACACGGTCTGTTCGCCAGACAATCCAATTGCGATGACGCGTGTGAAGGTCGATGAACCGACGCTCCACATGATTTTCAGAATCAACGACGGCCCACTGGGAGGTCGCGAAGGCAAGTTTGTCACGAGCCGCCAGATCGCGGATCGACTGGAACGTGAACTACGCGCGAACGTCGCCCTTCGCGTTGCGCCTGGTGAGAGTGCAGAGGAGTTTCACGTCTCTGGCCGTGGACTGCTTCACTTGGGAGTCCTCCTTGAGACGATGCGCCGCGAAGGGTTCGAGTTGACCGTAGGAAAGCCTGAAGTCATCGAGCGTGAGATCGACGGAGTCAAGCATGAACCCTACGAAAAGCTTGCACTTGATGTCGCGCAAACTGTGATGGGTGGAGCGCTCGAGCTCCTCGGGCAGCGCGGTGCCGAAATCACGAAAGTTGACATGCGAGGGACCCGCTGCCATGTCGAGGCGGACATCCCCGCGCGAAGCCTGATCGGCTTGCGCACACGGATTCTCAACGCAACTGGTGGTGAGGCGGTGATGCATCACTCGTTCTGCGATTACCGTCCAATTCGAGTTGCTCCCCGCAAGCGAATCAACGGGGTCATGATCGGCGTCGAGCCTGGAACGGCCACGACCTTTTCACTGCTCAATCTTGCAGAGCGTGGGGTGATGTTTGTGAGCCACGGCGATGTGGTGTACGAAGGCATGGTGGTAGGAGAACACAACCGTGATCGTGACCTCCACGTCAATGTGGTCAAGGCAAAGCCGATGTCGAATGTTCGAGAGTCGAACAAAGAGGCAACGGTGGTCTTAAAGGCTCCGCGCCCGTTGACCCTCGAAAGTGCACTTGAGTACCTCGAGGGAGACGAGTACGTCGAGATCACACCAACAGCGATTCGGATTCGCAAGAAGATTCTCAAGGAGAACGATCGCAAGAAGATCGTTCGCCAACAGAAGGACCGGGAAGCTGCTGCGATTGGCGCAGACGAGTAGGTGCGATCGTCGTAGGATTCAGGGGTGCCTGTCATCGTTCAGAAGTTTGGAGGAACGAGCGTCGCGGACGCTGCTCGGATTCGCAGGGCTGCGCAGCGCATCGCCGACGCGCGTAGGGCGGGTTTTGATGTCGTCGTGGTGGCGAGCGCGATGGGCCCAACAACAGATGAATTGATCTCGCTTGCTGAGGAGGTCTCGCCTGTTCCGGATCGGAGGGAGCTGGACATGATGCTTGCGACAGGGGAGCAGGTCTCAGTGGGTCTGCTCGCTCTGGCACTTCGCGAAGTTGGATGTGCAGCGAGCAGTCTGACTGGTGGACAGGCTGGAATTCGCACCGATGGCGTCCACGGCCGAGCGCGCATCACCCGCATTGAGTGCGGCCGGCTCGAACGAATGATTTCGCGTGGCGAGACTCCGGTCGTTGCGGGCTTTCAGGGGACGAGTGACGATGGCGAGATCACCACGCTTGGCAGGGGAGGCAGCGACACGACAGCGGTGGCGATCGCTGCAGCACTGCGGGTCGCTGATGCGGGCGGTTACTGCGAGATTTATACCGATGTCGATGGCGTCTACACAGCCGATCCGCGCCTCGTGCGTGGCGCCGTCAAACTGCCTCGCATTTCGTATGAAGAGATGCTCGAACTCGCCACGCTCGGCGCTGGGGTCATGCATGCGCGCGCGGTGCTCTTTGGTGAGAAGTACGGTGTTCCGATTCATGTTCGTCATAGTCAACGGCCAGATCATGGAACGATGATCTCGCGGGAGAATCCAGGTATGGAAGAACTTGCCGTCGTGGGGTGTGCACTCAAAGAAGACCTTGGACGAGTCAGCATTCGTCAGATCAAGAATGCGCTCGGGTTGCAGGGCAGGTTGTTCACGGCGCTGGCCAGTTCAAACATCGTCGTGGATGACATCATGCAGACAGAGCACGGCTCGTCGACGATGATCGCCTTTACCGTCGATCATGCCGACCTGAGTGACGCCAAGCAGATCGTTGCAAAGACACTGCTTGATTTGAATGAGGGCGAGATGTCGATCGATGTTGGCCTCGCGAAGGTGTCGGTCGTTGGCGTCGGAATGAAGATCCACGCAGGAGTTGCGAGTCGCATGTTTCGTGCGCTTGGCGAGGTCGGGGTCGCCATTCACAACATTACGACGAGCGAGATCAAGATCAGTTGCATCATTGATGCCGCGAGCGGGCAGCGCGCTCTTGAGACCGTCCACTCTGCCTTTGGGCTCGGCCTTGGCATCAACGCGACGGTGGCCATGCAGACCGACTCGCCGCGCCTATGAGTTCTCAGGAAAGCAACCATCTCTGGGAGGCGGGTGATGTATCCGCATCCAACACGCCACAGCCGCCCGCGATCGCAGGGCTACGCGTCATTCGCATGCTCGGGGCAGGGGGGTTTGGCGCAGTCTGGCTCTGCGAGCAGAGTGAGCCATTGCAGCGCCAGGTTGCGGTGAAGGTGTTGCGGACGGTCGCTGCAGGCCCCCGTCTGCGCCAGCGATTCGAGGCCGAGCGCCGGCATCTTGCGCGCATGGATCATCCTGGAATCGCGCAGGTGTTCGATGCGGGAGAGACCTCCGAAGGAAGTCTGTACTTCATTATGGAACTTGTGACTGGCGAGCCGCTCTTGAACTGGTGCGACAGGCACACGCTGTCGATCCAATCACGACTCGATCTTGCTCGCCAAGTCTGTTCAGCTGTCCAGCACGCGCACAGCAAGGGGATCATCCACCTCGATCTCAAGAGCGCCAATATTCTGGTTCGCGAAGTCGACGGCGAACCCTTCGTCAAAGTCATCGACTTTGGGGTGGCACAACTCGCCGATGATCCCGACGCCGTTCGCTCGATGACCGATCAGTCGATCGGTCCAGTTGGCACACTCGAGTACATGGCGCCAGAACAACTCAACGGGACCCGCCACCTGGACACTCGAGCGGACGTGTACTCGCTCGGGATCACGATCTATCAACTGCTCACTGGACTTCTGCCAGTGGATTCGCGCCAGTTGCGCGCCGCAGGGACGATTGAGGGGCAGCGGATGATTCGCGAGGTCGAGTTTGATCCACCGAGCACGCGGCTCGCACGCGCGATGCGGACCGAACTGCCTGAATGTGCGCAGCGAGCACACCTGCGACAACTCGATCCGCAGCAACTGGTCAAGGTGATCAGCGGTCAACTGGATGCGGTTGTCATGCACTGTCTCGAGAAAGACCCAGGGCGCCGCTACGGCACTTGCGATGCTCTGAGTGATGACCTCGGCCGCTGGCTTGCGTTCGAGCCCGTTGCAGCGAAGCCAGCGTCGAATGGAGTGCGCATCGCGAAGTTTGTCCGCCGCAACCGCGTGGGGGTTGCCGCCGCCGCCGCGATCGCGCTTGCGCTGACAGCAGGCACCATCGCGATGGCGTACGGACTGATCGAAGCGCAGCGCCAACTGACAAGGGCAGGGCGGCTGCGTGAATTCAACAACGATCTGCTTGGCGCTGTCGCCCCCGATATCGCGAAAGGGATGGATACCCGCCTCATTCGACTGATCTTTGACACGTCCATGGGCTCGATCGATAGCCAGTTTGCAGATGACGCCTTGCTCGCGGCGGACGCTCACCACACTGCGGGGGTCGCCTACCGGTCGATCGGCGAGTACCAACTTGCCCTTCAGCACCTTGAGACTGAGAAGGTCGTGCTCGAGAAGGTCCTCGATCCAGACGACTTGGACTTCTTGAGTTCACAGAACGACCTCGGCAACGCGCTCATGTTGGTGAATCGCATTGATGACGCGGCCGTGCTCCTCGAACATGTGTATGCCCGTCGGCGCGCGCTCCTGGGAGAAGACCATTTTCAGACTCTGCAGTCGCTTCACAACCTCGCGTGGTTGCGAGATGCACAGGAGCGGCCAAAGGAGGCGCTCGCGCTGTATCAGGATGTCGTTGCACGCAAACGAATCGCGCTCGGCGACGACGATGACAGCACGCTTCAAAGCCTGAATTTTCTCGGAGAAATCCAACGTCGGCTCGGCGACTTCGCGGCTGCCCGCGCAACCTTTGAGGACGTGATCGCCCGTCGAACCTCGCTCGCGGGCCAAGACTCAACTGATGCGCTCATCGCGCGAAACAACTACCTCGTCGTCCTGCGCGCATTGGGTGAGTCGTTGGCGAGTGAACCGCTGCTGCGCGAACTCATCGCAGACATGACGCGAGTCCTTGGAGATAGCCATGTCTTGACGCTCGTTGCAAACAACAACCTCGCAGCGATCCTTCGCGACTCCAGTCGGCTGCCGGAGGCCGAACAGATCTACCGAGCGAATCTGCCGCGCTTCGAGGCACGGCATGGCGCGCAGAGCACGTATGTGCTCGCAACA
>SXGR01280545.1_pt1 | contig 15208 bp, 11 predicted proteins | sample 3174711 | NCBI WGS metagenome assembly SXGR01 (sample SAMN11356860, study PRJNA531348) | freshwater metagenome | isolation source: freshwater sample F1-60 | place: China: Fuxian Lake, Yuxi | collected 2017-12-25
AACTCATGGCCACCCTCTCAGCCGCAGCACGAAGACTGCGTGACTTTCTGGCGTTCTGCCGGATCGAATGCGGACTCGCGCCGCTGACGCTTGAGGCGTACCGCCGCGATCTCGAACAGCTCGACGGATTCTTGCAGGAGCGAAAGGTCGTGGATCCGGCCGCGGCGACGATGCGAGACCTGTCGGACCACATTCGATGGCTCTCACGCGAGCGCGGATACGAACCATCCACGGTCACTCGGCACCTTGCGACCGTTCGCGTCTTCTTTCGCTGGCTGCACGCGACGGGATCGATCGCGCGAGACCCCGCGCGGCTGCTTGAGCGACCCACACTGTGGAAGCGACTTCCCGGTGCGATGACTGCAAAGCAGATGCAGTCACTCGTTGAGTTTCCTTCGCCGGCCGATGGACCCCTGTGGCTGCGCGACCGAGCGATGCTCGAATTGATGTATGGCGGCGGGCTTCGCGCGAGCGAGGTGTGCACCGTGAAAGTCAACGACTTTCACGAGACGCTCGGCGCGCTTGCCGTCACTGGAAAGGGAGGCAAACAACGCGTCGTGCCAATCGGCGTGCCAGCGATCGAGTGGACGAAGCGCTACCTCACCGAGTGCCGTCCCACGCTGGTGCGCGCCGGAACGACCCGCGATGCATTCCGCCTCCTGCTGTCATTTTCAGGACGCCCACTCGATCGTGTCGCTGTCTGGCAACTCGTCAAGAAGAATGCTGCGCGCGCAGGGCTTGCCGATGTTCACCCGCACACTCTTCGCCACTCGTTTGCAACGCACTTGGTGCAAGGTGGCGCAGACTTGCGCGTGATCCAAGAACTGCTGGGCCATGCGAGTATCACGACAACCCAGATCTACACTCACGTGACACGCGATCACCTCAAGGATGTGATCGCGAACTGCCATCCCCGAGAGATGAAGCCACGCGATAAGAAGTCGCCACAGGCCACGCGCTCCCCTCCAGGTCAGCCAATCGTCAAGCGGCGCGTGAAGTAACCAAGCTTCGCTGCGTCCTTCGCCATCGCGAGCGTCTCTTCGGCAACCACGTTCGCCCGTGCGCACCCATCGCGCACAATGTCGATGACCACCCCATCGTTGCCTTCGTACTGTCGTCGTCGCTCACGCATTGGCTCGAGGAGAGCGTTCAGTGCTTCGGCGACTTCGACCTTGATATGACCGTCTCCGATGTTGTCACCGCGGGCGTAGCGATCCTTCAATTCGGCGACTCGCGCCGCATCGGGAATGAACGCATCGACAAACTGAAAAAGCGCGTTGTTCACATCCCCTGGTTCCGTCGGGCTCTGGCGCCCGGTGAAGATGCGTCCAACCTTTTTCTGAACCTCTTTGGGTGTGTCCGCGATGAAAATCGCATTGCCGAGGCTCTTACTCATCTTGTTCACTCCATCGATTCCCATCAATCGACCCACGGCACCGACATCGGCTCGTGGAACCGGAAACGTGCCACCGAGAGCGACATGATCTGCGTCGTCAGCGTGCTCTGAGACTCCGCAGAAAATCTGATTGAATCTGCGCGCAACCTCCCGCGTCATTTCGAGATGAGGAATCTGATCCTCTCCGACTGGCACTCCCACAGGGCGAAATGCGAGGATGTCGGCAGTTTGCCCAACGGCATAGAGAGGAAATCCAAACGAGTAAGACTCTCCGAGACCCTTGATCTTGATCTCATCCTTCAGCGTTGGATTGCGCATCACCCGATTGAAGGGCAGGAGCATCGCGAAGAGAAATGTGAGTTCGGCGATTGCGGGCACTTCACTCTGAAGAAAGATTGCCGAGAGCTTCGGGTCGATCCCCATTGCGAGGTAGTCCCGCACAATCTCGATCGAATCACGGCGAATCTCTCCCGCAAGTTCAGCGCGCGTTGTGAACGCGTGCATGTTGGCGATGAGAAAGTAACACTCGTGCGACTGCTGCAATTCGACTCGCCGCTTCACGCTTCCAACCCAGTGGCCAAGGTGGAGCGTGCCAGTCGGTGTATCGCCCGTCAAGATGCGTGGTCGCGAACTCGCGATGGACTTGGTCGAAGCGGTCATGCGGTGAAGAACAATATCAGGTTGATGAGGTTGAAGAGCGAATGCGCGACGATGGGCGCGATGATGCGTCCTGTGCGCTCCATCAACCATCCCAGCACCATTGCGAGAGCGAAGAGCGTTGTGAGCCCTGATGCCATCGCTCCGTCAGCAAGCGCCGGCACATGCACCGCCGCGAAGAGTGTGCTGGTGGCGGCAATCGCCGTCCACACTGGCACTCGCACCATTCGCAGCGCCCGCAAGAGTCCTCCTCGAAAGGCGAGCTCTTCAGTGATTGGCGCGCACACAAGGACCACTGACACCATCGCCGAGCGCCACGCGTCGCTGGGCGAACTGCGCAGTAACTCAAATGTCGAGTGGCCCTCGGCTGGCGGCGGCCGGCCTCCACACAACGCTTCGACCGACGATGCGAGCGAGCCGATGACCTGCAATGGAAACCACGCGAGCGCAAGCGCCAGCGCACCGACCAGAGCGGACTTCGTTCTCGACAAAGGTGCCCGCATCCACAGGATGGATTCGTCGTCCGCGTTGTGCCCCGTGTGCGCAAAGAGTCCCTTGCGCTCAGCCGCGACTAGAAGTCCAATGAAGAACATCTGAACGGTAAAGACACCGATCGACCAGACGACCGCGGACTGCAGCGATAGTTGGTCTGTGGTGATTCCAACAGCGGACACGAGCATGCCACCCGCGTACGGACCAACCCCAAGCAGCAACACGAAGAGCAGGAGTGACGCTCCAGGGTTGAGCGACCATGCGTTTCGTGGAGCGTGACCCAATTGCATCGCGCGCGTTGTGAGCGCCCACCCCAGAATGACAACTCCAGCGGCGAGCGGGAGGATCGGCGCACGCTCGACGTCTATCTGGGGCGAACCCGCGACTTCCCCTCTACTCTGCTCTGCCAGCGCGAGCGCACCCATGAGCGACAGACTTGCACAGATCGTGAAGCGCAAACGCATCGAGGTCGAGCAGGCGCAGCAAGCCGTTCCCATCGATGAACTACGAGAACGCATCGGCGAACTCGGACGCCCGCGCAACTTCTTCCAAGCGGTGGTTGACCACGGAAGCACAACGCGCACTCGACTCATCGCCGAGGTCAAGCGCAAGAGCCCATCAGCCGGAGTGATTCGCGAGGACTTTGACCCAGTCGCCATCGCTCGACACTATCACGCCGCAGGGGCTTCGGCGATCTCGTGCCTGACCGATACCGATGACTTCGGCGGACAACTTGAGTTCATTCACGCGATTCGCGATGCGATCCCATTGCCTGTGCTTCGAAAGGACTTCATCGTTGACCCCTATCAAATCTGGGAGTCGAGGGCCGCCGGTGCCGATGCGGTTCTCTTGATCGCTGAATGTCTGCGCGAGAGCGAGATCATCGACTTTCAGATTCTCAGCGTCGAACTGGGCATGACGACACTGCTCGAAGTTCACGATGCAGAGCAACTCTACCGAGTGGCAAACCATGTCGGTTTTCCACACGCGGGATACTCGCTGCTCGGCATCAACAACCGAAATCTGCGAACCATGAAGACCGACATCAACCACTCCTTGCGCATGGCTGATTTGGTCGATGACGCTCGCGTGCTTGTCAGTGAGTCGGGCATCACGAGTGCGAACGACCTCGCGCGACTTCGCGCACATGGAATACACATCGTGCTTGTCGGGGAGCATCTGATGCGCCAGCCGGACATTGAGCAGGCGGTGCGCGACCTGCTCAAATGAACGGCGCTGACCTCCGCCCTCAGGCGCGAGCGTGTGCAGCGATGAGGTCGGCGATCCGCCAACCTGTCAGCGCAGCGCCAATGCGAATCTGATCGCCTGCGACGAAGAGTTGGAGTCCCATGCCTGGGTCGAGACTCCAATCACCGCGAATGCGACCCACAAGGACTGGATCGATTCCTGCTGCATTTAACGGCTCTGGGAATCGGTTGTTCGCACGGTCATCCACGACCTGAACTGATGGCGCAGCCGAGAGAATCTCGCGCGCTCGAGCCTCAGAGAGAGGACGCTCAAACTCGAGTCCGATCGCCTCGCAGTGCGCGCGCAGGACTGGTACTCGCACGCAGGTGGCCGAGATGCGCACCGCTGGCTCTTTCCAAATCTTTCTCGTCTCGTGCAGCAGTTTGGCTTCCTCTTCGTTGTATCCCTCGTCACCGATGGCGCTGTTGTGGCTGAAACAATTGAAGAGGTACTGACGTCCGAAGATCGATGTGTCCATCGCACGATCCGAAGCGAAGGCATGCGCCTGCGACTCGAGTTCGCGCATTGCGGCAGCTCCCGCGCCGCTCGCTGCCTGGTAGGTGGCAACCGTCATGCGCCGAACGCCCGCCTCACGGTGCAGTGGAGTCGCTGCAACAAGCGCGACGATCGTTGAGCAGTTTGGCACGGCGACGATCGCAGGCCCTTGCGCGAACGCGATCGCATCAGGATTCACCTCGGGGATCACAAGCGCGACGGTGGGATCCATGCGAAACGCGCTCGAATTGTCAACCGCCCACGCCCCTGCAGCCACTGCCTTTGGAGCCCACTCTCGTGAGATCGACTTACCTGCAGAGAAGAATGCGATGTCGACCTCGTCGAAACACCCATCACGCAACACCTCGAGCGGAATGCTCTTCCCGGCAACGACGACGCTTCGCCCCATCGACCGCTGGCTTGCGATCAGGCGGACGCGTGAGGGGTCGACGCCGCTCGCCGCGAGCAATTCGAGGAACTCCCCACCAACCGCGCCAGTTGCCCCAACAACGGCGATCTTCATATCACGATTGATCGGTGACTTTCTCATGAGAAATGAGCGCCTGCGCTTGCCATTTTGAAACTGTATCGTAGGTTGTTCAGGCGACTGAACCTCGGTTGTGTTGATCGAAGCCCGTCGCCCCGTGTGAGGAGTTCATCATGACATCAAAGCCAGCGAATTCGTCGAAGAGCAAACCAAAGTCCGTGAAGCTGACTGACGCAGAACTTGAGAAGGCAAGCGGAGGCGGTTCAAGCCGCGTTGCGCGCAACTCAACCGCCGCCCGTCACGCTCGGACACCCAAGCGCTAATTCAGCGACGCTTCTTCGCCACTCAACAGCCGAGGTGTGTGAATGCCTTGGAGTCAGCGACCGGACATGCTCCTGACCGGCCGCTGGCTCCTTTTTTTGTGTTCCCCGTGCAGCCGCTCGCTGTACAGCCGCTAGATGAGGCTCTCGTCGTCGAAGTCGACCAGTTGCCGGCGCGCCATCTCTTGGAAGGGACCATCGACCGCGATGAGTTCTGTGAACGAACCGGACTGCACGATTCGCCCCGCTTCTACAACATAGATTCGGTCCGCTGAGCGAATGGTGCTGAGACGATGGGCAACCACGATGCGCGTCGTTTGCAACGCCTCAAGGCTTCTCACAACCTGAGCTTGCGAAATCTCATCGAGCGCACTTGTCGCCTCATCAAAGATGAGAATGCGGGGCCTCGTCACCAGAGCCCTCGCGATCATCAGTTTCTGAACTTGCCCACCCGAAAGGGTCTGATCGGTGACATACGTGTGCACCCCCATCGGCATGCGTGCGACTTCATCGTCAAACCCCGCGGCCTCGATTGCTGCCTCAGCGTCCTTGGCAGTGAACAGTGTGCTCCCAACGATGTTGTCGAGAATGGAGCCTGGAACAACGCGCGTGTTTTGAACGACCGCGCCGATCTGGCGCCGCACTGAGACGAGGTCAAGCCTTCCGAGCGCCTTGTCGTCAAACAACACCTCACCCTCGCTCGGGCGGTTCATTCCGAGGATGAGCTGGATCAACGTGGACTTTCCGCTGCCCGAACCGCCGACGATGGCGACGCTCTCGCCCGCGGCAACATGCATCGTGATTCCAGAGAGCACCTCGTTGGCACTACCTGGATACGAGTAATGAACATCGTCGATGTCGATCTTGCCTGCAAGAACCCCAGGCTGCTCGCGGTCGGCTGTGCGTTCGGTGGGCGCGCTCAGGATCGGCGCGATGCGACGAAGCGTCGACCTGAGCGCCGAGAGATCGCCGAGGTGTTCGCCGAACTCGAGAACCGAATACAGCGCGGCAACGAATGCGGCGTTGAACATCAGGTACTCAGCAACGCGATCTCTGCCCCCCGCGTCAACGCCGGCGATCGCGCCGCTCGCATCGACCGGAAGGAAGACGATCCAAAACACGATCAGGCAGATCATCGGAAAGCCAGAGGCAAACGAATCAAAGCAGCGCTCAAGAGTGCGAATTCGCATCGTTGCCGCGCGCATCTCGCGAAACGGGGCCATCCACCGTAGTGTCGCGTACTGCTCGCTCGCTGCACTTCGAATCGTGTCGATGCCTGCGATGAACTGCAACGCCATCGTTGAAAGGCGCCCTTGGCCATCGAGCACCGTCGATGAAAGCTGCGACCGAAGCGCGCTCAGGACAAGACTAAACAGCACTGCAATCACGAGCAGTACACATCCAAGGAGTGCTGCCTTCGTACTGACGGCAAGCATCACACCGAGGTACATCAGTGAGAAGACCCCTGCCATGATTGCTGAAATTGCTGCGCCTGAGATCACTGCGTGCAACTCTCCAACCGAGAGGATGCGATCGGCGAGGTCGCCGCTAGTGAATGCACGAAAGGCCTGCGTGGGCATGCGGAGACAGCGGTCGAGCACTCCTCCGAGGGCTCGGCTTGCCATCCGCGACTCCGACCGCAAGAGCAGATTCGAAACAACGAATCCACACGCTGCAGCAGTGAGCGTCGTTGCGAAGAGGACGCTGCCGAGTGACACGAGCGCCCATCCATCGTTGCTCGGAAGGACCCGTGTCACAAGAACCCCTGTGGCGATCGGGATCGCGAGATTCACCACACTCGCCAAGCCTGACACGAGAAACGCTTTCAGAAAGTCTCGCTCAGATCCACGAACAACGAAGCGCACGAACTGCGCCATGGTGGTGTGGTGAGCCGAGATCGTCGGATGGAACTGCGATGCCGTGCCCGTCAGTTGCGCAGCAAACGCGGCATCAACTGGAACCGGTCCGTGGGTCGCTCCCGCCGAGTGGACATACGCAACCATTCCGTTCCGTGTGGCGAGGACAGCGACTGGCGCGTGATCCTCTGCGCGAAAGGCCAGCAGTGAACCGACACCGCTGTGCCACCACCCCGGATCGAGAAACACGGGACGGATGCCAAGCCCCGCAACGTGCGCAAAGATCTGCTCGGGCCTGCGCGTGTTGTCTCGCGGAATGCGCGTCGGAATCGTCGCGGGATCGGTTCCGATCTCTTGAGCGATCTGCGTGCAAGCGCGCACAATTGGAGGAAGCCGGCCATCTGGAAGTGCATCTCGGCCCAGTGCCGTGCGTTGCACGAGCATCGACTGGATGTCTTGTGGGAAGGCGAGGCGAGATGCGGCGACGCTCACGAGGCGACGAAGGTGTCGCGAGAAGGCAGACTCGATCGTTGCAGCACCGCGCCTCGCGAGCTCGCTCGCGCAGTGCGCACACGCGGCCGCGAGTGGCATCTCAGTAGGCAGCGAGGCGCCGCACGCGACAAGTCCCATAGCGAGGGCCGCAGCGAGTGCCTCCGCTGCAGCGCTTTTTGGCGCAATGCGCGACAGCGCATCCGCCGCGACCCGCACGACTTCAGATTCACTGATTGGCACTGCTTCGACGCCTGGCGCACAACCTGAGAATGCGCCGCCGGGGGGAATGACGCAGAGGCGATGTCGACGGCCGCGGGGGCTGGCTCGTGCGAAAAGTACGACCGATCCCTGCACCACAACCACCAGGTCGTTGGTCCCACCGAGGTCAATACTGCTGCGACGATCGAGATACGCGGCCGTTCCACCGCACTCAAGCGAATGCTGTCCAGCCGACTTCTGGTCGTCGTCTTTCGGGGCGCTCATGACTCTTCACCGTCAATGAGATCGCGATAGACACCATCCATCGCAAGCAACTGGTCGTGTGTTCCCCGCTCGACGACAGCACCATCATCCATCACAATGATTTCGTCGCAATCACGAATCGTGCTGAGCCGATGAGCGATGACGAGACAGGTCACACCGCGGCGACGCAGCGCCTCATCAAGTGCTAGCTCTGTGACTGGATCGAGAGCACTCGTCGCTTCGTCAAGGACCAAGAGCGCCGGACGGCGCGAGAGGGCGCGTGCGATGTCGAGCCTCTGCGCTTCGCCACCTGAGAAATTGCCTCCACCCTCCGCGACTGGCTGATCGAGTCCGCCGCGCGCGCGAATGAGTTCGGTGAGCTGGGCATCGTCAAGAGCCTCTGCCATCCACGCATCTGGAATATCTGGATTCCACAGCGAGAGATTCTCGCGCACCGTTCCCTGGAAGAACGCTGGCCGCTGCGAGATCGACGCGATGCTCGCAGCTCGAACGTGGCGTGCGATCTGCCGCAGAGGCTGTCCATCAATGAGGACATCGCCTTCCCACGGTTCAAGGAGGCCTGCGGCGAGGCGGGCAACTGTTGACTTGCCGGACCCCGTTCCTCCGACAAGAGCGACGCGCCCACCAGACGCCACTTTGAGAGAGAAGTTCTCGAGCAGTGGGCGCTGACCACGCCCATAGCCAAAGGTCACATTGCGAAGCTCAAGGTCGCCGTCGGCGTACTCGATTGCCTGCGCGTCATCTGATTCAGGATCGATCGCCAACGAGTCAACTTCGTGACACATGACATCGTCGAGTCGGCCCAGATCAGCACGCACCGTCTGAATCTCGCGAATCAACTCGGCGAGTCGCGTGACGGGAGTCATGAACCCTAGAAGCAGAATCTGTAACCCGAGCAGGGTTCCGATCGTCATCGTTCCTTGCATCACCTGCCACCCGCCGAACGAGAGCACGAGGACCGATACAACCACCGCTTGAAACCAAGATGGAAGGATGCTGATCGCGTTCGAAAGCATGTTGGCGCGCTGTCGAGCAGCGGTCACGCGCGCTGCAAACCCCATCGATCTGCCAAAGAAATCTGCTTCACGCCCTGCTGCCTTCAGCGACTCGAGCGTGAGGAGTCCCGCGATGATCGCTCCCTGCTTCATTCCTTCTTGCTGCTGAAGCGACTGCGCTTGATCGACGCGCGCACGCGCGACCCCAAAGAGAAGTCCCAACGTGACGAGGACCGCAACCAATGCGATGACGCCCATTGGCAAGTTGATCCAACTGATGGCGGCAAGAAAAGACACCAGCGTCAGAATCTGCACGATTGCAGGCGCGAACTTGCTCGCGAGAAGCGCGGCGACTCCATCATTGCTTTGCACCCGCTCAACAATGTCTCCGGGATAACGCTGCGCGAAGAAGGTTGTCGGCAATCGAAAGAGTTGCTGCACGAAGTTGGCCGTGCGCTCAAGTGAAAGCTGCTGCTCGAGCCGGGCGAGGGTCAGTTGCTGCAGCAGCATCAGGCCGTTTTCGATAACGAGTGCCGCGACGGCAGCAAGCAGAATCCACGGCATCCAATCGGTGCGGCCGTCGGCGAGCACACTGTCGACATAGCCAGCGGCAATTCCAGGGATCGCCACCATCGGAATCGCAAGCAGCATTCCAACAAACACTGTGAGCCAGATCGCGGAAGCGCTTCCTCGGATCCAGGCCATGACAAGACTCAATGACGATGGGGCGCTCCCGGTTGCTTCAAACGCCTCACTCGGCTCCATCTGCAAGACGACCCCAGAGAACTCAGAGTTGAACTCGTCAGGCGAGACGAGACGCCTGCCAGTCGCTGGGTCCATGATGCGATACCCGCGGGCGTTCCACCCCTCGAGCACAACAAAGTGGTTGAGTCCCCAGAACACGATCGCAGGCAGCGCCATGTCAGAGAAGTCATCGACCTCACATCGCACTCCGTCGGCGTCGAGACCGAAATGGCGTGCGGCGCGCGCAATGCGAAGCGCGTTCGATCCATCACGATCGACTCCCACGGCTTCTCGTACTTCTTCAAGCGGCCGGTAGGCCTTGTAGTAGGCCAACACGCTGGCGAGACACGCCGCCCCGCACTCTGCGGCAACGACTTGCATCGTGGTCGGAACTCGCACGCAGCGTGCCCTTCCACCTGGAAGCGATGGAGCGTCGTCGGATTGTGCGGTGTCGACTTCGCCCGACTCTTCGACCGTCATGGCAACGAACCGCCATCTGCGCCGAGTCCTGGAAGCACGAGCGACACGGGACGCACCTGATCGACGATGATCTCGATCTCGCACGGGACTCCGCTCGCCGGTTCGAGAGGGCTGTCAACAGAGGTGGCCCACACGAGACCACCGACACGACTGGGATGGCGTTCGAATGAGACGACGAGTGTGCTCACGCTTCCAAATCGCTCGCGGATCAACTCGATCACCCCAGCATTTGGCACCCGCCCGAGCATCTGCTCATGACTCGTCACAAGATCATCGATCTCGGTCACATGTCCTAGCGCTTGCGCATCGCGAAACGAATGTCGAGCACCAAACGATGCGCGAACAGCCATCCCATCTCGGATGCGCTGTCCATCTGCGTGAGGCACGAACGCAATGCATGTTGGGGCGTCAGACCCTGTCGCAACAATTGCGAGCACCTGCCCGCGCGTGACGGAGTCCCACTCCTCGACCGCACAAGAGATGAGGGTGCCTGCAGCCGACGCGACAATCTGCCTTGTCTCAGCGTCCGCGGACGGGCCGGTCGCGATGACTGCGATGCACTCGCCAGCTTCGACTTGATCTCCGTCGTGCTTGCGAAGCTGACGAATCAGTCCATCCATCGGCGCATTCACGGTGTCAAACCGCTCGCCACGCAGGAACACGCCGCTTCCAATCACAACGAGTGGAATACGCCCAAAGAACCCCCATGTCGCCACCGCACCCAACAGCAGTGCGAGCGCCGCGGTGACGATCCACATGCGAGGAGTGATCAACGGGCTGAGGGTGTTGAGTCGATTGCGACCGCCCATCGACTCGAGAGCGGACTTGCGAAACAGGCTTGGCTCACCGTCACCGCTTGGAGTCATGGCACCAAAGAATACCTCGCGGCGACCGAGTGACCGCTCATCGCACGCCGTTCGTGGCGAAGAAAAATCGAGCGACGCGTGCGTGAAAGGTCGACTCGTCTGGACGCACAAAGACGAAGTGGCCCTCCATCGTCCCCCACGAGGTTGGTAGCGGACAGAAGCTCGAGTACTCAAATGACTCACCCGGAGCGAGTTGCGGATACTGGCCGACAACGCCCGGACCTTCAACATCATGGCTCGTTCCATCGGCGTCTACCACCCGCCATGAGCGGCTCTTGAGCGAGGCTGCCTCAGTGCCTTCGTTGGTCATCCGCACGCGGTAGGCGAAGATGAACCTCTCGCGCTCGGGGTCGGACTGCAGTTCATCGAATGACGGGTCGACCGTGACGCGAATCCCTTCGGTGACCGCGTCCGAACCGCGACTCTTGTGAACTGCAGTAGTCATTGCCGCAGAATAGGCGGCGCAAAGCCACCGCGCTCATGATCGCTCGAGTGCGAGCTCAATGCAGTGACCTTCGCCGACAAATTGCCACCTCATCAGCCGGCGATTCGATCGATACTTGACCTTCGAAGCGACGACCGAGAGCTCATGAGAGTGTGGGATACGCACACTGCCAGTGCACCCGGTTGCATCCGTCTGCACAGACCATCCATTTGGATCGCGCGTGATGCCATCCATTTCCTTCCCAAGTTCAACGCTGGCACCCTTGATGGGCGCACCGGTGGTGGCGTCGACGACTCGAAACGAGACCGACTTGAACTCGAGTGAGCGAAGCGTGAGCGTGACATCTCCATGTTCTGGCACATCATCGAGCGTGCGCCGTTCACGGTCGAATCCTGCCGCGCGGGCTGTCAGATAGTTTCGCAGTCCTTCGTGCACTGTGACCGTGGCGCAGCCGTCACCTCCAGTGATGACATACTGAATCGGCGGCAAACCCCACCGGGCTTCGACACCATCTCGCGGAAGAAACAACCCTGCGTGAGCAACAACTTCGACGCCTGGCATCAACCTCCCCGATTCACTGCGTACACAGACGCGCACGGCGCGCGGATGGGTTGGTTCAATCGCGACCTCGATCGTCGATCCCGCCGCGATCGACTCAAACTCGATGTAGTTGGATGGAGACGCTGCCACGATCTGGCCCAACTCTTCCGGAGGCACTCCCAGTCCGCTCGGCCGAGGAACAATCGCGATTTGCGTTGGGATGTACCCCGGACGAAGAATCGCGAGGTTCGTTGCACGCGCATTGAGGACCAGCGCAAGCTGTCCTTCAGGATCGGTCTGCTTGGCCGCGGCCGTCCCTGGAAAAAAGTGAAAGAACCGTGCGCCATGCTGACGAACATCGGCCCCTTCGATCGGCGCTCCAGTCTCTCGGTCGAGCGTTCGAATCGTGATCGGCTTGCTCACACATCCAGCCACCAGTGCCAGCGCGACGATCACGAGGCGGCGCAACGATCCGTGAACACGACGGTGCATTGGAGAAGGCAGTGTCAAAGGAACAGGTCTTCGCTACTATGAAAAGCCAGTCACTTTGGGGATTGGTGTAACGGTATCACAACAGACACAGACACTGTTTTTACTAGTTCGAATCTAGGATCCCCAATTTCACTCGCGCGCTCGCTTCACACGTCGCCTCACACTAAGGTGGAAGCCCATGCGCGTGGTCAGCCTCTGTCCAACTGCAACTGAAACGCTCTGTCGCATCGGAGGCGAACGATTCCTTGTGGGTCGAAGTCAACAATGCGACTGGCCACCGAGCGTTGTCGCGTTGCCCTCGGTACCCAGTTTCGAAGCGCTGCGCGAGCTTCGGCCCGATGTGATTCTCGCTCCGAAATCGGGCGCCGCGTTCCCACTCGACTCTGGCGCATTGCAGACCACTCTCGCGTCGATCCATCCTGTACCGGTGCTCCTGACGATCGCTCCAGCATCCATCTGGGACGTGCTCGACGACTGCCTGCGCATCGGGGCCGTTGTCGGATGCGCAGACTCTGCCGAACGTGCCATGGTTGAGTTGCGCGAAGCGTGGTGGACCGCAGTCGACTTCGTGAACCCATATGAAGAGGGCCCCGAGCTGCTCTTTCTTGAATCGGTCGAACCGCTGATGTGTGCAGGACGCTGGACTCCCGAACTGATTGTCTCAGCGGGTGCGCGCTCCTCGCTCAATCCGCCAGGGGCGCGGAGCCGACTGGTTGCCCCGCAGGACATTCTGGCTGCCGCTCCCGACCGGGTCATTGTCTGCCCCTGCGGTTCTGGCATCCCCGAGATTCGATCGGCGATGGCGACCTTGCGAAGCGAGCGTTGGTGGCCGCTCCTACCGGCCAACCTCGGGGGCCGCGAGCGAATAGCCCTTGTCGACGGAAATCAAATGTTCAACCGCCCTGGACCGCGCCTCGTCGATGCATTTCGCTGGCTGACCGGATGGATCAATCATCGCCCAGAACTGATCCCCGATGGGTTTCCCGTTGAGCTGGCGTGAGCAGGTTCGGCACACAGTTTGCTAGACATGGCTCTTGAGGACAACCCATGCAATTCGACAAATTCACCACGCTCGCTCAACAGGCTCTCTCGCAGGCACAGTCGCTCGCGGTGCGCGACCAACACAGCGAAGTGACGTCACTCCATCTGCTCAGTGCGCTGTTAAGTGAGAAGGACTCCCCTGCTGCGAGCGTCTTGACGAAGGCGGGGATCGACCCGGCTCGTATCGCAGCAACAGCAACCGCCCAACTTGCGCGACAACCGCGAGCGCAGGGAGGTTCATCGACGGCGGGTCGTGAACTCACTGAGACGATCGGAGCAGCGGAGCGACTCGCGCAGAAGCTCAAGGACAGTTATGTCTCGAGCGATCATTTGCTCGTCGCCATTTCGCAGACTCGTGGAGCAGGCAGAGACCTCTTTGCCGCAGTCGGCGTTGATGCGAACGCCCTCGAACGGGCGGCGCTTGAGATTCGCAAGTCAAGCGGAGTGCAAGGCATTCACGATCCTGGCGCCGAGAGCAGCCTCGAAGCACTGAAGAAGTACGGAAAGGACCTCAACGAACTCGCGGCGAACGGAAAACTCGACCCAGTCATCGGTCGCGACGAAGAGATCCGCCGCTGCATGCAAGTGCTCTCACGGCGCACGAAGAACAATCCAGTGCTCATCGGCGAACCCGGCGTTGGCAAGACCGCCATCGCAGAAGGGCTGGCGCAGCGAATCGTCAATGGAGATTGCCCAGAGTCAATGCGCGCCGCACGAATCATCACCCTCGATGTCGGTCAGCTGCTTGCAGGTGCGAAGTACCGAGGCGAATTCGAAGAGCGCCTCAAGGCCGTGCTGCGCGAAGTGGCATCGAGCGAAGGTCGCATCATTCTCTTCATCGACGAACTTCACACAATTGTCGGGGCGGGACAGGGAGAAGGCGCCGTTGGCGCAGGGCAGCTGTTGAAGCCTGCACTCGCGCGTGGCGAACTGCACTGCATTGGAGCGACGACTCTCGACGAATACCGCAAACACGTCGAAAAGGATGCTGCGTTTGAACGACGATTTCAGCCAGTGTTCGTCGGCGAACCGTCACTCGAAGACACAGTGGCGATCCTTCGTGGATTGAAGGAGCGATATCAGGCGCATCATGGGGTGCGAATTCAGGATGCCGCGCTCGTCACAGCCGTTGAACTCTCGGATCGCTACATCAGTGATCGCTTTCTGCCAGACAAAGCGATCGACCTACTTGACGAGGCCGCGAGCAGACTGCGCATCGAGAATGACTCGATGCCCGCCGAACTCGACGCGATTCGTCGCGATATCACTCGTCTCGAGATTGAGAAAGCGGCGCTCCAGATGGAAAAGGACCCACAGAGCGCAAAGTTGCTTGCAGGGGTTGACCAAGAACTCGCGGGTGAGCGTGAACGCGATCGCGCGATGACAGCTCAATGGGAGATCGAAAAAAAGGACCTCGACACGATCAAACGGATCGACCGCGAACTCGAGTCATGCCGCATTGCGTTCGAGCAGGCTCAGCGTCGAGGCGACTTTGAGCGAGCGGCGCGCATCCAGCATGGTGAGATTCGCGACCTTGAACTTCGAAAGAGCGATGCAGCGGCGTCACTTCGCGCGCGCATTGCCGCGGGCGGAGCGCTCGTGAAGGAAGAAGTCGACCCCGAAGCGATCGCCGAAGTCGTCGCGAAATGGACTGGAATTCCAGTCTCGAAGCTCGTCGA
>SXGR01327190.1_pt1 | contig 15204 bp, 18 predicted proteins | sample 3174711 | NCBI WGS metagenome assembly SXGR01 (sample SAMN11356860, study PRJNA531348) | freshwater metagenome | isolation source: freshwater sample F1-60 | place: China: Fuxian Lake, Yuxi | collected 2017-12-25
ATGCGCCCGTCGTCCTGGCGGGAGACATCGACCGGGGCGGCGTCTTCGCCTCGCTGTATGGGACGGTGGAATTGCTGGCGCCTGAGGAGCGCGCCCTGGTGAAGGCGATGGTCATCAACAAGATGCGCGGCGACCATTCGCTGCTGGATCCGGGAATCGCGGAGCTGCGCCAGCGGACGGGCATCCCCATCGCAGGCGTGCTGCCCTACTTCACGGATATCCATATCCCTGAGGAAGACTCCCTGGGCCTCGACCCGCTCGCCTCTGGCGGCCCGGCCTCTGCGGTGGACATCGCCGTCATCCGCCTGCCGCACCTCGCGAACTTTGACGACTTCGATCCGCTGCGCCGTGAGTCCGGCGTCCGCTTGCGCTACGTCGCCTCTGCCGCTGAGCTTGGCGCACCTGACCTTGCCGTTCTCCCTGGCTCAAAGACGACTATCGCCGATTTGCAGTGGCTGCGCGCCCAGGGCTTGGCAGAGGCCATCGTGAAGCGGAGAAGAGCGGGAATGCCAATCATCGGTATCTGCGGCGGCTTTCAGATGCTGGGTACGCGCCTGTGCGATCCGCAGAAAGTTGAGTCCAGCATCTCCGAGGCCGAGGGGCTCGGCCTGCTGCCGCAAACCACCGTCTTTGATGCGTCGAAGACGACGCACCAGGTGACGGCGGCCATCGTGGAGAGGCGCGGGATGCTCTTGCTTTGTGGCGACGGGATACTCACCGGCTACGAGATACACATGGGGAAAAGCGAAGGCGATGGAGGCGGTGCGCCTTTCGTCTTTACCAGCCGCTCTGGGCAGCCTGCTTCTGCGCGCGATGGGCAGATGGACAGCGAAGGGCTTACCCTTGGCACCTATATCCATGGCCTCTTCCACAATGTGAGCCTGCGCCGGGGCATCGTCCAGTGGCTCGCCCAACGGAAGGGCGTGACGCTGCCTGGGCGCGCTATCGATTTCGATCAGGACAAGGAATACGACCGCCTCGCTGACTTTGTAGAACGACAGCTCGATATGTCGCTGATACGGCGCATCGCCGGGCTTGAGCGGGTGCGCGCGTGAGTAAACGTGGCGAACTCATCCTCATACTCGGTGGCGCGCGCTCGGGAAAGAGCGCCTTCGCGGAGCGGCTCGCCGCCGCGCGCTCCAGGGTGCTCTTTGTCGCGACGGCACAGGCGCTCGATGGGGAGATGAAACGGCGTATCGCGGCGCACAAAGGCAAGCGGCCGCCATCCTGGGCGACGCTTGAGGAGCCTCTTGAACTGGCCGCTGCCCTCATGAAACGCCAGCGTGGTTATGACACTGTCGTCCTCGACTGTCTCACCTTGTGGGTGAGCAACCTTATGCTGCGTGAGAGAAGCGAAGCAAAGGCGGAGAGGGAAATCCTCGCGCAGGCCCGGCGGCTCGTTGAGCTGTGCGCTGCAGGCAAGGCCACATGGATCGTCGTCACCAATGAAGTCGGCCTTGGCGTAGTGCCGCCGACGAAGCTGGGACGCCGGTACCGAGATCTCCTTGGCAAGGTGAACCAGATCTTCGCCGCCCACGCCGACAGAGTTTATCTGATGGTCTCGGGACTTGCCCTGGATGTGAAGGCGGCGGGCGGCAAGCCCTTCGCACAGGTTTCCGATGGGATGAAGCGATGACGACGCCAAGCGCTTCACGACAGCGAGTTATCGGCTCTGGGACGGCCAAGATCCCGGGCACCTGCGGCGAGCTCGTCCAGGGCTACATCGACGGCAGGCACTTCCACGTCACTTGTCCCATTGATCTCTACTCCACAGCGCGCGTCGAATGTGTCCCTGGCGCTGGCCGCGTCACTGCCCCTGCCGATTGCCCAAAGGCGCGCCGTGCGGTTGAGGCGGCCCTCGCCTACTTGGGGCGGAAGGATGTGGACGCGACCCTTTTCATCGAGAGCGCATTGCCCAGGGGCAAGGGCATGGCGAGCAGCACCGCCGACGTGGTTGGCGCGATGAGGGCGACGGCTGCGGCCCTTGGGGCGCGACTTTTCCCTGAGGAGATGGCGTCGCTGGCTGTGGCGATTGAACCGAGCGATGGACTGATGATCGAGGGTATCGCCCTCTTCGACCACCGCAATGCCTCATTCATGGAGAGCCTTGGCCCGCCGCCCGCGATGCGCATCATCATCCTGGACTTTGGCGGCGAAGTAGAGACGCTCTCCTTCAACGCCGTTGACCGCACGCCGCAGCTTGCAGCCAGGGAGGCAAAGTGGCGCGAGGCCCTTGCCCTGGTGCGCGAGGGGTTGCGCCGTGGCGACGCCTCGCTCATCGCCCAAGGAGCGACGCTCAGCGCAGCGACGCATCAAGAGCTCGCGCCGCATCTGCGCTTCAACGATGCGCTGGCCTTTGCGAGAAAAGCAGGTGCGCTTGGGATGAACATCGCCCACAGCGGCACGGTGATCGGCCTGCTCTTTGGGAACGACGCAGCGCGCATGGCGAGAGCAGAGACAGATGCGAGAGCGACGCTCCGAGGTTTAAAAAAGAGCTACGCGACGCGGCTCATCGGCGTTCAGCCATAGGGCCTTTTACAGAGTGCTAACACGGGCTGCTCGCCTGCCAGCATGAGGCGTGCTAGGGTGAAATGACCTATGAGCGCATCCGCAAAGAAACACCTCGCGCCGCCGCGCCTCCTCTTCGTCTGCGTCCACAACACAGGGCGCAGTCAGATGGCTGAGGCCTTCACGCGTCAGCTCTCCGGCGGGAAGGTCGTCGCCAAATCGGCGGGGACGAGACCCTCGGATACGTTGAACTCGGTCGTCGTCGAGGCGATGCGCGAAAAGGGCATAGACATTACGGCACATACGCCCAAGCTGATGACAGACGATATGGTGACGCGCGCGGACAGGGTCTTCACCATGGGCTGTTTCAACGACACTGAGTGTCCGGCGGTCATCCTCAAAAGGTCGGTTGACTGGGCGCTGGAAGATCCTCACGGCAAGCCACTTGCCGAGGTGCGGCGCATCCGCGACGACGTTGAGGGTCGAGTGCGCGGCCTGCTGAAAGAGATGCAGATCCTCTAGCGCCCTTAGGGCGCGGAGAGCGTCATCCCGCCATCGGCGACGATGATTGCCCCGGTGACGTACGAGGACATGGGCGAGGCGAGGAAGAGGACGATTGAGCCGGTCTCATCGGCCTCGCCGAAGCGCCCGAGGGGCAATTCCTTGAAGCGAGCTGGGTCCAGGGCTGAGTCGCACCTGGCGCTGTCCAACCAATGGACCTTTCGTGCTGGCAATCGGAAAGCTGCTGCGCAGAGGCTTCTACATCTGGAAATGAGGGTAAGTTGACACTAACGTAAGTATATGCTAACGTATCGCCTGCCTTATGGACACCGCCTTACACGCCATCGCCGAACCGAACCGGAGAGAGATCCTGCGGCTCGTCAAAGACCGCGAGCGCTCCGCCGGGGACATCGCGGCCTTCTTCGACCTCACACGTCCGGCAATCTCCCAGCATCTGCAGGTGCTGGCGACCGCCGGGCTCGTCACGGTGCGAAGGGAAGGAACACGGCGTATGTACAGAGCGAGGCCAGAGGGATTGGAAGGTTTGCGGGAATACATCGAAGAGTTTTGGATCGAACGTCTAACGATGCTCAAAGAGGCCGCCGAGGAAGAAGAAAGGAGCGCGAAGGATGCCGAAGGTCGGTGAGGCGAAGGCGATCGAGATGGAGGTCCGCGTTAAGGCAAAGCCGGAGACGATTTATCAACTGCTGACGGACCCGGCGAAGTATCACAAGTGGAAGGGGAAGCAGGCAACCCTCGACCCGCGCCCAGGCGGGATATACCGAGTCGTCTTCAACGAGCGCGACACGGTGGAGGGCAAATACGTCGAAGCTGTCCCCAACAAGCGCGTCGTCTTTACCTGGGGCTGGGCTGCGCCGAACCACCCGGTTCCAGCAGGCTCATCGCGTGTGGAGATCGACCTGGTGGCCGATGGCAAAGAGACCATCGTGAAGCTTCGGCACACGGGCCTTCCCGAGCCGGCGATAGAGCACCACAAGATGGGCTGGAAGCTCTACCTCGACCGTCTCGCGATCGTGGGCGCGGGCGGCGATGCGGGCCCGGACCCCAACGAAAAGCCCCGGCAGATGTAAGAACCTGCTGCGCGTCACAGCGCGCAGGGCCCCCCGAACGAGAACAGAAGTCAGAGAGGAGATGCGATGGCGAATCCCGTGACATGGTTCGAAGTCCATTCGACGAATGCGAAGTCGACACAAGAGTTCTTCAAGAAGATGTTCGATTGGAAGGTTGATGACAAAAATCCGATGAAGTACGGATTGGTGGACACTGGCGCCAAAGAGGGCGTCCAGGGAGGCATCGGCGCCGCGATGCCAGGCGCTCCGAACATGGTGACCTTTTACGTCCAGGTCAAGAGCATCGGCCCTTACCTCAAAAAGGCTGAGAAGCTGGGCGGCAAGGTGCTCATGCCTGAAACCACGATCCCAGACATGGTCACCCTTGCGATGATCGCAACGCCTGAGGGGCACGCCATCGGGTTGCTGAAAGAACAAGCAGCGAAGTAGACGGCCAGAAGCATCATCACATCAAAGGAGCAGCATGCCGACATTCATCGATTATCACGAGAAACTCCCCCAAATGCCGCCAGCGGCTATGGAACAGGTGAAGGCAAACGTGAAGGCCCACAAGACCGACCAGTTTGGAGTGAAGGCGGTCAACCTCTACATGGGCGCCAAAGGCGAGGCCTTTTGTATGACGGAGGCGCCCAACGCCGACGCGGTTATCAAATCCCATAAGGCCAACGGCGTTGAACTGAAGGCTAGTGATATTCACCAGGTGCAGAGCCTGGCCTAGGGCGAAGGATCACCGGCGAACCCCGCGCCCCCGCAGCCCGCTGCGGGGGCGCGCGCTGTCCCAGGAGGCTGTATGCCGATCGATGTGACGACCCAGACTGTTATCCGCCGCCCAGTGGCTGAGGTTGCCGGGTATGCCATGAACCCGGAGCGCGAGCGCGACTGGATAGCAGGCATCAAGGAATCGAAGAAGATCACTCAGGGCCCGGTGGGCAAGGGGACGCAGGTGGAGCGCGTGGCCTACTTCATGGGCAAACGCGTCGACTACATCCTCGAAGTCGCCGACTATCAGCCCAGCCGCCTGATGGATATGCAGTCAGTGAAGGCTCCCTTTCCCATGCGCGTCACCTACGCCTTCGAACAGGCAAGCGACGGCACCAGCGCCAGCATCCGCGTCCGCGGCGGCATGACCGGCATCATCGCCTGGCTGACGCGCCCCGTGATTTCCATGATGGTGCGGCGCAACATCACCAAGGATATCAAGCGCCTCAAGGCGAATCTCGAGTCGAACCCCGGCAAGTAAACGCCCTTCTCCGTGGTATACTTTTTCATCGGCGTCCTGAACACGGGACGCCGATTTCACGAGGAGAAGATATGAAGGCATTGAAGAGAATCGGGCTCATCCTTGGCGTGGCGATGCTCTCGGCGGCGCTCCTGCTTGCGACGACGGGCGCGAAGGAGAAGAAGCAATCGGTGAAGGTGACGCTGAGTGAGTTCAAGATCGTGGCCGCGAAGACGTCGTTCACCCCTGGCACCATCACGTTCGAGGCGAAGAACGCCGGGAAGATTCCCCACGAGCTTGCCATCGTGAAGACGGACCTCGCCGCCAACGCCCTGCCGACGGATGCCGGAAAGGTTGACGAGGCAAAGGCCGGCCAGGTCGCTGGGCGCATCAACGAGAACAGCCTCAACAAGGGCAAGTCCAAGAAGCAGGCGTTCAAGCTGGACGCAGGCAAGTATGTGCTGATTTGTAATCTGGTGGGCCACTACCAGGGCGGCATGATGGCGGGCATCGAGGTCAAGTAGGGATACGACTCTCGCGTAGAAGACAAAGCGCCCCGATCTTTCGGGGCGCTTTTTTTATCGCCTGAGCAGCAGGCTCGCATACGTGGAGCCTGCGTAGCCGCCCACCAGGCCGATCTCCGCATCCTTCACCTGGGCTTTGCCCGCCTCGCCGCGCAGTTGCCGCACCGATTCGACGACGTGGTTCATCCCCTGCATGTATGACTGGGAGAGCATCCCGCCGTGGGTGTTCACCGGCAGTTCGCCGCCGACCTCGATGCGACCGCCCTCGCAGAAGGGGCCGCCTTCGCCCTTCTTGCAGAAGCCGTGGTCCTCGAGGGTGGAGATAACGGTCCAGGTGAAGCAGTCGTAAGTCTGGAAGAAGTCCACGTCCTTCGGTCCGACGCCAGCCATCTTGTAGGCGCGGGGCGCGGAGTCTACCGCCGCCGTCTGCGTGATCTTTGGATTCTGCGCCCAAAACTCCGTCCGGTGCCCCGGTGCGATGCCCAGGCCCATCACGTAGACTGGCTTCTTGCGCATGCTCTTCGCCCGCTCCGCCGACGCGATGATGTAGGCCCCTGCACCATCGTTGATGAGACAGCAGTCCAGCAGGTGGAAGGGCTCGGCGACCCAGCGGGAGGCGTGGTAATCGGCCAGGGTGATCGGCTGCTTCATCACCGCGTTGCCGTTCAGGATGGCATGCTTGCGATGGGCGACGGCCACTGCGCCGAGCTGGTCCTGCGTGGTCCCGTACTCGTGCATATGCCGCCGCGCCAGCATCGCCAGGTGGGAGGGCTGGCCGAACCAGCCATAGGGCGTCTCGAAGTCGTGCTTCATGGGGATACGGTCGTGAATATCTCCGGGGATCTGGCTCATGGAGCCCCAGGCCAGGCCGTGCCAGACGACGGCGTACTTGCACATGCCGCTGTTCACCGCCATCGCCGCCAGCCCCGCCGCCGCGTTGATGCCCGTGCCGCCGCCGAAGGGCGCCGTGGCCGCGAAGGAGACCTCCTTCGGGTCGTAGTTGGTGACGAAGTGTATGGTGGAGACGGAGACGCCGCCGCTGCTGCACTGCACAAAGCCGTCGAGGTCTTTTGGCGTGATGCCCGCGTCGGCGCAGGCCTTCTCCACCGCTTCGAAGACCAGGGACTCGATGCTCCGGGGGCTCTTCTTCACATACTCCGTCTCGCCGATGCCGACGATCGCCGCCTTATCGCGCAGAGCTGTCACATCCATATGAACCTCCACATTGGCAGTGGCGTCACTATACCCAGATGGGCGCGCCGCTTCAACCGCATCAGGTTCCGCCAAAGCGAGGCGGTTGGGCGCTGCGAAGCACTCTTGCGATGCACCCACTACCATAGCAGCCACGCTGCGGGGGGCGTCACGAGAGATGAAGGCGCTGGCGGAAGTGCTCCAGGCCGACAGGCGCGCCTACGCCGTCTTTGCCGTTGTAGCCGTCGCCCTCTTTTCCCTGAGCTCCTTCGCCGTGGGCCTTGCCCCCAACATCTACGCCATCATCGCCTTCTCCCTCTTCCTCCTGAGCCTTGGCCTTCGCGATATCGGTATCCCTGACACCGCGTGGCTCACCATCGTCATGATGATTACCGGCATTGGCCTCGGCATAGGCGCCCCTGCGGCGAATAATGCAGCCCTCGACGTAGTGCCTGGGAAGATATCCAGCATCTCCGGCATACGAGGTGTCTTTCGCACCGTCGGTGGCATCGTGGGCGCCTCCAGCGTCGTCATGGTCCTGAGCCGTTTTTCGGACAAAGGCGAGGGACTGGAACTTGTCTTCCTTGTCCTCTCCGTTATCGTCTTTCTCTCGAACATCCTTGTCTTCTTCATCCCCGATATGGCGAAGCGGCGGTACACAGAAGGCAAGAAGCCGGCGGGCGCACAGAGCCCTTCGTGAGTCTCCACCCCTGGACATTCATTCCCGCATCTCGTACGCTGGCCCCCGCACTCTCTCCGTAAGGGGTTCTCCATGCCCGGCCCCCTTGAAGGCGTTCGCATCCTCGACCTAACCTGGGGCGTCGCCGGCCCCATGGCGACGATGACGCTCTCCGACCAAGGCGCCGAGGTCATCAAAGTAGAGCCTCCTGGCGGCGACCCCTTTCGCAGCTACGGCGGCTATACCGTCTGGAACCGCGGGAAAAAGAGCATCGTCCTGGATCTCAAGAACCCCTCGGATAAAGCAGCTTTCCTTCAGCTAGTATCGAGCGCCGATGTTCTTATCGAGAGCTTCTCGCCAGGAGTCATGGCACGCCTGGGCCTGGATTACGAAGCGGTGCACCGCCAGTTCCCCGCCCTCATCTACTGCTCCATCACCGGCTACCCGCGCAACAGCAGACACGCCGGCCGCCCTGGGATAGACGCCCTGGTGCAGGCGCGCTCCGGCCAGCAGTTCGAGCAGGCGGGCTGGCGCGATGGGCCTATCTTCCTCTTCCACCCCTTCCCAAGCCTTGCCGCTTCTTACCTTGCATCCGCGGGCATTGCCGCCGCGCTCTATGTGCGCGAGCTGACGGGCAAGGGCCAGTGGGTCGAGACGTCGCTCTACCAGGGCGTGCTTGCCTTCACCACTCAGCTCTGGCAGTGGGCGGAGAAGATGGACAACTGGATGAGTATCCAGAAGGCGGCCCAGCCCGCCATCTTCCAGTGCGCCGACGGCTCATGGGTGCATTCGATGCAGATGGCCGGTGGCCGCGGCCGCGACCGCAGCATCCAGTGGCGCATCCTTGGTATGGAGCCGCAGGAGGGGAATCTCTTCCAGTCGCCGCCGGGGTCGCCCCAGGACATGATGCTGCGTGAAGCTTTCAGGAAGATTCCCCGCAAGGAGCTCCTCGAGAAGTTCTGGGCCGCCGAGATTCCCATCGGCCCCATTCAATATATACAGGACGCCTTTCGCGACCCGCAGGTCATCCACAACAAGGCCATTGCTGAGGTTGTTGACCCTGTCGTCGGCCCGACCAAGCAGGTCGGAGTCACGATCAACTTGCACGGCGCTCCCGCGAAGGTCCAGGGCCCTGCGCCCCTGGTGGGCGAGCACTCCGCAGGTCTCGCCAGCCTAGCAGAACGATTTTCTCACGCTGCCTCTTCTCCTCTCCCTCGGTGGGAGAGGAACAAAAGGAGAGGGGGCATAACTCTTCGCCATGCCCTCGAAGGCGTCCGCGTCCTCGACTTCGGCAACTTCCTCGCCGGGCCTTTCGGCCCAATGGTCCTTGCCGACCTGGGGGCAGAGGTCATCAAGCTCGAATCGATCGAAGGCGACCAGATGCGCCACGCCACCATGCCCTTCAACGGCTGCCAGCGCGGCAAGCGCGACATCGCCGTCGACCTCAAGCGCCCCGAGGGCGTGGAGATCGCCCGCCGCCTCATGCGCACTGTCGATGTCATCCACCACAACTTCCGCCCAGGCGTCGCCGAGCGGCTGGGGATCGACTATAGCGTTGCGAAGTCCCTGCGCCCAGACAGCATCTATTGCCATACGCCTGCCTATGGCATCACGGGCCCTCGCGCCAGCTTCCCCGGCTTTGACCAGGTATTCCAGGCGATGTGCGGCCTGGAGATCGAGGCCGGCGGCGAAGGCAACCCGCCCACCTGGTATCGCTTCGGCATGTGCGATACGGGGAATGCGCTGCAGTCCGTCATCGGCGTGCTGATGGCGCTGTACCACCGGGAGAAAACCGGCAAAGGACAGTTCGTCGACACGAATCTTCTCAACTGCGGCCTCTACTACAACTCCGACGTCTATATCGGGCCGGACGGCCCCTTCAAGCGGCACAAGCTCGATAAGAATCAGACAGGCTTTGGCCCGCTCTACCGACTCTACAGAACCTCGGACGGCTGGCTTGCCATCGCCTGCATGAGCGATGACCACTGGCGCGCACTATGCGCCGCTATCGGCAAAGTGCCCCTGGCGAACGACGAACGCTTCGCAACGCCGGAGGCGCGCCGGGACCACGCCACACAGCTCACGACCCTTCTCGAGGGCTGGTTCGCAAGCGCCACCGCCAAGGGCGCCTTCGCACTCCTCGATGGCGCGGGCGTCCCCTGCGAGGTCGCAAACCCGGATGGCGGCAAGGACTTGCTGATGGACCCGGCGAACATCGCCAATGGCCTGGCCGTTGAATACACACACGCGACCTATGGCAAGATGCGCGAGAATGGGCACATGATTCATTTTTCCGAAACCCCAGGCCGCATCGAGCGTGCGCCGCCGGTCATCGGCCAGCATACCCAGGAAATCATGGCGTCCCTCGGCTATTCACAAGATGAAGTCGCGGCATTGAAAGCATCGAAGGTCATCACCTGGCCCTCATGACGATCTTTTCTCATGGTAGAGGGCGGCCTCAGGCCGTCCCATAAGAATCTTTGAAAGAGGTTTTCAATGGACCCAACAAGCGCATCGTTGAAGGACAAGGTCGCCATCGTCACCGGCGGCGGCGCGGGCATCGGCAAAGGCATCGCGACGACCTTTGCAAAGTTTGGCGCCCAGGTCGTCATCGCCGATAAGGACGAGGCCGTAGGCAGGAAAGTCGCCGCAGAGATACAAGCCCTCGGCCGCAAGGCTCTCGCCATCACAACCGACATCCGTAACTATGCCCAGGTGAAGGCGATGACCGAGCAGACGGTGCGCGAGTTTGGGGGCATCGATATCCTTGTGAACACCGCCGGCGGCACGCGCAGGCAGTCGTTCCTGGAGCAGGGGGAAGCGGGCTGGCGCAAGCACATCGAGCTCAACTTCATGGGGCAGTTCTACTGCGCCGAGCAAGCCGCCACGGCGATGATCGCAGGGAAGCGCAAAGGCTCCATCATCTTCATCACCTCCATCGAAGGGCACCGCGCCGCGCCATTGCGGGCCGTCTACAGCGCATGCAAGGCGGGCCTCGTGAACTTCACCCGCTCCCTCGCGCTCGAGCTTGCCGAGCACGGCATCCGCGTCAACTGCGTCGCGCCCGACTTCGTCGACACGCCTCACACCATGACGAACATGACCCCTGAGCGCATGGCCAGCACGCTCCGGGGGATCCCGCTAGGGCGCATCACACAATCGGAGGACATCGCCGGCGCGTGTGTCTACTTGTCATCGGACCTTGCGGCGATGACCACGGGCATCACCATTCACGTGGACGGCGGCACCATGGCGAGCAGCGGCTGGATGCGCGATCCCAAGGTCGGCTGGACGCTGCATCCGTAGGATGGAGTTGTTCGGCGGCGCGGGTATGATTCTAGGGATGGGGAAGACGCCTGGAGGTTGGAGAGGCGATGAAGTACACAGTCATCATCGAAAAAGGCCGTGAGTCTGGGTATGTTGCCTATGCGCCTGCCCTAAAGGGCTGTGTCTCTCAGGGTCCAACCAAGGCGGAGGCGCGAAGAAATATCAGAGAGGCGATCGAAGCCTATGTTGAGGCTCTCGTCGCTGATGGCATACCTGTTCCCACAGAAGTTGGCAGGGAGTTGGTGGAGTTCACGGTCGCGGTAAAATGACCAAGCTCCCGAGAGGTCTTTCAGGACACGAAGTGATTCGCGCTCTCCAAAAGGCCAGATTCACAGTCCGGCGGCATAAGGGCAGTCATGTTGTGCTTCAGTGCGATAGGCCCTTCGCTCAAGTGATCGTCCCTATTCACCGCTAGATCGATACCGGCACCCTCGACTCGATCCTTGATGGCGCAGGCCTGGCTGTTGACGAATTTGTGGCACTCCTCTAAGCGGAGGGGCGGCTACTTCTTTCCCACCCCGTCATACCATTTGTAGCGCGGCACACCCATGCCGGGCATCTCAAGCTCCGCTCCCACGGTGCCTTTGAAATAGCGCTCGATGTCGGCTACCGTCCAGCCGTTGGGCATGAAGCCGAAGCGCTCCTCGCGAGGGTGGCGCATCAGCGCCAGCGTATCGCCGCTCAGGAAGATGATCTGCCCCGTGATCCAGTTTGCCGAGTCGCTTGCCAGGTAGACGGCCAGGGGCGCGACGGTGTGCGCGGCGGGGACAGGCTCGTACCAAGAGTGATTTTCGACGGTGAATTCCCAGAACCATTTCATGTGCATCGGCAATTGCTGTCCGGGCTTGGGCCGGATGGCGGCGGGCAGGATGCAGTTCACCCGCACGCCGTGGTCGGCGAGCTCCAGCGCCCAGCTCATCGTCCCGCTGATGATGGCCCCCTTGGCGGCGGCATAGGTTGAGATGGAGGGATGGCCGTTGAGGGCGCGGGAGCTCATGGTGATGATGCTGCCGCTCCTCTGCTTCTTCATATGCTTTGCGGCGTGGTGGACGCAGGCGAACTGTCCTTTGACGTGGATGTTGAGCGTCAGGTCCAGGTCGGCCTCTTGCAGCTCCCAGATGGGCTTGCCCGTCGTCTTGTGGGCGCAGGTCACCAGGGCGTCGATCTTGCCGAAGCGCTGGAGGCAGTCGTCGATGATGCGCCCCGCGCTCTCCCACCCGGCCACGGCCTCGGTGTTGGCATAAGCCTTGCCGCCTGCCTTGGTGATGGCCTCCGCGACAGCCTTCGCGTTCTCGGCGACGATGTCGTTGACGAGGACCTTTGCGCCCTCCTTCGCCATCGCCTTCGCGAACTCGGAGCCCAGCAGCCCGCCGCCGCCCGTGATAACCACCGCCTTGCCATCAAGCATGCCCATAGAAAGGCCTCCTCTGGCAGGGGAGGGTTTCAGCCCCACCTGTTTGAATAGGCGCGAGTGTAGGTCGGCCCGTCGGCATGTGTCAATGAACCAGCGTGCCCTGCTTTTCTGTCATCCCCTCCGGTGCGGCACACGGACTCCGTACCCTCGGAGCGTCCGCCTATGGCGAACGAAGGAACTACGTTCGACCTCTCCCTCTTAATCCCTCGCCTGAGAAGGGAGGGGCGATATGCCTTCATTCGCAGCCGCGACACCTAAAGACAAACGAAATGCCCCTTCCTTCTCAGGGAAGGGGTTAGGGGTTAGGTCGTACTGAACCGAACGCCCTCACCGTTCGTATAGTTGCATGGCAGGAGTATCCTGTTAACGGCCAAGGTGAGGCTGTAGGCACGCGATAAAACAAAGGAGTGAGAGATGACCCAGCAGAAGACGACAGATGGTATCGCCATGTTGGAACAGGCCATCGCCCACACGCGAAAGTATGTGGCCGGCGCGAAGCCGAACCAGATGGACGACCCAACGCCCTGCGATAAGTGGAACGTGAAGCAGCTCCTCGACCATATCAGCGGGGCCTCCAAGTATGGCGTTGGCGTCCTTGGCGGCGCGCAGGCTTCTGGTGAAGCCCATGACGCGGCCAAGGCCGGCACGACGGTGGATGCCTACGACAAGGCGACGAAGCAGCTTCTTGCAACCGCAAAGCAGCCTGGCGCGCTGCAGAAGATGGTCAAGGGCCCCGGGGGCGAGATGCCTGGCGGGCAGTTCCTGGCCATCATCACGAACGATATCCTGATTCACGGCTGGGATCTGGCGAAGGCGACGAAGCAGGACACCAAACTGCCCGCCGGCCTCGTTGAGACAATCTACGCCGCGATGTCCCCTGGGTTCGCGAACCTCTCGAAGACTCCGGCGTTCAAGCCGATGGTGCCCGTGCCTGCGAATGCGGACACACAGACCAAACTGCTCGCCGGTCTTGGCCGCAAGGCATAACTCAGCGACTCGATTCGAAAGACAAAGAGGGCGCACCTGCGCAGGTGCGCCCTCTTTCGTTGTTCGCCGCTGAGGCCAGGCGTGCTTAGCCCATTGGATTCTTTGTCTTGCCCTCGAAGTTGAACATCCAGTTGATGCCGAATCGGTCCGTGAGCATGCCGAAGCGATCGGCCCAGAACGTCTTTTGCAACGGCATCGTCACGGCGCCCTCATGCCACGTGGGGCGGATACTCATCGCCGATGTTGCCTGTCGCCTCCAGGCGCTTGTAGTCTTCGTCGGTTACGCCAAGGAGTTCGCGATAGGCGTACTTGTTGTGCTCGCCTAAGGCCGGCGGCGGCGTGCGTATCTTGTTCGGCGTTCGCGCCATCTTCCACACGATGCCCGGATAGCGGTGGGTCCCAGTGTCCGGGTGGGTCAGCGTCTCAAAGAAGCCCCGGGCGTTCAGGTGCGGGTCGGCATAGGCGTCGCGTTCGTCGTTCAGCACGCCCGCCGGCACGCCGAAGGATTGGAGCCGCGCCATCACCCACTGGTTGTCGTGCTGCCGTGTCCATTGCGTGACCCGCTCGTCCAGGAGGCGTCGCCGCTTGTAGCGGCCGGCCTGTGTGGCGAAAGCGGCGTCGCTCGTCCAGTCGGGGTTGCCCATCGCCTTCACCAGGCCCTGCCACTCGGCGTCGGTGCCCACGGCGATGGCGACCCACCGGTCGTCGCCGCTGCATTGGTAGGCGTTGTGCGGCGCGAAGTTTCCCAGGTCGTTCCCCTTCGGCCCGGCCACGCGCTTGTTCATCTGATGATCCAGCAGCATATCGCCGAAGTACGGGATGAGGCTCTCCACCTGTGCCAGTTCGATGAGCTGGCCTTTGCCGGTGCGCCGCAACTCGTGAAGGGCGGCCGCCGCGGCGAAGCAGGCCGTGGTCGCCGCCGCCGCATCGCCGAAGTAGACATCCTCTGTCGTCGTCGGGTCGGAGTCCTCATAGCCCCGGACGAAGGTGTGTCCTGCCGTCCCCTCCAGGTGCGAACCGAGGGAGCGATAGTTGGCATACGGCCCGGTCAGGCCGTAGGCGGGCATCCGCACCATGATGATATCGGGCTTGACCTTGCGCAGCGCCGGGTAGTCGATGCCGAGCTTTGTCACCGTCTCCGGCACGTTGTTTTCGATAACGATGTCGGAGATGGCGACGACCTTCTTGACGATATCGATCCCCTCCGGCGATTTCATGTCCATCGTCATGCTGAGCTTGTTGCGGGCATGGACCTGGAAGAAAGGCCAGCGGTTCCAAGGGCGCTTGCCTGGCTTGAAATCAGGGTAGGCGTTCACCCACACCCGCGCTGCATCCACATAGGCCTGCGAGGGCCGCGCGAACCTGCCGCGCGTGTTGGGCTGGAAGTTCTGCAGCGGCTCTAGGCGGATGACCTCCGCCCCCCAATCGGCCAGCAGCGTGCAGGCGTTAGTGCCCGCCAGGACGAGGGAGAGGTCGGCGACACGGATGCCTTCGAGAGGAAGGCGGTTGTTGACGGAGGAGGGCACGGCGGCTCCTGCAAGTCAGGTGTTCAGATTTGGGCAGGATAGTTGGCGTGGTAGCGACTGTCAACGATTCCTTCTGTTGGAGGCGGGTGACGCCATGGCGGAGCTGCCGCATTTCTCACCCCGTCCATACTGATTTGCTTGACGCGCGGCGCATAGCGTGTTGGAATAGAATCGGATGGAAGTTCAGATTATCAGAAAGATAGAAAATCTATGGTTTCTACCTCGCCTCGCAGAAAA
>SXGR01006058.1_pt1 | contig 15203 bp, 12 predicted proteins | sample 3174711 | NCBI WGS metagenome assembly SXGR01 (sample SAMN11356860, study PRJNA531348) | freshwater metagenome | isolation source: freshwater sample F1-60 | place: China: Fuxian Lake, Yuxi | collected 2017-12-25
ATGGAATTGAAAAAAAACATTTTGTTTATTATTCAAGCACGCTATAATTCAATAAGATTTCCAGGAAAAGTAGTTAAAAAAATTAATAATAAAACTGTTTTAGAAATTTTAATAAAAAGACTTTCTAGATCAAAATTTGCTTCAAAAATAATAGTTGCCTGTTCTAAAAATCAAAAGGATATAGCAATATTAAATATTTGTAAAAAATTAGGAATTAATTATTCTGTTGGATCAGAAGATGACGTATTAGATAGGTTTTATAAAGCAGCAAAGAAATATAAAGGAAAAAATATAGTAAGAATAACAGCCGATTGTCCTTTGATAGATTATAAAATAGTTGACGATGTAATAAGTAATTTTTTTTTAAAGAAAGTGGATTACGCTTCCAATACTAATCCACCTACTTTTCCAGATGGTTTAGACGTAGAAGTGTTTAAATTTAGTGCTCTTAAAGAAGCGCATATTAAAGCTAATCAATTCAAAGAAAGGGAACATGTAACTCCTTTTATTTTAAATAATAAAAAGTTTAAAAAATTTAATTTAAAGAACTCTGTAGATTATTCATTTTTAAGATTAACTTTAGATGAAAAAGAAGATTTTTTTTTAATAAAAAAAATAATAAAAAATTTTAAAGGTAATTTAAATTTTAATTTTAATAATATTTTAGATTTATATAAAAAAAATAAAAAAATTTTTTCCATTAATTCTCATATCAAGCGAAATGAGGGCCAAAAGCTTAATTTTGGACAAAAAATGTGGATAAAAGCCAAAAAAGTTATTCCTGGTGGTACAATGTTATTTTCAAAAAATCCTGATCTTTTTCTACCTAATTTTTGGCCTGCTTATTTTGAGAAAACCAAAGGATACAATGTTTGGGATTTAGAAGGAAGAAAGTATTTTGATTTTTCATTTATGGGTGTTGGAACCAATATTTTAGGCTACTCAAGAAAAGAAGTTGATGATGCTGTTAGAAATATTATTAACAAAGGCAATATGTCAACTTTGAACTCAAAAGAAGAAATACTTTTAGCAGAAAAACTAATTCAAATGCATCCTTGGTCAGGAAAAGTTCGTTTTGCAAGAACAGGAGGAGAGGCGGCTGCAATAGCAGTTAGAATTGCAAGAGCTGCAACCGGAAAAGATAAAGTTGCTATTTGTGGCTATCACGGTTGGCATGATTGGTATTTATCTGCAAATCTTTTAAATTCTCAAAACTTAAATTCACATTTAATGAAAAACTTACCCATTAAAGGTGTTCAGGGAAATTTAAAAAATTCAGTATTTGTCTTTGAATATAATAATTTTAAACAATTAAAAAAAATAGTCTCACAAAATGATATTGGAGTAGTAATTATGGAAGTTTCCAGAAACGAACCACCAAAGAAAAATTTTTTAGAAAATATTAGAAAATTAACTAGTGATAAAAATATTGTCTTAATTTTTGATGAATGTACCTCGGGATTTAGAGAAACATTTGGAGGGTTGCATCTTAAATATAAAATAAACCCAGATATAGCGACCTTTGGTAAAGCCTTAGGCAATGGTTACGCTATTAATGCTATTATAGGAAAAGATTCTGTTATGAATTATGCAAACTCAAGTTTTATAAGCAGCACATTCTGGACAGAAAGAATAGGTTCAGCAGCAGGACTAAAAACTTTGGAAGTTATGGAAAAAATTAAATCTTGGGATTTTATAACCAGTTTAGGAAAAAAAGTAAAAGCAAATTGGGTATCTCTTGCAAAGAATCATAATATTAAATTAAAGATCCAGGGACTTAATGCTTTACCAAGATTTGATTTTGAGAGTAAAAATAATTTATATTTTAAGACATTTATATCTCAAGAATTTTTAAAGAAAAAAATTCTAGCTTCAAATACCATATATTTGTGTACAGAACATAACATGAAAATTTTTGACAATTATTTTGATATATTGGACTCAGTTTTTTATAAAATTAGTAGATCAATTAAAAATAATAATAATCCCGAAGATTTATTAAGTGGACCAGTTTGTATTTCGGGAATAAGATCTAAATATTAATAAAAATGATCAAAAAATTTTTTAAGAATAAAATATTACTAATAACAGGTGGAACAGGTTCTTTTGGTAAAGCTTTTGTAAAGTATTTGTTAAAAGAAAAAGTACCTCTGAAAAAAATTATTATATTTAGTCGAGATGAATTAAAGCAATTCGAAATGAATAAAATTTTTAATGAAAAAAAATACAAAAATATTAGATATTTCATCGGAGACGTAAGAGACAAGGAAAGATTAAAATTAGCCATAAATAATGTTGATTTGGTTGTGCATGCTGCTGCTTTAAAGCAGGTTCCGGTTGCAGAGTACAATCCATTTGAATTTATAAAAACTAATGTTTTGGGTGCTCAAAATTTAATAGAGTGTTGTTTAGGAAGTTCGGTGACTCGTGTAATAGCTCTATCAACCGACAAAGCCTCTTCCCCAATTAATCTATATGGGGCAACAAAACTTTGTTCAGATAAGATTTTTATAGCCGCAAACAATATAATAGGAAAACAGAATATTAAATTTGGCGTTGTTAGATATGGTAATGTTATGGGTAGTCGCGGATCAGTTCTTGGCACATTTTTGGAACAAAGCAAAAATAGAATAATAAGTATTACTGATAAAAATATGACAAGATTTAATATAAATATGAATGAAGCAATTGATCTAACGATATATTCTTTAATCAATTTGAAGGGAGGTGAAATTTTTGTTCCTAAAATACCTTCATTTCGAATAATAGATTTAGCCAAAGCAATAAGTAATGAATCTAAAATTAAAGTTATAGGAATTAGACCTGGAGAAAAAGTACATGAAGAAATGATATCAGCTCACGACAATTCAAATGTATACGATCTTGGAAAATATTATGCAATTGTTCCCCATCATTTAAAAAATAAATATTTATCAAGAAAACAAATTAAGAAAGGTTTTTATTATAGTTCTGATAATAACCCAGAACTTTTGAACTTAAATCAATTAAAAAAAATTATTATTAATTATAAAAAAGAGCAATTTGAAAAATAACAAAGAATATTTTCTAAAAAAAGGTGGTGATGATTATTTTTATAGAAATAAAGATAAAATTATAAATTTCAAAAATGAATTATTATCAAAGGTAATTTTAAATAATTTAAATGATAAAATAATTAATGTTTTGGAAGTAGGATGTGGTGATGCTAGTAGATTGTTTTATCTAAGCAAGAAATATAAAAATATTAATTTTTTTGGAATAGATCCTTCAAGTGCAGCCTTAAAAAATAAAAAAATATTTTTTAAAAAAGCTACAGCAGATAAGCTACCTTTTAAAAAAAATTTTTTTGATATTATTATTTACGGTTTTTGTTTATATCTTACTGATAATCAAGACTTGATAAAAATTGTTTTTGAAGCCGATAGAGTCTTAAAAAAAAATGGTATTATTATTATTTTAGATTTTTATAGTAAAAAAATAAAATATAAAAAATTTTTATACAAGCCAGGTCACTATGTAAGAAAAATGGATTATTCAAAAATTTTTTCCTGGTCACCTAATTACAAAATATTAAGTTTAAAAAAAAAAAAATATGAAAAAAAAGATTATATAGCTGTGACCAGTTTGAAAAAGTTTTATTAAAATATATAAAAAATTTATTTAATTTTTTTAATAGGATGTGTAAAATTTTTAGTTTTTTTTAAAATAACATCTGACCAAGTTATCCCATATTTGCTTTTTATTGAAATTTTTTGATTTTTTGTTGTTATGTATTTTTTGTAAAAAATTTGAAAATATTTCCCTGAATTTAAAAAAAATTGCGCATGTCCATTTTTTTGTTTAAAATTAAATATTTTTTCATCCCTCCAGTGATGATTTGGGTATGCAAAATTAAAAGGTGGGGCAAAATCTCTTAAAAAAATATGGCCATTTGTTTTTAACATCCAATCCATAACAGCAATGCAAGAAAGTATACATGCCCTGTCTACCCACGAGAGAACGTCATCGCATATTATAATGTCAAATTTTTCTTTATTTTCTTTGTTTAAATTAAAAAGCTTAGACCTAAGAATAGTAGAATTTTCAATTTTCAAATTATAATATTTTTTACCATATGCACAAGCCAAAGAAGATGGTTCGATACCATAAATATCGCATTTGTATTTTTTTTTAATCGTCCAAAGCAGATCACCAATAAAAGGTCCAATTTCCAAAACTTTCTTTTTATTTAAACTAATTTTTGAATTTAATAAATTTAATATTTTTTTTTTATATGGTCTTATTATTTTTTTCGATGACTCAAATTCATTTTTATTATTATCTTTCCATCTATTAAAAAAACTGTTGCTTTCTTTTTTTTGATAAAATTTGTCTTGGTACATTTTTTTATCTTAAGATTTTATTCATTTTTGTAGCTTCTATCCAAACTTTATTCATGTTTATAGGACCAAAAGTTGAAGTATAAATTATTTTCTTATTTAGAGAAATATTCTTTAATATCCTTAAACTTTTTTCGATCCATTTATTATTTAAGTAAAAAATTGATCTAGTTAACTTATAATCTATTAATTTGGGCCTATAATTAAACTTAAAAATTATTTTAATTTCGTTTAAAAGAGCTTGAATTTTTTTTTTATCTAATTTTTCTTTATCTAATATAATCTCTATGATTAGATATTTTTTTTTATTTGGCATATTAAATTTTAGATAATTTAGCGAATAAATTTTATTTACAAACCAAATTTTTTTATTCAACGTAAGAATTTCAGAAAAATCAGATTTAAAATTAGAATCATTAATTTCAATTAAACAGTTTAAAAAATTTTTTTTATACTGATAAAATTTTTGAAAATGTTCTTTATCAAAATATTTAATTAAGAAAATCGCTGGTAAAGTATAATAAATTTTTTTTACTTTGTCTGTATTAATTTTTTTTTCTTTTTTATAAATTTCGATATTATTTTTTTTTAAAACTGCTTCTGCATTAAAAACAATCTTAACATTATTAGATTTTAAATAAATAAAAATTTTTTTTTTAATTATATTAAATAAATTATTTTTTGGTAAAGCAAATTTGCCTTTTATAGTCTTATTTCTTAATTTTGACCTAAACTTATCACCCTCATCATTACTTTGGTGAATAATATCAGATGGTAAAAACCATGGCAAAAAATATTTTGCTGAATCATTTTCATTGCCCAAAAATTTTTTTGAATTAATTTTAAATAAATTAATAATTTTTTTTTTAAAAAAAAAATCTACATTTTGTTTTTTGTAATAATCAATTTTAGGTTTTAAATTTGATATAATATTTTTTGGCCATTCATTAATTTTAGCATTAGAATTAATAATTGATCTTTGAAAGAGAATTAGTCTTTTTATATTTAGAATTTTAAATTTTATTTTAAGTTGATTTTGAAAAAAATAAAAAATTTTTTTTGATCGAGGCAATTCTATACCGTGAAATCCGTTGTTCATTTTGAATTTTCCAATTTTAATTGAATCGTAAGAACTTATTAAGTTTTTGTTTTTTTCAAAAATTGTTATATCGTATTTTTTTTTAGAGAGCATATATGCAAGTAAACAACCGCACAGCCCCCCTCCTATAATAAAAATTTTTTTTTTTTTCATAAAATAGGTTTATTTATTTTAAATTTTCAAAATTATATGTTAAACATATTAATAACGATAAGTTTACTCTTTTTGTTAATAATTTTTATATGACTATGTGTATTATTGATGTAAATAGCGGAAACAAAAAATCTATTTAATTTAATTAAATCTCTGAGTGTTATTTTTTTAGTGTTTTTAGCCAAAGGTTATTTCAGCTTATAAATTTATATCTAAAATTTTAATTAAATCGCAAAGATACCTTTGATTACTAATATAATAAAAAATTAGATTTATACCAAAATGGTATAGTGTTCAAATATTGAACAAGTTAATATAAATTTTACTTTTTTTGCATTTATTTATTAATAAGACATTTATTTATTAATAAGATATGTTCAAATATTGAACATATTATTATATGAAAAGTATTAAAACCAAATTAGATTACTTTGATGTGATGAGAAAGCTCGATAATAATCCTCGAGTCACCCAAAGAAAATTGGCTAGCGATTTAGGTTTTAGCTTAGGAAAATTAAATTATTGTTTAAAAGCACTTAAACTTAAAGGTTTTATAAAAATAAGAAATTTTAAAAACAATCCAAATAAATTAAATTATTTTTACATATTAACATCAAAAGGTATTTCTGAAAAAACTAAACTTACCATTAATTTTATGAAAAAAAAAATGGAAGAATACGAAGAACTTAAACGTGAAATAGAAAAAGAAAATAATTAATGGTAAAATTATTAAAATCATTTGACAAAAATAAAAAATATTTAATAACAAATTTTCATAAATTAAATTTTCATATAGGTTCCAAGCTAATTTTTATCGATGAAGATTTATATAATCATTATAGTTCTAAAGAGAAATCATTTTATAAGTGCTCACATGTTAATAGTATAGATAATGTCATTAAATCTAATAATTCTAATAATGTTATTATAAGAAAAAAATTATCAATTTATAGAAAAGAATTCACAATCCTATTAAACGCTTATAATAAATTAAATAATTCTGAAAAGTATTGGGGACTCATAATTGATAATTTTTTGATCGAATTATTAAAAAATATCATTCAACAAATTAATTTATTTCAAAAGATTAAAGTCAAAAATTTCCATATTATGAACGAAGTAATAAAAAAAACTTTTTTTACTAATTCAAATACTTTTTTGACATATACTGCTTCAAATAATTTCAGAAAATTATTAAGTTCTTTGATTTTAAAAGAATTAAATCATAAATCAATAAACTTAGAATATAGAAGCAATGATAAAATCTATATTCATAGTAAAATAAAAATCTATAGATTAATTTTAAAATCTATTATCAGATTATATATTTATTTTTTTAAACCAACGTTAATAGTAAATGGGTATATAGGTTTAAAAAATACTATTAATTTTTTTTTTAGAGGTTTTGGAAAAATTATTAATATACCAAGTAACTTTTTGTTTAATGAAGATAATAATAATTTTTTTATAGATCAAAATTTTAGACAAAGAATTAAAATTCATGAAAAAGATATAATTGATAAAGTATTTAATAAAATTGTTGGAAATCTTTTGCCTGCTAATTATTTAGAAAATTTTAATTCAATCAGAAAAGATATTAAAACAATTTCAAAAAAAATAAAAAAAATTGGAACTGGAGAGTGTCATTATACGCATGATCACTTTAATATTTTAACTGCTGAAATTTTAAATAATAAAAATGGAAAACTGTTAATTTTTCAACATGGAGGTGTTATTTCAAAAACAAATAACTTATTTAGAGAGTACAAAGATCAAAAATATGCCTCTAGACTTTATTATTTTGACCATCGAAAAGGTCTTGGAATGCATTTTTTTAATGAAAAAAAAATATCATTCGAGGAAATAAAAAAAAGAAATTCTATTTTAATTTTAAATAATACCGCAACTATTCCTGAAGAATTTTTTTTAGAGGCTTTATATTCTTCAGATTATGATCCATCGGCAATTTTTTTTTCTAAATTGAATGAAACAAATAAAAAAAAGGTTTTGTTAAAGCTTTTTCCAGAAAAAAAAAGTTTTCAAATTAAAAATTTATGGAAAAAAAATTTTGGAAATGAAATAAATTTTTTACCTTTTTTTTCTAATTGTAAAAAAGAAAGATATTTTAAGGCAAAATTAGTAATTTATAATAATATTAGTACACCCTTATGGGAACTTCTTTATTTTGGTATTCCTTTTATATTAATTTGTAGTAAAAATATTCTTGACGTAAATCAATATAAAGATTTATTCAAAAAAAAATTTATTAAACTAAAAAAAATTAATATTTGGTTTAATGATCCCATTAAAGCTGCCCATTTCGTAAATTCATTAGATAATGATTATTTAATCGAAGAATGGTGGCTAAAAATTAGCAAAACAAAAATATTTTTAGATTTCAAAAATTTTCTTATTGTTGAAAAAAAAAATTATTTTTCTAGAATTGTTAAAGAGTTAAAAGACTTAAACAAATAAAATATTAGTAGTATGTTAAATTTATTTAAAATAAAAGAATTAATAAATAATAAAAAAAAATTTTTTAATTTAAAATTAATTTTATTTTTTAATTTTACAAATTTTATTTTAGAATTATTATCTATTTTATCAATACCTATATTCATATCTTTACTGATAGATAAATATTATTTCATAGAAAAATATAATATCCAAATTCCTTTTTATTTAGCAAATTATAATCCATTAATTATTATGACTATAATAGTTATATTCTTATTTATATTTAAAAATATTTTTTATTTCTTTTTAATTTATAAACAATCTCACTTTATTCGAGAAATTAAAGTAGCAATCTCTGCAAAAGTTTTTAATTTGTATTTATTAGGTTCTTATATGAATCATTTAAGTAAAGATCCTTCAGCAATCACAAGAGATACTACATATAGCGTGCAATCTTTCGGTTTTTATCTTTATAATTTAATTAATTTATTTAGAGAAATTATTTCAATTATATTCATAGTTTTATTACTTTTTTTTATAAAACCCCTAGTAGTATTAGTCTCAGCATCCTTTTTTTTATTAATAGTTTTTTTTTTTCAAAAATTTATAAAAAAAATTTTGACACAAAAAGCTAATGAAAATCAAAAACTCAGTGAACTTTTCACTAAAGATGTTTTTAATACTTTTTCATCAATTAAAGATATTAAAATTCTTAAAAAAACATCTGAGATTTTAAAAAAATTTAAATTAAAAGTTGATAAACTTGAAAATAATTTATTTTTTTTTCAGTTACTGGAGAGAATTCCAAAATCAATTTTAGAACTATTATCAATCATTTTTTTATTGATCGTAAGTTTTGTGTTATTTAATTCAACTAAAGATCAAGTCGAACTCTTTACTGTACTATCACTTTTTCTAGTAGCAACAGTTAGGCTTTTACCATCATTTACTTCAGTAATAACAGGTCTTAATTATTTAAAGATTTATGAACCAGGCCTTATAGCTTTATTTAATGAAATTGAAAAATCTATCAAATCAGATAATAACCATCAAGTAGATTTCAAAGAGATTTGCCATAAAGAAAAAGATGTAAAAAAATTAATTATTGTTGAAGAATTAACCTTTGGCTTTAATAAAAATAATCATTTTCTTAAAGATCTAAATTTAGAAATTTTTCAAGGCGAAATGAATTGTATAATTGGTAAAACAGGCAGTGGTAAAAGCACAATATTTAATCTGATGTTAGGTTTACTTGAACCACAAAGTGGTAATATTTTTTATCAAGGTAAAAATATTAAATTAGATATCTCAAATTGGTATGAAGCAATCAGTCTTGTTTCGCAGGATCCTTATTTGTTTGATGATAGCATAATTAATAATATTACATTCAATATTTTAGAAAATGAAATAGATAAACAAAAATTAAATCAAGCGATAGAAATTAGCGAGTTATTTAAAACAATTGCAAAATTACCTGAAGGTTTAAATACTAAAGTTAGTACCCAAAGTATAAATTTATCTGGAGGAGAAAAACAAAGAATAGCTCTAGCAAGAGCTATATATAAAAACTCAAATATTCTATTTTTAGATGAGTTTACTAATGCTATTGACGATGAAACGGAAAAAAAAATTATGCAGAATCTTAGAAAATTAAAAAATAAAACTTTCATCATTATTTCGCACAGAAAAAGCACAATTGACCAATGTGATAAAATTTGGAAATTAGAAAATAGTAAAATTACCTTAGTCTAAAAGAAAAAGGAATATTTTAATATTAAAAAATATTAATATATGCAAATAAATAAAGTAATTTTAAAAAAAATGAAATTTTAAAAGATTTAAAAATGAATAAAAAAAATATGGCATTACCTTAATTTCTTAAACCAAATAAAAATTATCAGTTAAACAACTCAGCAACAAAGAATAGAGATTTAAAATTTATATTAATCTAAGTGAAAAATTCAAAAAAAATCAAAAAAATTACAATATTTATGGAAAATATTGAATATGGAGGGGCAACAACACATCTAGTCAATTTAATAAATAGCAATAAATTTAAAGATATCAAATTTTTTATAATTACAAACAGGGGTAATAAAGCTGTTAAATCTATATTAGGCTTTTGTAAAAAAGAAAAAGTTAAAATATTTTATTATAATTCTTTATTTTTTCCTTATTTTGAAAATAAATTACTAAAATTTTTTCATTTTATTTTGAAACCAATGCTTTTTATTATTTCAATAATACAAATGTACAATATTCTAAAAAAATTTTCTTCTGATATACTGTTAGCAGATCTTGGTGGGTATGGAGATTTTAGGTCAGAATTAAGCGCTTTAATAGCAGCAAAGGTTCAAAATAATAAAAATTTATTTTTACTTATACATCATTGCTATTCGAAACCTTTTTTTTGGAATAATTTAATTAATAAATTCTTAAGTTTAATAATTGGAAAGATTGTCAAAGGAATTATATTTGTTTCTCATGCAACTAAAAAAAATATTACAAAAAATACTAATCTTTTGAAGTTTTCAAAAAGTAAAATTAAAGTAATTCACAATGGTCTCAATACAAAAGTATTAAACCAAAATAAAATAAAATTTTTTAATATAGATAAATCAAAAATTAAAGTTTTAATGCTATCAAGAATAGAAAGTTATAAAGGACACGAGGATATGATAGAAGCTTTCAGCATTTTACCTGAAAAAATAAAAATTAAATATAAAATATTTTTTGTTGGATCCGGAAATTCTATCTATATTAAAAAATTAAAAAATAAGATAAATGATCTTAAATTAAATAAATATTTTAAATTTATTAATTATTTGAATTATGAGAGCATAAGAATATTTAGAAGTGTAGATATTTTTTTTTCACTCACAAGAGATTTTGAAGCTTTTGGTTATTCTATAGCAGAGTCTTTGTTAGCCGGGACCCCAGTTGTTTCAACAAAAGTTGGCGGCGTAGTTGAATTTTTGAATAAAGAAAATTCCGAATTGATAGAGGCTAGAAATATAAAACAAATTAGTCAAATCTTTGTTGCGTTTACGAAAAAAAGAAAATATTTTAAAAAAAAATCAATAAAAGGAAAATTATTAATTAAAAAAAAATTTAACTCAAATTTAATGGGAAAAAATTTTTATAATTTTTTTTATAACAGTTTATAAATAAATGAGAAACTACTTAAATCTATATAATTTAAAATTTTTTTTAGATCTTAGTGTAAAAAATAAATTAAAATTTATTCTAAATTTCATAGGGTTAAAAAAAATAATCAGTAAAGTTATACATTATCTTTTATCTTTTATTTTGAAAACTAAGATATTTTTTTTAAGAGGGATTATTTTTGATTTTTATAAAGAAGTTTCAGAGATAATTTTCTACTCTAATAGACATGGAGAAAAATTTGCATTATTTTCTAACGATAAGATTATATCAAAAGAGATATTTGTTAATGAAGAATTTGATTTTGTAAAAATTATAAAAACGCTAAATTATTTAAATAAAAAAAATAAAGTAAAAAACCTTTATGATATCGGTGCTAATATTGGTTCTATATGCATACCTGCTGTCAAAAGAAATTTAGTAAAAACTGCTTTTGCTGTTGAGCCGGTAAAGAAAAATTTTGAATTGCTAAAGGTAAATGTTATTTTAAATAATCTAGAAGATAAGATTAAAATTTATAATTATGCTTTAAATTCAGATGATGATCAAGATTTGGATATTGAGCTTTCGAATGATAATTTTGGCGATCACAGAGTTAGACTACAAAAATCAGAATCAAATTTATATGATGAACATGATAGAAAAATAGAAAAAGTAAAATCAAAAAAATTTGACACCTTATTTCAAAATTTAAATAGACAAAAAGACTTGGTTTATATAGATGCACAAGGATTTGAGCCAATTATTTTAGCCGGAGCTCAAAATCTGATTGATAGTAAAACACCTATAGTTATAGAATTTTGGCCTTACAGTTTAAAAAGAAATAATTTATATGGGCAAATGAGAAAAATTATTGAAAAGTTCAAATACTTTGCTGATTTATCGAACAATGAGATAGTTTTAACTAAGATAAACAAAGAAAGTCTCGATGATTTATTTTTAAATTGGGGTGAAGAAAAAAAAGGTAAGACAGCTTTATTTACAGATTTATTGCTTTTACATAATTATTAAAAAATTGCATAAGTGAAAAAAAAATCTTTTATAAGTAAAATAATAGGAAATATGACAGTTCTTATACTCGCTGGCGGCCTAGGCAGTAGAATTAATGAACATACAAAAAATTTACCAAAACCGATGATCAGGATTTCTGGAAAACCAATTATTTCCCACATAATTAATCATTATAAAAGTTATGGTTTAAATAAATTTATTATAGCCAGTGGTTATAAATCAAAAGTTATAGAAAATTATTTTAAAAATAAAAAAAATATTGAAGTAATTAATACTGGAATTAATACTTTAACTGGAACTAGAATAAAAAAATTAAATAAATATTTGAGTGATATTTTTTTTTTAACTTATGGTGATGGTTTATCTAATGTAAATATTAAAAAGTCACTATTATCACATTTAAAATCAAAAAAAATGGTTACCATGACTGCTGTACATCCAGTTACAAGATTTGGAGAGATTCATGTAAGGAATAAAAAATTAGTATCTTTTGAAGAAAAGCCACAATTAACTAATGGGTGGATAAATGGAGGCTTTTTTGTGATAAATAAAGAGTTTATAAAATTAATACCAAATAAAAATGTTATGTTAGAGAGAAAACCATTAGCCAATGCCATTAAATTAAAACAAATCAATTTATTTATTCATAATAAATTTTGGTATTGTGTTGATACTTTAAGAGATTTTTTAAGATTAAAACAGATCGCAAAACAAAAAAAATGTCCGTGGAAAAAATGAAAAAAAACATTCCTGTTTTTAAACCTTTATTAAGAACAAATTTTGAAATTCGTTCTGCTGTAAAGTCTTTAAAAGAAGGTTGGTTAGGCATGGGTAGCTATGTAAATGCTTTTGAAAAAAAAATTCAAAAAATAATTAAAAATAAAAATAAAGCTGTTGTCGCAGTTAATACTGGTTTTTCTGCAATTCATTTATCATGTATTTTATTAAATTTAAGAAAAGGAGATGAGGTAATTATACCTTCACATAATAACATTGCAGATTTTCAATGTTTGATTTTAGAGGGGCTAAAGCCAGTAATATGCGATGTTGAAAAAAATACACTGTGCGCAGATCCAGAAAGTATAAAAAGACTTATAACAAAAAAAACTAAAGCTATAATTGTAATTGATTATGGTTGTAATATTGCAAATCACGAAAAAATTAAAAAAATTGCAAAACCTTTAAATATCAAAATTATTCATGATGCATCTCATTCTTTAGGTTCATTTTATAAGAGTAAACCAATAGGTAGTTTTTCAGAAATAACTACTTTTAGCTTTGATCCCGTAAAAACTTTTACATGTATAGATGCTGGAATTATTGTAGTTAATAAAGGAAAAAATGTAGAAAAATTACGTCAAATGAGAATTATGGGAATGAAGCAAGATAATAAAATATTATATAAAAATTCAAGATTATGGACGTATGATGTAGAAAGAATTGGTTATAGATATCATCTTTCAAATTTACATGCGGCAATTGGATTACAGCAACTAAATAGTATTGAAACCATTAGAAAAACTAGAATTGCTACTTATAATTTTTACTACAATAATTTAAAAAATATTAGTCAGATTTATATACCAAAGTTAGAAAAAGGAGTTTTGCCATTTCTTTGTTATATTTTAGTAAAAAAAGATTTAAGAAATAAAATGATTATATTTCTTAAAGAAAGAGGTGTAGATACAGGACTTCATTGGAAGCCTAATCATTTGCATACTTTAATAAAAAAAAATAATTATAGACACGATCTATTAACTAATACCAATCAAATGTATCCAGAATTATTAACGTTACCATTTCATTCTTGTATGAAAAAAACTGATGAAAAAAAAGTTATTAAAGTAATAAAAAGTTTTTTTTCGACTAATATTTAAATTTTACTAAATGAATAATCCTTTAGTTTCTGTGATTATTAATTGTTTCAATGGTGAGAAATACTTAAAAAAATGTATTCAAAGCATAATAAATCAGACATATAAAAATTTTGAAATAATATTTTGGGACAATAATTCTAAGGACCAAAGTAAAAATATATTATTTGAGTTTTCAGACTCTAGAATAAGATATTTCAAAACAAATACAAAATATAATCTTGGTGAGTCAAGAAATAAAGCTATTGAAAAAAGTAAAGGTGAATTAATAGCTTTTTTAGATATTGATGATTGGTATGTACCAGAAAAATTGTACTTACAAGTTAAAGAGTTTCAAGCAAATAAAGATATTGGTTTAATATACACAAATTATTATATTTTTTATGACTTAAGTAAAAAAAGAAAAATATTTAAATGTAAAATATTGATTGAAAATATTTCACAACATTTATTAGATAATTATAATATTGGTATACTAACAGTTATGATTAAAAGAAATTTATTAATTAAAAATAAATTTAATTCTCATTATAATTTTATTGAAGATTTTGATTTAGTATTTAAATTAAGTTTACAAACAAAATTTAAATTTATAGATTTGCCAACTGCTTATTATAGGATTCATAGTAACAATTTGTCAAAAAAATTATTAAAATATGCCGAGGAGTTAAAAAAATGGATAAAATTAAATAAAATTAGTTTTAAAAATAATTTAAGTTTTAAAAATTTAGAAACAAAAATAAAATTGATAGAAATTAAAAATGATATTTTAAAAGGAAATAAAATTAGAGCTATAAAAAAAATGATTAGTTCTAATTTATATAAAAATTATGCTACGAGACTAAATTATTTAATTAGTATATTTTTGCCAACATTTTTAATAAAAAAAATAATTAATAAAATTATATAATGGGCATGTAGTTCAGTGGTAGAATGCTACGTTGACATCGTAGAGGTCATAAGTTCAATTCTTATCATGCCCACCATGTAACACATTAAATCTAGGAAAAATATGTTATTAATATCTATAATGATATTTAAAAAATTGATTTACCCAAGTATTTA
>SXGR01115614.1_pt1 | contig 15202 bp, 21 predicted proteins | sample 3174711 | NCBI WGS metagenome assembly SXGR01 (sample SAMN11356860, study PRJNA531348) | freshwater metagenome | isolation source: freshwater sample F1-60 | place: China: Fuxian Lake, Yuxi | collected 2017-12-25
TCACCACCACAGATTTCCCACCCCTCACCAAAACCACCCCGACCAAGTACTCTCAGATCGCCGCCCCCCGCCCCGTCTCCCCGCTCTCCATCAACATGGACAGCGACGACTCCACCACCTGGTCCACGCAACGCCGCAAACGAGACCGCCCCACCCGCAACCGCACATCCTCCCCCCACGCCACCGCCCTCACCCGCAACCGCAGCAATTCCCCTCCTCCTTTCACCCCAGAACAAACCGCACACTGCACCGGCAAATTCACAACAACCGCAAATCACATAATATACAGCCAAGCAAATCAAACAGACATAATTTTCGAAAAATCTACCCGCCGCGCACTAGCACCCCGCCCAAACCAAATACTACACAGCATAGGCAATATATATCTCATCACCAGCATCACAAACCCAAACCTCCCTGTCCCCAACCACACCATGGCTAGAGCACTCTCCAACAATCCGGCATTCTTCCTCCGACCCACTCACAAACCAGCAAAACATCACGAAGCCTCCGGCACAGCATGCCACTGCATAGCCATCACCATCTGCAACACCTCACACCGTGCAATTCTCCTACCTGACACCTGCATGAAGAAAAAGCACATCAACCCCACGGCTTTTGACATCACTCCCACCACCACCTACAACAACCTCATGGAGAACCCCTCCCGCTGCTTTATCTATGAACCTGCCACCGACTCCCACATCCTCATGTGCCCCACCCCCTTCCTCCTCAGCCCTCGCTGGACACCCAAACCCTACCTCCCAGCTCTCTCAAAAGAAACCTCTAACACCTACCTTGACCTCCACTTTGCCATCCTCAATCCCACCATATTCACCACTCTCGGCCTCACCTACGCCGCCTCCCCTGACACTTGGACCCCTTCCTCCCACCCCTACTTCTCCGAGCCCCACGTTGAAGACGAGCTCTTCAAAGTCTCCTCCACCCTCTATGGAGTTGAGACTCTCTTCAGAATTTCTCTCATCCAACACCCCTGCAAGCTCAAGGAGTTCCCACTATACATAGCGGTCAACCTGGAGTCAATGCTCCTACCCACACTCACCACCACTCCCTCAAACAGGTTCGCAGTTGACGACTTCATCAGCCAGTCCTTCCTACCCTTCTACTCTCAGGGCATGGGCCAGATTCTCTGCGCCATCTGCCTCATCAACTGCACCACCCACTCCCCAGTCATGCTCGACAAAACCGCCTACATCGAACATTACAGAAACCATCATTGGAACTTCTCCATCGTCACTGGTCTCTCCACACCCACCGCCTACAACGCACGCATGTATCAGAGCACCATGCTCTATACGCTGTGTCTGGCCTACCCCAACCCCACCTCCAAGCCCATGGCCTCCCCCCTCACCAAAAACTACCGGGACTTCCCCAACATAACCATGGCCAACACTTTGGCCAACTTTCTCTCCAAGAAGCTCCACATCTCAAGAGGCTCTTCAGCAACCTCACCAACCGGCTCCTCATCTAGTGCAGCCTCCGACCTCGACACTCTAGCTCAAGCCATCATCACCTCCGGAATCACCGAACCTAGCTCAACAAAATCCGCCAAAAAATAATCTCGCTCTATCACTATTTCATGTAATAAAATACTAGCCACATTTTTATTATATGTTTTTCGTAATAAAAACTGACATTTTTTTTATGTACCTGTCTTGTCATTTCAAAATATATACTCGCTTACTAAATCAACCAATACACTCTACAACACCAACCCATGTATTCTTCTCCCAACCAGCGTATCACTCATAATAAAAAAAAATATATTTTTAATTATTGTCTAAAACTTTCCTTTTCAGCAGCAACATTTATGATTGAGAGCAGATTTGCTCACGGCTGATCAAAATTAAAATTTATAGTGTACCAAGGTGACCTCAGCACCACTATAAAAAATGAGGGGGGCAAGGCAAAATTATTCTATGTTCGTATATAAATAAATAATCTTATCGTTGTATGTATTAATAAAAATTATCATTGTGTGTTGTATTTATTCACCATCCAAAAGAAGATGGAAATTGTATCTAGTAAAAAAAGACTGGCTTTATATAGCCCATTTCCTAGCAACGTCTGCTAGGTTTTTCAACGGGTGCCAAAAAGTCTTTTTCTCAAAAAACAAAAAACAGTCTGAAAAATCCTCTATCTTTAGAAAACCCCTAGGAAGAATTGTACGAATATATAACATCTTAAATGTTGTCTATTCTTATTATTTTCTCCAGCTGACTTTACAAACCCCTCCCCCCACCCCTCCGTCCAGGCATTGCCGCACAGCCTGAGGGCGTCGTTACCTCTGACTGGGCTGGCGCCCTGAGCGCGGAGGGGAAGGGGGGACTTGTAAACCAGGACAAAACCTGGCAGTAGAGTATAATGATGTAAAGAGTTAAGATGTATTCCCTGAGTTTGAGTACAGACTGGTTTTTGTCTTCTGAGGTTTGATAAAGCTGACTAATCGTTTCTTATAGAAATAAATGTAAAGTTGGCTTGACTTTGCGTCTACCTTTCTTTGAGTGAAGGTTGGTGTTAAGGTATCGAATCACTTGTCAAAAAGATCACTCTGCAATCTCCCGGTACGACTAAAGGTCATTTAGCTTAGGATAAGTCCATAGTGTTAATAAAACGGTACATGGCGACCCTGCTCTCCAAGTGACCCGATACCAAGGTAAGTAAAACTCTACTTTTCTACATATTGTATACCCGCACTCCAACCCGCACTCCAACCCATATCGGCCATGGCCACCAACTTCAACTTCGCTGAGTTCAAAACTCAGTTCGATCTCCGTCAATCTCTAACCCGTCTCACAGATTTTCTTGCCCAAGCAGTCGACGCAAACGGCGCCCGCCTCCTACCCAACGGTCCAAACGACCTCCTACCCCAACTAGTCAACTCTCTCCAACTCGCCCCAGTCACGCAACCTCTCGCCTTTGATTTTGCACTCGCTAACATCACCATTAAAGAGGTAGAACAACTCGCCAACCGCGCCCAAGTCTCATTTGTAGATAATATTACATCTAAATGCGGCAGAGCGTTTTACAACACAAATCTAGCAAACGCAAATGCCCCCGTTGTTTATCGCGAAATGTCCCGCCCAGAAGCCTCTGATTTCCCAACCGAATGTGCACAACTCCTATTTCTCGACACAGAAAACACTATAGTAGACTGGTCTCTCTCCCTCCCTCAACTCAAAACCCTAGCCACCGACAGAATATACACCATGAATATGGCAAAAAAGATGCTCATGAAACTTGTAAATAAATACCACCCCGATCAAACCACCATACTCTCCAACAAAACGGCCAATGATATTGCTCTATTTCTTCTTCGCCTCGATGCAAATCGCGACAAAACCATATACTACCGTCAAAAACTGTACATCCTTGCAAGACAACCACATGACGACCTCCAAACGGCTCTGGCAAAAGCAACAGTCCTTATCGACAAAATATACCCGGCCACCAACGCTGCTCTTCAAACTCAACGCACAACCTCTATCCGTACGGCCATTCTTTCTTTTCTCCCAGATGCACTTGCCCTCCCTATCATAGCCCACATTCAAAAATGCCACGCAAATTGTGACCCTCTTGCCGATGAGCAAATTCTCCTCATGGCCAACCAGGCAGAAGAATTTTCTAAAATTCGCCCCACAACACCCCTTCAATATGGCCGACCACTCAACAACAACCCCATCCAATCCCTCCTTCAACTCAACAGCACCCAGATATTTTCCTACCCCCTACCCTATGCTAACCCATATAATGTATACCCCCCCTATGCTGCCCTCACTGACATTCACACTGCACCACCCCCACACCCCCATCAACCCCAACAACCACTACAACCTGCTACACCCCCACCTCCAGCAGACCAATTACAACAGATTCCTATCCAACCACCCCTTCTTCAACCCCACCTCCGTCAACCCCTTACCCAATCCCCTCCCCAAACAGCAACCCTTATTTACACCCATCCCGAAACAACCAACCCCCAACCCACTGTCACAAATGAGTTACCTCAACCAATGCACTCCATCAAATTTGACGATGTACCCAACAAAACAAAGGTTTACAAGCAAAATGATCAATTTCTTGCATGGATTAACAACCGCTCTTTTCTCATTCCTGACCACCCCAACCTTACCCACAAATCTCCAGTCCCGCGCAACTTACAAAACGAATTTCACACCCCAACAACGGAAACCCCTAGAAACCCCTTCAAGACTCTAGCACTTCCTGTTGCAAAACGCACTCGCAGCAAAGACAAAGAGCCCCAACTCAATGCAATGAACTCGAACACACGACCCAACTCAAAATCCCCCTACCGCCCCTACAACAACACAGTTCAAAACAAACAACAATACACCCCCAGACAACAAACAAACTCCAGGCCCACTTCCCAAAACAACTCTAGAAGTAACAGCAGATATGACTCCCGTTCCCGTTCTCAAAATTCAAAATCTAGGCCATCCTCACAAAACAACTCCACAGCACACAAATCTCGCAACCAAAGCAAATCACCCAACCGTCAAGCCCAACAACCCTCTTCGAACTCCCGCCCAAGCAGACCTACTCACAGATACTCCTCATACTCCCATAGAGACAGATCCATATCTCTACGCCGAGCATACCCGCAAATGCAAAAAGGATACAACTGTTCACCCACCTACAATCCCTACACAAAAAAACAATGCACAAAATGCATGCACCACGACCATCACGAATTCGAATGCGCAACATATGAACGTTACAACCCTCAAAAATGCACCTTTTGCCAAAAAGGTCACCATCAAATCACCGACTGCCAAGAAAATCCATCTTTCCCACCAACCTCAAACCAAAATAAAAAAAACTAACACCCCCTTCCCGCAAATCTGACTTCGTGCCGGAAGAAACATTAAATTCAAGAAGTCTAACTCCACATGATACACAACTTAATAGCTATAAATTTCCCAAACCCCGTGTATACATAAAAAATTCCTACACATCACATTTACTAAACCCAATATTAAATTTACATCGCATTTCAACTTCCATAGGCCCAAAATGCAGACCAAACCATTACAACCAACTTTTAGACAGACTTCTCCAATTATCCAACCCAGCAAAGAAAAAACACCTAAAAACCACAACCGTAACACTAAACTCCATCACACCTTCATCAGCTAATCACCTCAAATCCTTAACAATAACAATATGCAAAACAAATATTAATGCATTAATCGACACAGGCTCCACCCATAATCTAATATCTACAACATTATTCCAAACATTCAACAACATACCTTTCACTTCTCTCAAAATGAACATGAAAGTAGCTGGAAACACACTAAAAAACAACATCATAGGCGAAACCACATTACCCACAATTATCCAATCACCTACCACCACCATAACTATACCAATAACATACCTCATAGCCCATGCTCTCAACGGATACCAATGCATATTAGGAGCTGAATTACTTCTAGACCCATCCGTAATTGCGGCCATCACACCAAACCATCTGTTATTTACATCCAAGTATGACAACATTCAATCACCTCTTACTCCAATATTAATCCAACCACAACTAAACCTAATCAAATGCACAACAAACCTGGACATTCCTCCGCAAGCATGCATTTCCACCATTGTAACCATTCCAAATAATCTACCACAATTCATTTATCCACCACAACCTCTCTCCACCACATACCACATTTCCAACATCACGGCAGGCCCACGCCCAGACACTCTACAGTGCAACATAAAAAACATATCTGACGAACCAATAACCTTTAGCAATATGCAAGCCATTGGCCAGATCCCCCCTAAATTACATATAACATCAATTTTAAACCAAATCACTTCCACTGACTTCCAACCACATGACACACCCTCAGCCACACACCCCATACAAAACACAGACACCATCGATGAAGAAATCATCTCAGAACACCTCCTAATCGACCCCACAACACTAGACAAAACATTCACAATTCAAGACTGCGAAATAAACCCACACATTCCGCCAAACATCCGCACACAACTAGACACTATATTATCACACCACAAAAACACATTTGCAACCTCTAAACTAGATGTAGGAATGTTCAAACAATTCATGGTCAAACTAGACATAACAACAACAATACCGCCTGAAAAAAAGCGTTTCCTCTCAGACGAAAAAATCACATATTGCGAGAAAACTTTCGCGGAATTTACAAAATTAAATCTAATTCAGGAATGCCACACCCCAAAAACAGTCTCAAACCTTCTCTTAGTTCCCAAATATGAAGGCCTCAGAGACCTCACAAAAGCATCAACATACCTTGCACAAATAAATGGCACAAAAAACACACAATTTCGCATCGTCCAAGACCTCCGCAGAATTAACTCAGCCACCCTAAACATAAAAAAAGCCATGCCTAAATTACCCGAAAACATATTTCAAAAATTAAAAAACAAAATTGTAAGCAGCCTCGATGCAAACCAAGCCTACTGGCACCTTGTACTCCACCCAGCCTCCCGACCATACACATGTTTTTACCTAAACAATAAAATTATGCAATTCAACCGCATGCCGCAAGGCCTAGCAAGCGCCCCCTCATGCTGGGACCAAGCAATGTCCCTAATATTCTCTCCTGCCACACTAACCAGCATAAAAGAAACATTACCAAAAAACGAGCAGCAACTACTCCCTAACACATTTGAAGAATTTTTCACATTTTATCAAGACGACTCATGGATTTTTTCCAGCACTCCAGAACAACACCTCCTCCACCTAAAAGTAGTCCTAACTGCATACCAGCAAAACAACATAAAACTATCCCCCACAAAATGCTCATTTTTCCCGGAAAATTTCAAGATCCTTGGAGTATCCTTCTCCCCACAACAATCTGAAATAGCACTAGACAAAATAAAAGCACAAAGCATCCTTGACTGGGAAAAACCAGACTCATTGTACACATTACAAAGCAGACTATACGCTTTAAACTACTGGTCAAAATTCATACCATCCCTTGCAGAAATAAAATTTCCACTAAATCAAATTCTCCGCTCCCAAATCTTCACATGGAATGAAGAAGCAGACCAAGCATGGCACAACATAAAAGCACTCATCACTCTTGATATTCGTCTCACCATACCAGAACAAAACGAAAAACTCCTCATCACAACAGATGCCAGCAAAATAGCTTGCTCAGCAATACTTTGGGTCTACAGAGATAACAATCTCAGAGTAGTCGGCTGCCATTCTAAATTATTTTCGCACACAGACTCCCTAAAAAGTATATACTTTAAAGAAACATATGCATTAATTGCAGCCTTCACACACTTCCGTCCCTACCTCCTAAACACAAAACACCCCATCACAGTTTTTACAGATGCCAGATCACTCATCTGGGTCGGCAGAAATCGCGAATACCAAATTGCATGCAATGGCCTAGCAAATAAACTTGCAAAAATTCAACTAGAAATACCACATGTTATTTACTCAGTCCCTTCAGAAACAAACTACCTTGCCGACATTTTTTCCCGCGCTTTTCACACAAGCAGATTTCTAGACAAATCTAAATTCACTTTTAGCAAAATTCAAGCACAAACACTCCCCCCCCTCACTGAACCTTTTATTGCAGACGAAAAAACACTCCATCAATTTTTCTCCCAACCACTCCAACCAGAAAAATCAGACCCATACACCCGAAACAAACCCAAAATATGCACTCCAAAACCAATAAAAAACCTATACGCACTGTTCGAAAATCACACACCAGAAGAAAAATACTATTCCGCACTCCGTCTTCTACATGGATGGAATGACCCCAACATCAAAAACACCTCGGCAACACTCAACTCCACAACACTCACCCCCTCCCAAACTCCTCACATACTTCAAAAACACAGAGTACTTCACAACAGCTGCAAAGACACAGTCCTAAAACACACAATTGACGAACTATATAACAATCTAGACAAACACCAGCAATCCAGACTACAAGCAACACTGTCAGACAATCTCAAAAAACTCCTAGAACATAACATGTCAAAAACACTCAAGACCAGATACCTCGATCACGAAACACTAATAAACACACTTTCAGTTATTCAACCCCAAGCAGAACCCTCCTCAGACACACTACGCAAAACACAAAACACACTCTCAGTTACCCACAATCAACTAAAAACACACATATACTACTCACTCCACCCACCATACACCCACCACCCTAAAATTGGCTACAATTCAGCAGGCATCGATCTCCCTCTCCCTAACACAATCCACATCCCACCACAGGAACACAAAATCATAGACACAGGAATACAATTCTATATACCAGCCAATTATTACATGCAAATTATTCCTCGCTCTTCCTCCTTCAAACACAACATATATTTACACCACGGCGCCATTGACAACGACTACAATGGGACAGTAAAACTCATAATAAAAAACACCGCTCAAAAAACACTAATTCTCCAAGAAGGCACAGCATTGGCACAAGCACTAATAATCCCAACCCTACACCCACAACTCATCCAACAACAGCAAATACAAATAAACTCAACACGCGATAACAACGCATTCGGCAGTTCCGACATTGCAAACACAGATAAAAACACACAGATTACACTGCAAGAAACACCAGTTTCCCCCATACACACAATCCTACAAACACACTTTCCACAACAAATAACAGTCCCCGAATTAAACATAACAATAAAATTACCCTCAGATCCATCCATCAACTCCGAAATAACACAAAATATCAACTACCTAAACACAATGGCATACAAACAAACACTGACGGACATAACACCACCTCTCATACACCCCAAACACAACCCACACACAATAATAAACAATTTCACAAGAGAACTCATAGACAAGACAGCATACATCAACAGCACTAAAACCCAACAAAGCAACACAACATTAAACAAACACACACTAAAAGACGAAGTACATGCAGAAATGTGTCAAAAACTCGCAGTAATAAGCGTCGATCTCATAAAAAACCAGTTCATAACAACAAACATGCTAGCTCGAACCCAACAAGGGGACGACTATCTCTCTGTAATCAGAGACGACATTTACCACAAAAGAGACAATTTCCCACAATTTTTTATCAAAGACCAAGTACTATATAAAAAATACATCCTAAAACCACTAAATCATGAAAAACTAGTACTATGCATCCCCGACATTTTACTACCATCAGTCATACACACTCTCCACATAAATTTAGGACACCCCTCGGCAACATCAGGAATAAATAACTTCAACAACTATTATTATCACCGCTATGCAGCACGCCACATCAAAGAATACACTCAAGCATGCACCACATGCGCACTAGCCGCAAAATATGACATACAAAAAATTGCAACGTCTCCAGACCGCACCTTACAGCCTACTCGCCCCCGTCAACATATATATGCAGATCTAATACCCATGTTTAAAGGACCCCTCTCCTACATACTTTTTGCCCTAGATGCGTACTCGCAATATATATATGCAATACCCATACCAGACAAAACAAGCACGTCAGTTTTGCAAGGTTTTCTCGCCCTATTTTCTACCACTGGCTGGCCAGAAGCCCTATACCTAGACAACGAAACCAGCTTTGTAAAAACAGCAAAATTATTAATAAAAACAGCACCCACAAAAATAATTTACAATACTCCATACTGTCACTTCCAAAACAGCTCCGAAAACTACATAAAAAATTTCAAAAAAACCTTCCTAAAAATAATTAACGACCAAGAAAACCCACAAAGCAATGCAGACTGGCCCCTTCTCCTACCCACAATCACACAAGCATTAAACAGACAAATAATACCAGCACTCGGATTATCTCGGGAAACCCTACATTTCAATCAACTCACAAATTTTCAACCGCTAGCACACATCACTTCAGATCTTGACACAGAACTACAAAACGAAATAACACAACAAAATAAAAACTTTTTTGACATTATACTAAGTAACAGAAAAAAAGCACTCAAATACCAAAAAAAAGCAAAAGTTCCTCAATTCCACGAAACCCAAATCGTATTCCTACGAGACCATGCCCCCTCCACATCATCCATTTTAAAGATTCCCCAAAAGGGGCCATACAGAATAGAAAAAATAGACACCAGAAATGTCACTCTCACAGAACTAGAAACAGGAAAAACAATTCACTCACACATAGAATTTATTAAACCTCTCCTCCTCTCAGAATACCGCCTCCTCCTAAACCACAAATGGGATCTAAACGCACATGTACAAAAACATGCAGAATCAAAAAACAAAACACCCATTTTTGACTCACCCAACAACCCATTTACAACCGAACAAGTACAATACCAAGAAAACAACCCCCCAGAAATAGAAGACGAAATTGATTTACAATCACTATTCCAGCAACCCGCCCCCCCCGTCTTATCACAAATCCCATACCTTCCCCCCACCATAAATAAACTGCCACCCCCACCCCCCCCATCTCCCCCAACCACGCCCCCTTCTCACAACACCCCCCACCCACATCTTATGGACACATTTGAACCAGAAATCAATACATTGCATGCGCACCTAGATCTCAGCAAAAAATTTAAGCATAATTTAATCTCCAAACAAGAAAAATTAGTAACATTTTTCCTATCAAAAAACGACCAATACATAAAACCTACCCACCCGCACTCTAACGAGGTTGATTAAAACACACAACAACAACATATACATAAAAAAATATATATATCTATACCCCTTGTACATACTGTAATTTACTAGTATCTGAAGAAATCGCACTGCCCTGAACATTTTAGCAACATTTTTCGCATCCCGCAAAACATAAGTCCAAACTCTTGAGTATTTCACCAAGGAAAGGCAATTTGCAAGCATCCAGGAAGCCGCATGCGATGCTATGCGAAAATTTTTGCATACATATTCCAGCATAAATTTCTTCAAAAAACCCCCCCCTAAACCCGTGTCTATAAATATATTCTATTGTACACAAAGTCCAAACTCCACCCCACCCCACCTCCACCCCCCTCTAAAACCAAGTTATTTATATATATATATATTCTATCGTACACAAACTCATAAACCCCTCCCCATCTAATCTCCAGCCTTATCTCCCATTTCACAACAAAGTAATAAAATTAACGACCAACCTTCGTATCCCAACAACCCCCCGCCCCACCCAGCAACCCCCACCAACCACCTACCCCCACCCACACATCCTCACATAACACATGCCTAAGTCAGTCGTCAGAACTACTTGGTAAGCAATGGACATTAAAACCTCCCGTCAATGTTTCCACCCCCCCATACTGTACACCCATAATAAATTAAGTACCAAAATTTTGAGAAAAACCCATACTGCTCTCACTACCAGAGCAAAACCCTCTCTCAAAAATCTAGTACTCACAACAATTCTCCTAATTACTCTACCCACCACCACAAACAGTCAAGACCCAAACGTCCCCCTTCATTCATTCACCGAATACTTCAAACGAACCTCAGTCGTAACCTCTACAGAAAATATGTACATAGAATATAACAACATCACTGTATATCACCACCTCCCCCTCATAGAACTTGAAAACACCATAGACACACTCTCTCTAAAAATCAACTCGCTACAATACTCAACCTCCCTCCTCACCCTTCAACCCACCATAGAAGTATCCCAAAAACTAACAGTCACCATTTTTCAAAAACCCCTCAGCCTCACGGCCTCAACAGCAGTCTGCACAACATTAAAACTACCTCCCCTCTCGCTTTTCGACCTACCCCCACAATTTTCTACCACAATTCCAATCCTCCTACATTTCCAAATCATAGTAGCACCAAAAACAATCACATGTGTTACTCCATCATCAACAATACCTGAAACACAGTGTCTCCCCGCAGTTTTAGCGGCCACAGCAGGAAAACTCCCCTTTACCACAACCCAATCCCTAAAGACACATCTAATCACAAACTTTATGTCTAAAACAGTCCTCCTCACCCTCAATTCAAACTCATTCACCTTCAACACAACTCCGTACGGCACATCGGCCTGCAAAGGCACATACGAAAATACCACACCCAGCAACATACAAGTGTTACACGAAAAGTTCTTCTCTCACCTTAACCCAATATGTCTCAGTATTCTAGATTACCTGGACCTCACAGTCTCTCACCTGAGTGACACCATACATTCTATCACAGCAGACTCCTTTATACCCCCTATCCCATTAAATTACAAAGACACCCTAGACACTCAAATACTAAAACTACTACCAACTCCCCTCCCCAACTCTATCAATACCCCAAATCAATTTACAATTTTCTCCCAATTTTTCTCAAACTCTATAAAAAATTCACCGGACATCCATCTCACCAATATCTCCTTGTCATCAGAATATCAATTTCTTCCTAAACGAAAGAAAAACATCCTACTTGCATCACTAATACAATTCAACTCCAACGTCGGCAAACGTTTCAACACCATTTTCACATCTTTTAACACCCTACAAAAACCCACCTCCCTACCCAACACTCTTCTCTTCTCGGAAGACCAAACCCCATCAACTTTCATCAACCTCATAAAAAACTACATCCCCTATCCAGATGATGCAATTCTAGCCGAACTCCTTATAATACTCCAAAACGAAAAATCATCACTCATCCAAGACATATCTTTCATATTTAACATACCAGAGATTAAACCCCACATCACACGTGCACAATTCTCCAAAATAAACCGCCAACAACTGCAATACAACATACAAGCCACAACACCTCCCACTACTCTCAACTCTACCAAAATTTCCCACCCACCCACCTTCGTATACAGAACTAAACGCTCCTGGGGAGATTTCTGGGGAAGCGTTTTTAGCCTAGCAACTTCAGAAGACATACAAAAAATATACCGTACAGAAATACAAACGAATGAAAACGAAAGAATACTGTCCACATCCCTTGCAAATGTTTCCGCAGCAAATGCCCACATATTAAACAATCTAAAATCAGTAACACTGACCCTAAACACACTACTCAACTCCGAAAAACACATGTACGCCGATTTACAAAATATAATAAACGAAGAAACTTCATATATGGACCAACTCACAACCCTTGCACAAACAATCGACAAAACGACCACACTTATATCTGAGTACAACTCAATACAGGCGCAAATTCAACTCGTCATAAGTTCCATTCAAAGCCTGCAAAACTTAATACTGGCTATACTCACAAACACCCTAGACATCAACCAAATACCCACTGCAAATTTCCGTCACCTAATCACAGAAAACATGCAACTCACCCTTCAACTCATCAAGTACAAGTTCTCATACACTCAATCAGGATACAAAATCCAACTCCAAATACCTCAACTCTCTCAACCTTTCTCAATCTATAAATTGCAAGTCATCCCGTTCTACGCACAAAATCAATTCTTCACACTAAATATACCTAGAGCAATTGCAATTAACGCAATTCACGAATCGGTGGACGTTAACGAAATAAAACATCTATGCTCACAAAAACTCTCTAACTACATATGCCCCCCTAACATAATACATGTCTACAAAGACCCCTACGCCGTAAAAGACCTATCATGCGCTTTTCTCATAGTCCAGACACAAACAACTCACATAGAACTAAAACTCACCCCATACTGCCAATTCAATAAATATCATGCCATAGCCAACCAGCAATATATTATGAAAAACACCACACTCACAATTGCAAGCTCTAAATCAGACACACTAACGTACACTTGCAAAAATATAAAACTTTCAACAACAAAACCCATCACCATAGGACTCAACTACTACTCAGTGGTAAAAGATTGTTTTTACGAAACATCAGAACTCCTAATCCATAACAACCCTAATGCAATTACAATTAATCAACTCGCAGAAATCCCTGACCCATTAAACATCACCCTCAACTTCGCACAACTTACATCCCTCCTCGACGAATCTCTTACAACAAAATTCAACATGACCAAATTACACAACGATATCGAAAAATACAAATCAGATCTCGACATCAACGACAAAACTGCCTCTCAACTCTCAAAGTCAATCAATACAATTAACTTAATAAACACTCTTTCAGAGTTTAACCCACTCCAATTTAACACACTAGAACCTTTCCGCGTTTCAAACTATATATCACTTTCTTTCTGGATACTCTTAATACTCGCAACAACGCTCACATGCTTAATATCTCAAAAATACTGCCCAACCAGAACAACAACATGCTGTACGTTTCCCCTCAGAGCAATAGCAAAATGCTGTTGCGCATGCACAACAGCACTTGCAAAACAGCAAGAAACTCAAATAAATAACCCAACAATAAAAGACAACACATCCATCGAAATGAAAAATACCACAGAATCCACAACTCCACTAATGGAAGATGCCCACATAGAATCAGTAGTTTTTCCTCTCCCAAAAAGCCGCTCACTTTTTTACCCAGCGGATGCAAATACATCGGATCTGTATTGGGAAGTAATAATGAACAACATAGGCCAATTCTCCCTACAAACACGCCCATCAATAATAAATGGCCGCCTAACACAAGCAATTTATAATTACGACACCAACACAATAACAGATCCCAACAATTTCGCCCTACCAAAAGTACCCCACCCACCACAACACCTACTAGAAACACTACATGACAAAATATACAACTCCAAAGGCACCATAGCACATAAAGACCCTCAAGGGACTATAAGACATCATCACCACCCCCACATTATTTTTGATACGGAATCAAATAAATGGAAAAATTCCTCAACAAATCAAATACTTCCAGGAATACCCATACCAAACCTCATCAAATAAGACACCCCCCTCCCATCGTTCCCCTATATATACGACACCCCCCCCTAAAACCTCCAGTCTCCCACCGCCACTCTTGCACATCGCATTAGTTGACCGCTATGGACGCCTACCAGCCATCTCCAATCCCCGCCCCCCAACACCCCCACCCTTACCCCCCCTCCACCCTGGACCCGCCCCCTCCGGACCGTTACCACTACAGTCGACCCCCCTCCCCCTACCGCCATCACTATCACAGACGCAGGTCCCCCTCCCCCCCACCCCACTCCCACTATCTGTACCATCACCCGTACCCCACCTATTCCAACCCACCCTCCCACCACTACCCCCCTCAACAGCCCTACAGCCTCCCGTATCCTCCCGCCAATTTTGCCTTCCA
>SXGR01427873.1_pt1 | contig 15195 bp, 12 predicted proteins | sample 3174711 | NCBI WGS metagenome assembly SXGR01 (sample SAMN11356860, study PRJNA531348) | freshwater metagenome | isolation source: freshwater sample F1-60 | place: China: Fuxian Lake, Yuxi | collected 2017-12-25
GAGCAGCAGGACTCCCTTAACCTCGCCTTTGAGCACTCCGCCCTGGATACCTGCACCGATGGCAACGACTTCGTCGGGGTTGACGCCCTGATGGGGTGGCTTGCTGACCAGTCCGCGGGCCGTTTCGACAACCCGGGGCATACGGGTCATGCCTCCAACCAATACCAGTTCGTCGATCTTTTCGGCCGCAATGCCGGCGTCGCGCAAACAGGCTTGGGTCGGGGTGATCGTGCGCTCAAAGAGGGAGTCACACAGTTGCTCCATCTTGGACCGGGAAAGCTTCAGGGCGATGTGCTTCGGACCTGAGGCATCGGCTGTGATGAAGGGCAGGTTGATCTCGTATTGCTGGGACGAGGACAGTGCGATCTTGGATTTTTCAGCCTCTTCCTTAATCCGTTGGAGCGCATCGGCTTGCTTGCGGAGATCAATTCCCTGGTCCTTTTGGAATTCAGCCAAGATCCAGTCGATGATGGCGTTGTCCCAGTCGTCGCCGCCCAAGTGGGTGTCACCGGTGGTGGCCTTCACTTCGAAGACACCGTCGCCGATCTCCAAGACGGAGATATCGAACGTGCCGCCGCCAAGGTCATAGACGGCGATCTTTTCGTCTTTCTTCTTATCAAGACCGTAGGCCAACGAAGCTGCCGTGGGTTCGTTGATGATCCGGAGGACTTCCAAGCCCGCAATCTTACCGGCATCTTTGGTGGCCTGACGCTGAGTGTCGTTGAAGTAGGCAGGCACCGTGATCACGGCTTGGGTGATAGTTTCGCCCAAGCGCACTTCGGCATCGGACTTCAGCTTGGCCAAGATCATAGCACTAATCTCTGGAGGGCTGAAGGCCTTGGGTTTGCCCTCGACCTCGACCTCAATATGGGCGTCGCCGTTGGCAGCGCGAACGACCTTGTAGGGCACTCGCTTGAGCTCTTCCTGAACCTCGTCAAACTTACGGCCAATGAATCGTTTGACCGAGTAGACGGTATTCCGGGGGTTGGTCACGGCTTGACGCTTAGCCGCTTCACCCACCAGACGCTCTCCATTCTTGGCGAAGGCGACCACCGAGGGGGTTGTTCGTTTGCCTTCCGAGTTCTCCAGCACCAAGGGCTCTCCGCCTTCCATGACGGCCATGCAGGAGTTGGTAGTGCCGAGATCGATTCCAAGAACTTTTGCCATAGTCGGTTTCCGTTTAACTGCCTCTGTTGTTCCCCGACCTCTGCAAGGCGGATGCCGATCTTAACGAGCCGCAGAAAGAACAAAAAATTGATTAAAAACTCAAAAAGCACCTGTTTTTGGCGATTTTCGAAGCGGTGGTTTCAAATAAATCCGGCCGGAATGGGGGACAGGATGTGACACTGTGTCACTGTGACGCAATTGAACTGTCTCAGTTGTCTCACAATAATGGATGCCTCCGGGTAAAATTTTCGCAGGCGAATCTCTATAAATTCCCGGTGGGTCATTGGGAGCTCCACCGTGAAGACAATTCGTGATGTACCGGTAATATACTCAGGATTTGCCGAAGTTCCCCCGAGGCCTGGCGGGAGACGGGGCGCTCCGTCGGATCGGCGTTGCTTGCCGTCTTGTCCGCCCGCTAGGTTGCTGAGAGTGCGGACCCTCGGGAATAATGAAGTTTAGATTACAAAGTCAGCATCAGCGGGATCGATGGATCTGAGTTTTTCAGCACGGGCAACCAGATCGGCGAGAGTCGTCTTTTCGAGGAGCTGGGCGATGGAATCCCGAACCTCCTTCATGATCGAGCGCAAGGCGCAGCGGGCCTCATCGGGGCAATTGCATTTCTCGTAGTAGTTTTCTGAAACACAGCCAATGGGGGCCAACGCTCCTTCGATGTGTCGGATCACACCGGCGATGACGATCTTCTCCGGCGGCTTAGCCAGACGATATCCTCCGGCGACTCCGCGACGGCTTTCGACGAACCCACCCGTCCGGAGGTCGTTGAGAATTTGCTCGAGGAAACGTTTCGGAATGTTTTCCGCCGTCGAGATCACCGAAATTTGGATGACCTTGGGCGAATGGCGCACCCCAAGGTGGGTCAGGGCGCGAAGGGCATATTCGCCTCGAACGGTCATCTTCATGAGAGTGGGATGTTAGAATCTCGATCCATTCAATCAAGGATTCGCTGGACGGCTTCATCAGCCTGAAGTCCAGCCCGCCAGGAACCGTGTACTGAGCGTCCGTAGCGGGGAGTCGTATAGAGTGACAGGTTCAATATTTAAAATGCGGTGCGGCGGGAGCGGGTAGATGTGGCGGAGATGGGATCGAGTCGGGAGTAGTATAAGGTGACAGGTTCAATAAACACAATGCGGTGCGGCGGGAGCGGGGATGTGGTGGAGATTTGTCTGGGCCTGGGCAGCGGGGCAGGGGCATAGACTGAAGGGAGGGACAGGCTCCTCGGGAGGAAAAGGAACCGTGACCGGTTTAATAGCGGGATTCCTTGGGGACAGGCTTGACCGGTTCGGCGGCCTCGGCGCTTGATCGGCCTAGCGCTCCACTGATCCGATGACTGACTCCTCCGAACCCCAGTTTCTATCCGGCGTGATCGAGGGTTTCTATGGTCCGCCGTGGACTCCGGCCGAGCGACACCAACTCTGGGATTGGATGGTTCGCAGCGGCTTGAACACCTACTTTTATGGTCCCAAGGATGATTTGCATCAGCGAGCCATCTGGCGGCAGTCGTACGATGAATTAGGGCTGATGGAGGTCCGGGAGGCGGTGGCCGGATGCCGGCAGCGCGGTTTGCGTCTTATCTATGCCTGCAGTCCTGGATTGGATGTGACGTATTCGGATCCCGCCGACATGGCTGCCATTCAAGGTCGCCTGACTCAGTTGCTAGACAACGGCGTCAACGACTTTTGCATCTTGCTCGATGACATCCCAGACGCGATGCGCCCGGTCGATCTAGCCCGATGGGGATCGCTGGCGGCGGCTCAAGCTGTCTGGGTTAATGAGGTTTATTCATGGAGTCGAGCCCGGACGCAGGGTCGCTTTCTGGTGTGCCCAACGCCCTATTGCGCACGGATGGTCGCAGCACGTCACGGGGGTGAGGGGTATTTGGAGATACTCGGTCAGGGTCTTCATCCCGACATCGACGTTTTTTGGACGGGTCCGGAGATCATTTCCGAGACGCTAAATTTGGACCCGATCGCTCGGTTGACCGAGATCCTGCGGCGTCCTCCGCTGATTTGGGACAATCTCTTCGCCAACGACTACGATGGTCGCCGCTTTTTCTGCGGTCCGTATGCCGGAAGACCTCTGGAGTTGAAACAGGCGGTGCGGGGAATTCTGCTAAATCCCAATACGGAGTTTCCGCTGAACTTCGTGCCGATCCATTCGTTCGGGGCCTACCTCGCAGCCGACAGTGTATGGGATTCCCGGGCGTCGTTTCTGGAGGGTTTGAAGGCCTGGTGGCCTCGATTCGCCACCGTGGGAGCTCCGTTGAGTTTCGATGATTTGGTGACCTTCGCGGATTGTTTTTATCTGCCGTATCAGGAGGGGCCTGAAGCGGATGCGTTGGCGCTGGCTATCGCCCAGTGCTTGTCGTCGCCCCGGCCGCCGGTGGATCCGGAGTCCCTAGCGGTTCGAGCGCGGATGCTGCGGTTGAAGGACTTTTGTGCGCGGTTGGTGGATTTGAAGGATCGCGGCTTGTTTCACGCATTCCACCGGCGGGTCTGGGAATTGCGCGAGGAGCTGGACCTCATCGACCGCTGGTGGAGCCACCAGATCGATCCGGCCCGCGCGGGCACTCCGTTCGAGTCCGACTTCCACCGGCCGAAGACGTATCGCGGAGGCTTTGTGGTGCGCGTGCAGTCGTTCCTGACCCCCAGGCCAGACGGCTCGATGGAATGGACCTCCATGAATCCCGGACCCGCTTCGGCGATATGACTACGACCCTTCCTTTTCCCTTTCAGTTGCGCCCACCCCAAGTGGGTGACAGGGCTGGTGCCTACGCAGTTTGCCTGAAGACCGGTAATTTTGGGCAGGATGGCGAGCCGTTTTACCGCGACGACCCAGAGGCGTTGGGCCGGGTATTCGTGGGGCCCTATCTGGACTACGAGCCGGAGTTGGCGCGGATCCTCGAAGATGACCAGGGCATTTGCGGGTACGTGCTCGCGGCGGTGGATTCCAACGCGTTTTACGCTCGGTATGAAGCCGAGTGGCGGCCGGAGTTGTGCCGGGCTTATCCGGCCCCGACCGGCGACCCGGGCGGATGGAACCGGGTCAAGCAAATCCACCACGTCTATCACCACCCGGATTATTTTTGCCCGGAGCCCTACGACCAATATCCCTCGCATGTGCACATCGACTTGCTGCCACGGGCTCAAGGGCGAGGGCTGGGTCGAGCGATGATGGCGGAAGTGCTGGGGTTGCTGCGTCAGCGCGGATCACCGGGAGCGCATCTCGGAGTGAGTTTGCCCAACATCCCGGCTCAGGGGTTTTACCGGAAGCTGGGATTTCAGCCGCTCATCCAGGTTGGGGAGGGGACGGATGGTTGCCTGTATTTGGGTCACCGATTGAATGATCTTATGGCTGCCTCGAGTGAGAAGTGAGACCGCATAGCCCTACGTGCCATGAACTCGCTGTCCCTCTTTCTTCATCGGTGGCTGATCCCGCGGATGACCGCGCTCAGTGAGAACACCTATCTCGCCTCCATCCGCGCCGGGATGGTTTCTGTGGTCCCGCTGACCATTTTGGGCGGGCTCTTCATGGTGGTGGCTTATCTGCCCATCCCAGGGTGGGAAGCCCGGATGGCTCCGCACCTGCCGCTCCTGCAAATTCCCGTCACCGCCACCTTCGGTCTCTTGGGGCTCTTCGTCTGCCTGGCTATCGGCTACGATCTGGGATCTCGTCTCAAACAAGAGGCCATCTTGAGTGCGACCCAGTCGGCCCTGGTCTTCCTGCTCATTCAGTTGGAGATGAAGGATCAAACTCTGGTCATGGAGGGTCTGGGATCGAAGGGGTTGTTCACGGCCATTCTCATCGCCCTAGTGACAGTCCGTATCCAGAAGGCCTTCACCGATGCCAACTGGGTCATCCGCCTACCGGATTCGGTGCCCAAGGTGGTGTCGGACACGTTCATTTCATTGACCCCGACGGTGTTCCTCGTGGTCGCCTTTTGGATTCTGCGCTTTGTGATGGGGGTGGATATTAACGCCGGCGTTCAGACGCTGTTCAAGCCGTTGGTCTTCGCATTGAACACCCTGCCGGGCATTCTGGTGTACGCCTTTTTGGTGACGCTCTTGTGGTCGGTGGGCATTAATGGCGACAACACGCTCGATGCCTTTGTGGCTCCGATTTTTCTGCAATTCCTGGCCGAGAATGTGGAGGCGGTGGGCCGCGGTCAGCCCATGCCGTATGTCACAGCCAATGGATTCTTTTCGACCTTCGTCAATGTTGGCGGTACCGGAGCGACGCTGGGTTTGGCGTTGATCTTGGCGATGTCCAAAGACCCAGTTTACCGGAAGATCAGTCGACTGTCCTTGCCGACCCAGATCTTTCAGATCAATGAGCCTATTTTTTTCGGCATCCCCATCGTGCTCAATCCGTGGTTTATGATCCCTTACGTGGCCAACGCCTTGCTGCTGACGGCCTCAACCTATTGCCTGATGGACTGGGGTTGGATTCGAAAACCCTTCGTCAATGTCCCGTGGACCACGCCGCCAGTCATCGGCCATTACTTGCTAACCGGGGGGGATTGGCGAGCGGCGGTTTGGGGCGTTGTTTCGTTGGGTTTGGCGATGCTGGTTTACTGGCCCTTTGCCAAGGCGGCCGAAAGGCAGCGGTTATCCGCATCCGCGTCGTCACCCTCGTCGACCGTCGTCGTGCCGGAAGGAACCGCGCTCTAACAGGAGAAATAACAATGATCACAACGCTACGATGGAGTCTTGGGGTTTGGGTCTTATTGGCGATGATGGGTTCATTCATCCGTGCCGAAGAGACAAAGCCGTCGGTGCCGCCCCAAAAAGTGCTACCGCTGCCGGGAGAGGTGCTGTCCATCCGCGGACATACGGCCTTTGTAATCGTTCCGCCCTCGGCCGGAAAAATCATACCCTGGGTGCTCTATGCTCCAACCTTGCCGGGGCTTCCAGGAACTGAAGAGAAGTGGATGTTCGAGCGCTTTCTCGAAGCGGGCATCGCGGTTGCTGGCATCGACGTGGGGGAATCCTACGGCAATGCCGCGGGGCGGGCGCTCTATTCGGCACTCCATGAAGAACTCACCTCGCACCGTAAATTTGCCCGAAAGGTGATGCTGTTGGGTCGCAGTCGCGGAGGCTTGATGACCCTTTCCTGGGCGGCTGAGAACGCCGACAAGGTGGCTGGTTTCGCTGGGATTTATCCGGTTTGCAATTTGGCGAGTTACCCAGGCATCACCAATGCCGCTCCGGCTTTCGGGCTCAAACCGGCTGATTTGGAGGCGCAATTGATCCGACACAATCCCATCGATCGATTGGAGCCCTTGGCCCGAGCCCGGGTGCCGCTCTTTGTGATCCATGGAGATCAGGACAAACTGGTACCGCTAGAGGCCAATTCGGGTTTGGTGCGATCGCGGTATCAGGCCTTGGGCGGAACCTTCGAATGGGTGGTCCCGGTGGGGCAGGGACACAATATGTGGACGGGGTTTTTCCAATCACCGGAACTCGTGGCGTTCGTCGTGCGAGAATGCCGAAAACAGGCCCAGTGATTCGCCGCTCGATTTGGACATGGAACTCTCTTGGGAATGGTATCCGGCTCTCTTTGCAACCGGGTTAGTGGCGGGTTGGGTGGACGCCATCGCTGGTGGGGGAGGCCTCTTGACCGTGCCGATGTTGATGGCCACGGGCATGGATCCGCAGGACGCCCTAGGCACCAACAAGTTTCAGTCGTCGATGGGCACGACCATGGCCACGGTCCAGTACGCGCGGCATGGACTGTTGAAGTGGAGTGAGGTGTCTCAAGGCGTCGTGGCCACGGCCTCTGGTGCGTTGCTGGGCGCAGCCTGTATTACGCGGATGGATCCGCAGGTATTGCGTCCGGTGATCCCGGTGCTGTTGGTTGCCATTGCTCTGTATTTGGGGCTGAAACCCGATCTGGGCCGTGAGGCGCGTCCATCGACTCTCACCGGACTGTTGCTCCGCTGGCGGTCATTGGGGTGGGGCGGTGGGTGGATTTCCGAAGATGCGGTGACCGAGACCCGTTGGGTGTTCGCCATGGGTTGCGGGTTACTCATCGGGTTTTACGACGGGTTCTTTGGTCCGGGCACCGGTAGCTTCTGGACCATCGCTTGTCTGATTGGCATGGGCTGGAATTTACTGACGGCAACGGCCTATACGAAGGCTATGAACCTCTCCAGCAATCTGGCATCGCTGGGGTTGTTCCTCGCCACGGGTCATGTGCGTTTTGGGGTGGGTGGTGTGATGGCTCTGGGGCAGATGATCGGCGGGCGACTGGGGGCTGGAGTGGCTGTGAAGGGAGGGGCGCGATTTATCCGCCCTATCTTCCTCACCATGGTCACGTTGTTGGCCGGGAAACTTCTTTGGGATGGGTTTCTCCGATCCCGGTAGACCGGTGAGAAAGCCGGTCGTCGCATTCCACCCTGCGATCTGACCTGACAGGCTGACGGGCATCGAGGACGGACCTTGATAGAGAGGTCGCTGGGATGGTGGACCGGCTGCAACGAGGCCCTTGCCTTCGGAGCGCTGCTTCACTATGCCATTCAACAATCAATGAAAACATTCTCCATGGGCCGACTGTGTTTACGGCGATCACCGGGATTCACCCTCATCGAACTGCTGGTGGTCATCGCCATCATAGCAATCTTGGCCGGAATGCTCCTGCCATCCCTGGCGAAGGCCAAATCCAAGGCCACCGGTATTTCCTGCATGAACAACACCAAGCAGTTGATGCTCGCGTGGAAGCTTTATGCCGCCGACAACGGAGACCGGTTTCCTGGGGCCGCCAATTGGACTCCTCCTGGGGCGGGGCGGGATGTGCCCAACTGGACCGGCGGCAGTTGGTTGGACAACACCAAGGCTCTGGAGCGGGATCCCAACAATTGGGACCACGAGGCTTTTACCAAGAAGAGTGTCCTGTGGCCGTATTGCGGAGGTTCTATCGGCATCTGGCATTGTCCGGCCGACATGACGATGGCCTACAACACGCGCGAGAAGAAGTACGTCTCCCGCATCCGCAGTGTCTCCATGAACAATTGGGTGGGAGGTCCGGGTTGGGGCAATTCGGGTACGCAGTGGAAGGTTTATTCGAAAGAGTCGGATCTTAACCTTCCGGGGCCCTCCAACACTTGGGTGCTCGTGGATGAGCGTGAAGACTCCATCAACGACGGATATTTCGTGGTAGATATGATGGGTTTCGTAGAGGGCAACGCCACCTCGACGCGGCAAGTTGTGGATTTTCCGGCTTCCTATCACAACGGGGCGGCTGGCTTTGCCTTCGCCGACGGTCATTCCGAGATCCATCGCTGGCGTTCCTCTCAGTTCCTGCAGCCCATCAAGAAGGGGCAAACACTGCCGTTGAACGTGCCGGCTCGCGACAATCTGGCACGCTCAGATATTTATTGGATGGCTGAGCGCAGCACTCGGGCTCAGTGACTCGCGCGTTTTTGGTGGGTAACTTGAGCCCGCCATCTCGGTCGATGGCAAAGGCCCCGCACCCGAAGGGCTTGCCGAATTCCAACCTCGCGCGGATAGTCTCTAGCGTGCATTTCACCGGTCCGTTTTACGCAGTGGCTTTCCGTTGGTTCCTGGGCCTGTTGAGCCTGGGCCAGTGGATGGCTGTGTCTGCCGCCGCACCCACGCTCGAGGCCATCCAGAAGCTGCCTCCGGCCGTGGGTCGGTCGGTCGATTTCCGCAAAGACGTTGAACCGATTCTCGGGGCCAGTTGCGTCAAATGCCACGGTCGCGGCAAGGCCAATGGCGATTGGAAACTCGACACGCGCGAGACCTTTCTCCTGCCCGGTGAGTCAGGACCGGCGGTGGTCGTAGGCAACAGCGCCCAAAGCTATTTCATTCACCTTGTGGCTGGAACCGACCCGGATTCTGCCATGCCCAAGAAGGGGTCCAAATTGACCTCCGAACAGGTGGGGATTCTGCGCGCTTGGGTCGATCAGGGACTAAAATGGGACCCGCAGGTTTCATTTGCCCAGCCGCCGGCCAATAACCTCAAGCCCCGTCGCCCCGAACTGCCGGCCGGACGGACAGCCCATCCGGTGGATCGGTTTATTGAGTCGTATTTTTCGCGGCACGGTATTGCGGTGCCAAAGACCGTCGATGATCGGATGTTCCTGCGACGAGTTTCGTTGGACATCACCGGACTCTTGCCGACTCCGGAAGTGCAGGAGGCGTTTCTTAAAGACCGCCGCAAGGACAAGCGGGCGACCTATGTCCGGCAGTTGCTTGATGACAAACCTCGCTACGCCCAGCACTGGCTGAGCTTCTGGAACGATCTTCTTCGCAATGACTATGCGGGAACCGGGTACATCGATGGTGGTCGCAAGCAAATCAGTCCCTGGCTTTATCAAGCCTTGCTCGACAACAAGCCGTACGACCAGTTCGTGGCAGAGTTGGTCAATCCGGTGAACGGGAGCGAAGGCTTTACCAAGGGCATTGTCTGGCGGGGCACGGTCAATGCGTCCATGACGCCGCCGCTGCAGGCCGCTCAAAACATTGGACAGGTGTTCATGGGAGTGAACCTCAAGTGCGCCTCTTGCCATGATTCGTTCATCGATGACTGGCAACTCAGCGACGCCTACGGATTGGCCGGCATCTACGCCGATGGCGCTCTCGAAATGGTCCTGTGCGACAAACCCACCGGGAAGGTGGCTCCGCTGAAGTTTCTCTTTCCCGAACTCGGATCGGTGGATCCCAAGGCTCCCAAGACCAACCGGCTCGAGCAGTTGGCTCGCTTGATCACGCAGCGTGAAAATGGACGACTGTCGCGAACCATCGTCAACCGTCTCTGGGCCCGGTTACTGGGGCGTGGTCTGGTGGAGCCACTGGATGTGATGCAAAACACGGCCTGGGACCCCGACTTGCTGGATTGGTTGGCCGAAGACCTGGTGGCCCATCAATGGGACCTCAAGCGCACGTTAGAACTCATCCTCAGCTCACGGGCTTATCAGTTCCCGTCGGTCAATGTTCCGGAAAAACCCGAGGCCGAGTACACCTTCAAGGGGCCGGCCATTCGCCGCCTGACGGCCGAGCAGTTCCGCGATGCTTTGAGTTCGATCACCGGGATCTGGGCGGACAAGCCTTCCGGCGATTTGGATCGTTTGCTCGCGGAACCCGGCTCTTCGAAGAAGTTGCGGGGGAACGCTTTTTGGATTTGGAGCGATGCCCACGCCGGAACCACCGGTGTGCCACCGGAGACCAATGCCTTCCGCAAGGATTGGGTGGTGTCAGCCCTTCCGAGCGAGGCCACAGTGTTTGTTCATGCCGATAACTCGGCCAAGGTCTTCTTGAATGGCAAGAAGGTGCGGGGCACCGAGTCTTCCGATTGGATGCAGTCCAGCGTGTATGATGTGCGCGGTCTGCTGCGTGTGGGCACCAACATTCTGGCGATCGAAGCCGTCAATGGTGGTGACTCGATCAATCCCGCGGGCCTCCTGGTGTACGCTCGAGTGCTTCAAACAGAGCTCAAATCGAAGAAGCAAGCCGGGTCTCCTGCCGAGGCGTTCCTCGACTTCGGGTCCGACGCATCGTGGCGGGTAAAAAAGAATCCTTCGGGCGACTGGCAGACTTCATCCACAGAACGTTGGCTCGCGGCCGACATTCTTGGAGTGCCGGCAATGTCTCCATGGAATATTGAGTCCACTCTGGCGCAAAATGTTTCTGGCCGTCAGGTCTACGGCTCGGTGCGGGCCTCATTGATCCCGGCCGATCCGCTGGCCTTGGCTTTGGGACGTCCTAATCGCGAGCAAGTCATCACCACACGCCAGTCCATGGCCACAACGATCCAAGCGCTGGAGCTGACCAATGGCGAAAGCCTCGCCAAACTCCTCAAGCGGGGATCCGAGAAATTGGTGGCCACCCATCCCGATGGACGGGCGTTGGCTCAGCGGGTTTTCCAGCAGGGCTTGTCCCGGCCGCCAACCCGCCAGGAGTTGGCTCTAGCCTTGGAGTTGGTGGGAAAAAAGTCTCATTCGGATGGCGTTGAAGACCTCTTGTGGAGCCTTGCCTTGCTGCCTGAATTCCAGCTGACGTATTGACCGCGACCCAGACATCATCGATCGATTGATTGCCGAACACTTTTCTCATGAAGACTCCCGATTTCACACGCCGCGATTTCGTCAAGGGACTCAGCGCTGCAACCCTCGGAGCCCTGGGTGCTGGGTATCCCAAGTCTCTGGTCGCCGCCGAAGGCGAGGCCCTGAGGCCCCCAGCCACGGCCGATACAATCATCGTGCTGTGGATGGGCGGCGGCATGGCCTCTACCGAGACCTTTGATCCGAAGCGCTACACGCCGTACGAGAAGGGGATGAACCCCAACACGGTGCTCTCGACCTTCCCGTCAATCCCGACGGCGGTGGATGGTATTCGTCTGAGTGAGGGATTGGAGAAGGTGGCTAAGGTGATGGATCGCGCCACCCTCATCCGGACTTATACGGCTGGCGATCTGGGCTTCATCCTCCACTCGCGGCATCAGTTCCACTGGCACACCGGCTACGCGCCGCCGCAGTCGGTCGCATGTCCGCACATCGGGGCGATGATGTCCCGTACCCTTGGCCCAAAGAACGCCGCAGTGCCGGCCTTCATCAACATCGGCCAGCGCTTTGATGTCGGCGAGGGTGAAGAACTCAAGGCCTTCACTTCGGCCGGGTTTTTGGGCAGTGAGTTCGGTCCCTTCAACGTGCCGTTCCCCGATTCGGCCAAGGATGTAGTCACGCCGTCGCAAGGCATGAGCCCCTCGCGTTTCGAGAACCGGGACCGGTTTTATCGACGTTTGTTGGAGGCCTCCCCGGTGGGGCAATTGGGCAGTGGATATCAGAAGGAGTCGCTCTTGCGATCCATCGACAATGCGCATCGCCTGCTGGCCTCTCCCTCGGCCAAAGCCTTTGACCTTACGTTAGAGTCGCCCGAGACCATCGCCAAATATGCGCCGGGTGGCTGGGATTTTAGTCGACGGCTGGGTGGTGACATGAACCGCGAGGGCGTTTATGAGAAGGCCAATCTTCAGCGCTTTGGTTTGGGCTGTTTGTTGGCTCGGCGATTGGCCGAAGCAGGAGCCCGGTACATCGAGGTGACGACCGAGTACATCCCGTTCCTCAATTGGGATACCCACGAACGGGGGCACGAAAAGCTCGTCCACATGAAGATGGCCATCGATGGCGCCATCTCGCAATTGGTGCTCGATCTGGAGGAGCGCGGCATGCTCGACCGAACGTTGGTAGTGGTGGCCAGCGAGTTCAGCCGCGACATGATGCAGGAGGGTAAGCCGGACAAACCCATCCAAGATCAGGTGCCGGTGCCCCAGCGCATCGACTCACCGGTTAACTACGGCATGCACCGGCACTTCACCGATGCGGGCAGTGTGCTGCTCTTTGGCGGCGGCATGAAGCGCGGGCACCTCCACGGTGTGACCGCTGACGAGCGTCCCTGCAAGACGATCCAAGACCGAGTAGGTATTGAGGATTTGCACGCCACGCTGTACCGAGCGATGGGGGTTTCACCCAAGCTGTCCTATGAGATTGAAAAGCGACCGTTCTATGTAACCCGTGATGGTGTTGGAAAACCCATCGGTAGCCTATTCAGCAAGCCGATCTGAATGGTGTTTTTTGGTAATCTTTAGCCGGTACGATTCAATGAGATCCGTCGTGCTGGCTGGGTCTTCTTCCGCAAGAGCATCGTTGTTCGCTCGTTACGGGCCTCAAGCGCATCCTAGGTAGGGACTGATCTTCGAGCGGTCCGTGTCGTCTTACGTTGGCGCTTTCTGAAAAATCGCCCCACCTAGGAAGTGCTGGGGTGAGGCAGAGTTTGTGGCACAATCCCGGATGTCGCCCGATGAGCCTCCTAGGCAGGGACCGATCTTCGAGCGGTCCGGCACCGCAGACGTTGGCGCTTTTTCCGAAAGTGCCGAGGCACATGCCGCCGTCTCAAAGATCCAGCCCTACCCAAGAATGGTGCCTTTCTGCCGCATCATCAGTTCAGGCAGATCGCGCCGCAGCGATGAGCCGCTGCACCTTCTCGGAATCTTTCCGTCCGGGAGAGATTTCGACTCCCGAGGACACATCCACGGCAAAGGGGCGTACTTGCCGGACCGCATCTGCGATGTTCTCAGGCTTTAGACCGCCAGCGAGGATCAGAGGATGCCCCAGTTCGCGGGCTTCCACCGCGAGATTCCAATCGAAGCGGGCACCGGTTCCGCCAGCTGCTCCCGGGACATAGGCATCCAAGAGCCACGCATCGGCGGATTTCCGGTAGTTAGGCAATTGCAGCAGGATTTTGGGCCCCTGAACGCGGAAGGCCTGGATCACCCGCACCTGTCCCCGAAGCAACAACCCCACCTCCGGGGATTCATCTCCGTGAAGTTGAACCGTGTCGAGCCGCGCCTCGGTGACAGCGGCCCGGATGAGTGCGGGGTCGGCGTTGACGAAGAGTCCAACGCAACTCACGAATGGAGGCAGGTGCCTCGTGATGGAGGCAGCCCGCTCCGGCTTAATGAACCGGGGCGTGCCAGGAACGAAGACAAACCCCAGCGCATCGGCGCCAGCGTCGACCGCAGCCCACGCATCTTCTTCTCGGGTGATACCGCAAATCTTGATGCGTAGGGCCATGGGGTTCGGGGAGGATTGGGGGCGTCTGAAGCAGGGCCTCAGTATTGCCGATCGGTGACGGCACCCTCGCTGGCCGTGCTGACCGTGGCCGCATACTTGGCCAGAACTCCGCGGGTGTAATTGGGCTTGGGTTGTTTCCAGGCCTTGAGGCGGGAGGTCAATTCCTTGGCCGGGATGCCCAGGTTGATCTCACGCTTCTTGGCGTCGATGGTGATAGGATCCCCATTCTTGATCACGGCGATTGGGCCGCCGTCGAAGGCTTCCGGCGTGGTGTGACCGATGACAAATCCGTGGGAGCCGCCGCTGAAGCGGCCGTCGGTGATCAGGGCAACTTCCTTTCCGAGACCCTTGCCCATGATGGCGCTGGTCGGGGACAACATCTCGCGCATGCCGGGTCCGCCCTTGGGGCCTTCGCCACGGATGATGATGACATGCCCGCTCTTCACCTTGCCGCCCAGGATTCCCTGAAGGGCTTTTTCTTCGTTTTCGAACACGATGGCCTTGCCGCTGAAGGTAAGGCCTTCCTTGCCCGAGATTTTGCCCAGCGCACCGCCGGGGCAAAGGTTGCCACGGAAGACGACCAAGTGGCTGTCCTTCTTAATGGGGTTGTCGAAGCTGCGGATGATGTCTTGTCCGGCTGGGTAGCTCGGCGCATTGCGGAGGTTTTCGGCGAGGGACTTGCCGGTCACGGTCATGACGTCTCCGTGGAGCAACCCCTTGTCCAAGAGCATCTTCATTAAGGGCACGGTGCCGCCGATCTCGACCAAGCGGGCCATGACGTACTTGCCCGAGGGCTTGAGGTCGGCCAGCACCGGCACCCGCTTTCCGACGCGGGTCCAATCGTCGATCGTCAGCTTCACGCCGGCGCAGTGGGCCATGCCGATAAGGTGCATCACCGCATTGGTCGATCCGCCGAGGGCGATCACCACCGTCATGGCGTTTTCGAACGCCTTCTTGGTCATGATGTCTCGCGGACGGATGTTCTTCTTCAGCAAGTTCAGCACGGCCGCACCGGCGTCTTCGCAGTCGCGCGTCTTTTCTTGGGACACGGCCGCTTGCGCGGATGAATTCGGAAGACTCATGCCCAAAGCCTCGATGGCTGAGGCCATGGTGTTGGCCGTGTACATACCGCCGCAGGAACCGGCTCCCGGTACGGCCACCTCGGCCACCGCCTCGACCTCTTCGGCCGAGCAGGCGCCGGCGGCATTCTTGCCGACCGCCTCAAAAATGTTCACCAGGTCTACGTCTTTGCCGTGGAGTTCGCCTGGCAGGATAGTACCGCCATACACGAAGATGCTGGGGCGGTTCAATCGGGCCATGGCCATAATGCAGCCCGGCATGTTCTTGTCGCAGTCGCCCACCGCCACGAAGGCATCGAAACCCTGGCAACCCACGACGGTTTCAATGGAGTCGGCAATCACCTC
>SXGR01111753.1_pt1 | contig 15190 bp, 15 predicted proteins | sample 3174711 | NCBI WGS metagenome assembly SXGR01 (sample SAMN11356860, study PRJNA531348) | freshwater metagenome | isolation source: freshwater sample F1-60 | place: China: Fuxian Lake, Yuxi | collected 2017-12-25
GCCGATCAGCGTCCCGCAACTTACGCACCACCTGCTCCGGCGAATGCCTCCTACGCTTCATACAAAGAACCTCCCACCCCCATCCAGGGGCCGTCAGACACCTCATACCAAACGGACCAGAAACAGGGGGTCAGGTCAGGCATCGGCGATGCAGCCTACCGCCGCAACCTTGCTGCACTGGCGGGCACGTTTCGCGACGCGGTGGTCAATGAGATCCGGGCAGGCGACCAGAAGAGTGTGCCGCCGTGTCGCTATGCCGGCGCGAAACTCGTTCGCTGGTGAGAGTCGGCGTCGCGGTGCGTCTGTCGCGAACTAGTGGGGGCACGACGTTCGTCCCGTTTCAGCCCTGAAACGCCTCCACCGGCAGGTCCCGCTCCCCCTCAACGATCGCAGCGATGATTCGTGCTGCGACGACGTTGGGGTCGAGTCCTTCGGGTAGTTTCGGTGCGGTGCCACTGAGGGGGCGTGTTGCGAGGCCCGTTTCGGTGTGTGGGGGTCGGGCGTCGATCACGTCGATCTGTTGGCGTCGGAGTTCTCGTGCGACGCTGGTCATTGCACTCCAGGCGGCTGCTTTGGAGGCACTGTAGGCGGCGAGGCCAGCCATTGGTTGGAGGGCGACGACGCCAGAGATGTTGAGGAAGAATCCGCCTTCTTTGATGTGTGGTGCGCTCTCGCGGAGCGCGACCATTGGTCCAATCGCGTTAATGGCAAAGAGGTCTGTGAGGGTCTTGTCGTCGAGCTCGGCGAGGGGGCCAAAGGCGACGGCTCCGGCGGCGTTGATGACTCCGTCGATCGGTCCAACGCTGGCAAAGGCGCTGCGCAATGCAGCGTGGTCGGTGAGGTCGGCGACTGCGTGCGTGGAGACGACCGCTGGATCGAGCGAGGCACTGTCTCGCACAACCGCGGCCACGTGGACGCCAGCGTCTGCGAGTTGTTGAGCAATACAGGACCCTAAAACTCCGGTTGCCCCGATGATCACGATTGTGGTGTCTGTCAGATTACGCGCCATCAAATTACCGACTCTCTTTGCGGATCGCTTGGCATGGTCCATGCCGTCTGTGTGGGGTGAAATCTACCCCACAGTTCAGGCATTGCTTGAGCGAGGGCCTCGAAGATCATGATGCCCTCATGTTGTACTTCGCGCGCGGAGTGGGTACGGCGTTTGGAGCCACCCACCGGTGGAGTCGTGCTGTTACTTGTCGTCTGGTCGCAGTACGAACTTGAGCAGCGCCAGACTGAGCAGGACGAAAGCGACGCCAGAGATGAGGCCACCCGTCAGGGACGGATTGACTGCGATGTCCGCACGCCACGGCCCCGCACCACCAACCAAGCCAAGCAACGCGTCGACGAGGAAGACCAGGGCGACGGCGAGTGCGATACCGCGTGCGCGCACGGCACCCCCTCGGTACTCGGCCACCATCCAGACGAAGCAGAGGCCCGCAATCAGACCATCCTTGACGCCGACGATGGCAGCAAACGGTGGCAGAAAGTTCGTACCGAAGGCGGCAAACGCAGCCGCTCCTGCGTATACGACTCCCGATCCGCCGGCCACGATTGTGTCGATTTTCATCGGTCTACTGCTCCCTTGTTCGGCGACGCTACGAGCATGACCCCCTGCCTTTTTGACGGTGCGAAGCCGGGGGCTACTGCAGTTTTACGTGACAACCACTCTGAGCAGTCATATCGCGCTCTTGCTGGTTGCGGACCGATAGTCATGTCGTCGCCGTCAAGAGTGCGAGGGCTTTCGGGTACCGCGCTCTTGCTCGTCCCGGAGGTCACCAGTCCAAGGTGCGAGCCCTATTGATCCTCCGCGCTACGTTCCGTCCCCACCTTCATCCTCGACTCCAAGTACGCCTGCTCTCTGCGTCACTCGATCAGTAGCTTGCGGCACGTGGCGAGTTCGTGCTCGGGCTGCGGTTAGGGGTTCAATAAAAACCCAGCAAACGCTGCCGTCACCTGCCAAACTGGTCACCACACCAAGGCCCCGTGACGTGAGCATCAAAACATGGGGTCGTATCGTGCAGGTCTCGACTGAGGGAGAGAATTTCGTGGGAGAAGAACTACATTACGCGCCACCGGTGAAGCGTCCGGATCGACCGGAGTACGCGGCTAAGCGCGAGGAGCTTCGTGCCGCCGGGGTCAAGTACGTCTTCTCGGCCTACACCGATCTGCATGGTGTTGGCAAGGGCAAGATGGTCCCGATTGATCACTTTGTCGACATGATGCGTGGGTCAGAATTGTTTACGGGCGCTGCAATTGATGGTCTTGGTCAGACGCCTGCCGATGATGAGATTGGTCCGTGGCCCGACCTGGATCGCATTATGATCATGCCCCACCGGCCCGAGGTAGCGGTGGCGTTTGGCGCCCTCCACTACGGTGGCGAGCCGTGGCAGATGTGTAGCCGCAATGTGCTGCAGCGTGCCATCGATCGAGCCGAGCAGATGGGCTTTACGTTCAATCTCGGGATTGAGACGGAGTTCTATCTCGTTCGGAAAGTCAGCGATACCGAGATCGTTCCTCACGACCCGCTCGATGTGATGGAGAAAGCTGCCTACGACATCGTCGACACGATGGGTTCGCACGCGTTCCTCGACGAGGCTGTCACGCACATGAACACGCTCGGCTTCGATGTGGCGTCGTTTGATCACGAGGATTCGAACGGTCAATTCGAGATTGACTTTGCCTATGCGGACGTCATGACCTCGTGTGACCGGCAGGTGATGTGGCGCATGATGATGAAAGAGTTGGCACGCAAGCACGGCTTTGACATCACGATGATGCCGAAGCCGTATTCCAATCGCACGGGCACCGGTGCGCACTTCAACATGTCGCTCGCGGATACCAAGTCGGGCGAGAACCTGTTTGCCACCGAGGATGATCCTCGTGGTTGCGAGTTGTCCAACCTTGGTTATCAGTTCATCGCAGGCATTCTTGCGCACGCGCCCGCCTTGACGGCGATGGCGTGTTCGACGGTCAATTCGTATAAGCGTCTGCTGTCGACGGGTTCGATGACGGGCTTTACCTGGGCTCCGGTCTTCATCTCGTACGGGCGTAACAATCGTACGCACATGGTCAGGATTCCGATGACGTCGCCGCGTGTTGAGAGTCGGGCAGTCGACCCGACCTGCAACCCGCACGTGACGGCGGCGATGTATCTGCATGCCGGCCTTGATGGGATTGAGCAGGGGATGGATCCGGGTGATCCGATCAATCTCAACATGTATACGGAGCCTGCCTCGACGCGAGAGCGCCTTGGTATCAAGACGCTGCCACGAACCTTGCTGGAGGCCGTCGAAGCGTTTGCTGAGGACGAGCTTTGTGAGCGTGCGCTCGGACCGGACTTGCGCCAGTCGTTTATCGATCTCAAGTCGCAGGAGTGGTGGGAATATCACAATCACGTCAGTGATTGGGAACTCAAGCGCTACTTGACGTTCTTTTAAGCCGATGCAAGATCCTGTCCTTCTCGAGAACCTTACGTGGCCGCAGATCGCGGAGATCGTCGCGAATGGGGAGTCGTTGTGTGTGCTTCCTGTTGGTGCGATTGAGCAGCATGGTCGCCACTTGCCGTGTGTGACCGACACACTGTTTGTCGACGAATTCTGCGGAGAGCTTTCGAGAAGGACAGGTGTACCACTGGCACCAACGCTGCGTGTCTCGTCGTCGCATGCCCATTCGACAACGTGGCCAGGTACCTTTTCGTACCCGCCTCGATTCTTCATTGAGATGGTCTGCGAGACGGCGCGATGGGTAGCGGCCAGTGGCTTCTCAAAGCTGCTGATCGTCAATGCGCACGGCGGCAATCCAGCCCCGCTGCGGGTTGCTGTCGATGAGGTGCGTCGCAGTGGCCTGTTGCAGGTTGGGTGTGTCAACTGGTTCGACGTCACGAGCGAGATTGATGGGCTCGTGACGGCGGACGCAGACGATTGGCATGCGAACCGAGCCGAGACGAGCCTGATGCTGTTTCTTCGCCCTGCACTGATTGACGAGACTGTGATCGTTGACGATCCGGACCGCACGGTTGGTCGAGTCTTCTCCTATCCCGTCAACCAGACCTCGGTGGACGGGCTGACAGGAACGCCGAGCCTCGGTACTGCTGAAGAGGGTCGACAGATCCACGCGTTGGTCTGTGCGGCTCTGGTGCAGGTCGTTGAGGCAGCGCGTCGGGAGACCTACCCCGATCTCGGTTAGGTGGACGCGAGCTGAGAGATGTGGGGGGGCGGCTGCTGCAGGTTTAGGTGACACCTAGCCTGTGCAGGCAGATCGCGTTCTTGCTCGTGCCGGGTGGTGACTTATGTCGTCGCATTCAAGAATGCGAAGGCTTTCGCGTACTTGAGGCGCAGGCGTTCGCGCGTCTCGTCATCCAGAAGCGCTGTCCGTGCCGGGTCCATGTTGTCGGCCATGTCGCACTGCTTCACCAGTAATGCGTCTGGGCTCAATCGAATTCGCTGAAGATAATCCTCATACGCAACCTCGTCGTGCCGGGTGAGGCTTTCGATGATCATGAGGGTATCGCCAGAGACACCTGCGTCGAGGAGGTCGGCACTGGTCGTGTCGGTGTCCTCGATGACGTCATGCAGGTAGGCAGCGACCACTTGCGTCTCCGAGCCACCGGCCGCCCTAACAGCCGGGATAACGCGTTCGATGTGTCCGAAGTACGGATTGCCTGCCCGATCCACCTGTCCCGAGTGGGCAGCCTCCGCAATCGTGCGAGCAGACGATTCGTGAGGGGAGAGAGGAGTGGTCATGCAATGGAGTCGCGCGTTGGTGTGGATTGGTTACGTCGTTGCGATGCTTTCATCGTGTACATCACGCATGGTGTGCACACGACCTTCGTCTCAGATAGGGGCTTCGTCCGGCCTGCGGTGGCGGTGTAAGAGTGGTCGGGTATCGGGTGGAATACAAGACTTGACCATCTCAGGTACCGTAGATAAGGCGGCGAAATGTTTGAATAGGTCGGCTCCTTGGGCAACGCTTAGGAAACTCGTACATGTATCGAAACGACAAACGGATTGAACGGTTTTCGCCGATTCACGCGCGGAAAGCATCCGACGAGGTTCTCGCGGTCATGGTTGATGCGCTCCGTGGTGGTTTGTACGAACCCGGCGATACGCTGCCTTCGCAAGAAGCCTTGGCGATACGACTCAACGTAAGTCGACGAGTGGTTCGTGAAGCGATTGATGTCCTGCGGGACGAAGAAATCGTCACCGTGAAGCGTGGCGCGGGTGGCGGGATGATTGTGGCGTCAACGGCGAATCTCGCGCGGGTAACTAGTCGTATTAAGGGCCCGACGCGTGCCAGTCTGCTGTCGTTGCTCGAGGCAAGGCGCCTCGTTGAATGCCACTCAACCTACATTGTGGCGGCGACGGCGACGCCCGATGACATAGCCGTCATGAAAAAGATGGTTCGTTCCCTTGAAGAGGTGAACTCGATCCCGCAAGAATTTTGGGAAACCGATATCCGGTTTCATTTCTTCATTGCTGATTGCACGCGTAATTCCGTCTTAGGCGATTCGCTGCGGGAGATCTTCGATCGCCTCGCTGTCTTGCGTCAACCGTTTCCTTACGCCTACGTTCCTCATACTGAAGCGCTCGAAAACCAGCACGACACATTGAGGGCGATTAAGTCGAAAGACCCACTAGCCGCACTGCGTGCGATCGATGATCATCTTGCCTCGTTGGAAATGGTGCTCTTAGGCATACGCCTGCCGATTCCGTTCGGTATCCAGTTCCCAGCGAGTAGCTAGCCGTAGGGGCTATTCGCTGCTTGGATCCGTTAAGAGGATTCGAATCAAGCACTCGGCGTGTCCACGGCGGCCGATGGTGAGCTGGGGTTCTGCCCAATCTCGGAAGAGCGGTAGCGCTCGGGGGCATGGATTGAAGTCTTTGAAGTTTTTATTTGTAACTTCAGCAAGTCCATAACCATCAAAAAGGTATCGCGCTACTCCACCCCAGGGCTAGCTGTCATTTTCAGTAATAGGCGGGTTTTACTCATACGCCGGTGAAAGGATGCCGTTGTGGCCGACAGTTAATTGCTGTTGACACGTGGCGACCCCGAATGTAATGTCACATAAAGAGACTTTTAGAAGCAGCCGCTGGTGTGCTTCTAAAACCACAGAGGAGATGGGGACGAACATGGCGACTATCGACTATGAAAAATTGCGAATAGGCCGCGTTGTGGAGGCGCTCACCGAGGGAACCGAACCACATCTACTTTCTGGTGCGCAGTACAAGGCTTCACTGCGCGACGGTCGCCGAATCATTGACAGCGCTGGGAATGAAGTCGAGGATGTCACCACGCATCCCGATCTAGCCGCGGTGAATACTCTCGGTCGGGTCATGGATCTCCAGTTTGATCCTGAGGCTCGAGAGGCCGTTACCTATGTTGATGATGCCGGCGCGCGACGAGCTGTTGGTTGGCAGGTTCCGACAAAGCACGAGCACCTCTGGGCTAAGCGCGATGCTGCTCGCCGAATCACGCTTGAGACACTGGGTATGTATGGCCGGCCTCCCGATTATGGCCCGATGATGGCGATGGGCTTTTTGTCGGTCATCGATCGAATCGAAGAAGAGAACGCCGAGTTTGCTCAAAACCTCCGGGATTTTGTCCAGCTCTCAGGTGACCATAATCTCCTGAGCACGGATCTCATTGTTGATCCCCAGTCCGATCGGGGAATTCCTCGAAATGAAAAGCCGGGACAACTCCGCATCGTTGAAGATCGTCCTGATGGAGTCGTGCTGCGTGGAGCGAAGGTCGCAGGAAGCATCGGTTCGCTGGCCCACTTTTTCACGCTGTCGACTGTCTTAGGTGAAGGCGTCGCTGAGGATGCGGCGATTTGGTGCGCAGTGCCGGTTAATAGTCCTGGCCTCGCGCTGTTGCTTCGGGAACCAACTGTTCGCTCCACCGGGAGTCGAGAGGATCATCCTCTCGATAACAACGGTGAGGAAATGGACCAAATCATCATGTTTGATGACGTCTTCATTCCCCGCGAATATCTCTTCAGCATTCGTAACACGAACCTGCTCGACCTGTACTACGAAAGCTGTGCCCACGCACTTTGGTCAATCATGATGCGACTCGGTTTTCGTGCCGAGATCTTTGCAGGTACCGCTCAAGTCATCACCGAGATTCTTGGAACCTCGAAAATCGCCGGTGTTCAGAACGCGGTTGCTGAAATCACCCTCTATGCGCAGACGCTAAAGGCCTACACCACTGCGACGATCGTCGACTCTGTTGAGTGGTGTGGTGTGCAGGTCCCAGATCCCAACCTCGTGACTGCTGGACGTCTGTACTCGATTCAGAACTACCCTCGAATTCAGTACTTGATGCAAGATCTTTGTGGTCAGGCACTCATTTCGCGATGGCCCGAGAAGATGTGGGATCATCCCGAGTTTGGACCGAAACTTGAGGCGTACCTGCCCGGAACGGGTGTTACGGCACGTGAAAAGAATCGGTTCTTTAACTTCGTTTGGGACATGACGACAGGTGGGCAGTCTGGTCGCGTTGGACTGTTTGAAAACGTCAATGCAACTCCTCCTGCGTACGTATCTCACCTGGTTTATGCGCACACGGATCGATCTGAAATGGCGAACTACGTTCGCAATTTCGTCGGTATCGAATCACAGTCCGACCTCTAGGCCCCTTGGCGTTCCCCCAACTTCTGAGAGATTTGAGGCACAAATGCATACAGATCACGATATCGACGTACTCGGTACGCACTCGACTGTTCCGCACGGCGCGGTAACAGGCAAGCTTATCGAGCAGCACGGAATCGACACGATTCCTGAGAGTGAACGACACTCGTCACCGAAGACCATCTTTATGATTTTGATTGGTGCGGAACTGACCTACGGCGTGATTGTCACGGGTTGGCTTCCAATCGCTTTGGGACTCGGTTGGTGGAGTTCAGTGACCGCTCTCATACTGGGGCTTGTGATCGGTTCGGCAGTTCTTGCGCCGATGGCCTTGTTGGGGCCACGCTCGGGCACGAACGGCGCGGTTTCTAGTGGGGCATTTTTTGGCATCGTTGGTCGTATTATCGGTTCGGCTCTTTCGATATTCATCGCCATTGGGTTCTACGCCCTGACGGTATGGACGGGCGGTCAGGCGGTAGTTGCGGGGCTCCATCGTGCGTTTGGGACGCCTGACAGCAACCTGTACCTCGGAATCAGCTATGCGGTGATGGCGATATTCACGGTCGCGATTGCGATCATCGGACACGACTACATGGCTCGAGCCAACAAGTTCATGATCCCGACATCGGGACTGATCTTGGTGATTGCAATCTTTGTATTTGGCCCACAGTTTGATGCCAGTTACGTCGGTGGCTCCTATGCGCTGGGCAGCTTTTGGGCGACGTGGGGTCTTGTTGTGACGATTGGCGCATCGATGCCAATCTCGTACGCACCATTCGTCAACGACTGGTCACGGTACGTTTCGCGTGCAACCTCGCGCGATCGGGCAATTGCATTGGCCACAGGGGTCGGATCGTTTATCGGCCTCGGATTTGCGTTGTTGCTTGGCGCCTATATTTCCGTGACGTTCGCGGATCCAACCGTTCCATTCATCACTGGACTCATTGATACCTCTCCGACCTGGTTTCTTGTGCCACTGGTGCTCGTGGGCCTTTTTGGGACCTTTGGTCAGGGTGGACTCGCACTTTATGGGACAGGTTTGGACTTCTCATCCTTGATTCCATCGCTTCGACGAGTCGCTGCGACTGTCGTGTTGAGCACAATCGGCGTGGCATTCATTTTTATGGGGACGCTCGTTTGGAATATTGTGGATTCGGTATCTGCTTTTCTACTCATTCTCACGGTGTTCACAACTCCATGGCTCATCGTGTGTGTGATCGGGCTCGGCTGGCGGCGCGGGTACCTCAACGCCTCTGACATGCAGGTGTTTAATCGCGGTGAGCGCGGGGGAGTGTATTGGTACACGAGCGGCCTCAACTTCCGCGCGATCGTTGCCTGGGCGGCCGGTGGCATCGTAGGGTTCCTCTTCCTCAATACGACTGTGTATATCGGGCCGTGGGCTAATGCCTTTGGTGGCATTGACGCGAGTTTTGCTAGTGCTGCGATTGTGTCGGCGGTGGTGTATGTGGCGCTGCTGCTCATTTCCCCTGAGTCGCGGGACGGCTATAGCGCAACCGCATCCACGACCTCAGCAGCTCCCCCGCCAAGCGTATGACCGGCCGAGTAACGCAATTCGTCACGAGGCGTAATCGCCTCGCCACAACCATACGTAGGAGGTAGATTACGATGGGAAAAGACCTTAAGCCCGGATTTCAATTAGCCAAGGAAGAGGCCCACGCGCATGGGGCGACGCAGTTTCCCCAGTTAGGGCCTGAGTTGCTTGAGCGTGGCGGAACGGTGATTGATCTCACCCGCCCACTGTTTGATGGCATGCCAATGTGGTTTGGACATCAGAAGATGTTCATCATCACCAATCAAGATTATGCCGGTTGGAGACGTGCGTATAAGACTGACGCAGGCTTCTATGCGCGCAATTTGATCATGAGTGAACACACCGGAACGCACACAGACGGAATCAACGAGTACCACGAGAGTGGCCCCGCCGTCGACGAAGTACCACTCGGCTATTACTGGGGCGATGCCGTTGTTCTGGACATGACACATGTGACATTTGTCGATCCAGACCCAGAAGGCCAGGGTTATGCGACGGAAGCTGACATTCGGATAGCGGAGGCGAAACTCGCCGAACACGGGGAAGAAATTCGATCCGGCGATATCTGCATCTTGTGGTTCGACTGCGGAGACAGATTGTTCCCCGATCAGAAATTCCTTGAGGAATATCCGGGCCTGAGTTGGGATGGGGCCGAATATCTGGCAAAGAAGGGCGTCGTTAATATCGGCACCGATTGCGTGGGCATTGACAACCCCCTAGATGCCCAGTTCTCGGGCCACATGGTTTGTAAGAAGTACGGGATTGTGAATACCGAGAATCTCAGTAATCTCGAAGGCCTTGTGAATAAACGTGTGCTGTTTTTTGGGCTACCACTGAATATTCGAGGCGGCACCGGTTCGCCGATTCGGGCTTTCGCGTACGTCTCTGAGTAGCCTCCCACGCTGAAAAAACGTGGAACCACTTTCATCAATTCGGCATAAGGAGTTCACCATGAGCGAAGTTAAACGACTACCAGGTACGTCCGTTGCGCAGCGAATCATGCCGGATAACCATTGGGATTGGAGTATCCCTGTCCCATTTTCTCAAGGGTGGAAATGTGGTGATCTGATCTTTGTCGGTGGACAGATTTCTTCCGATTCGACGGGCAAGACGATTGGTGCGGGCGACATCGAGACGCAAACGCGAAATGTGTTCCAAAACATTCGCACCGTTTTGCAGGAAGTCGATGCTGACATGGACGACATCGTCAAGTTCAATACCTATTACTGCTTCGAAGCTGAGGGTGAAGAAGTGAGGGAGTATTGGGAGGCCATGACACGTGTCCGTTTGGAATTCTTCAAAACTCCAGGCCCTGTCGGAACTGCCGTCCGTGTTGCTGGTTTCGCGTACCCAGACCTCTTGATCGAAGTCGAGGCAATCGCCTACGTGCCATCCGTAACGGCATAGCCCTCGAAGGTCAGGAACTGGGAGCACGGTGATCGAAACGCAGCGCGTACCTCGCGTGAGCCTTGACGGGGACTACACAGTTGTCAACTTTCTCGGTCGCCGGCTAAATACGATTCGGAAAGCAGAGTTCGCTGCGACAGACGACTTCGTATCCGGCATGCGAAACGTTGCTTCGGGCGTCGTGCTCGTGACGACCTGGATCGACAATCGCCCCTGGGGGCTAACGATCAGCTCATTCGTGTCGGTGTCAGTCAAACCCCCGCGCGTGCTGATCTCGCTTCAGTCACCTACGGCGAGTTGCCTCTCGATTCTCGAGACGAACGAATTCGGTGCCTGCCTGCTTCACGAAGAGCACCGGAGCGTTGCAGAGGACTGCTCTAAGCCGGGAACCCCCAAGTTCTTTGATGACCAAGCCGTTCAAGATCGAAGTCAATCTGATGGTCCTCCACGCCTGATGAACTTTCTTTTCCATATGGATTGTCGCGTCGAAGAGGTCGTCGTCGTGGGAGATCACACCTTGTTTGTCGGTGGAGTGCGAAAAACCGTGCTTAGCGATGGTGGTTCTCCGCTTGTCTACACAGCCGGTTCTTTTCATGCGGTTGGCAAGAAATTGGTCGCAGATCCGGACGCCAAATGAGTACGGGCGCAGTTCCGAGCAGAACCGACCTGATGTACGACGTTGTTGCTCTGACATCTGAGTTGGTTCGGGTTCCTAGCGAAAACCCTCCGGGCGAGACTCATCGCGTCTGCGATCTTATTGAGAGCGCACTTGACGAGAGTTTCACCATCTGGAGGACTGAGCCGTTGCCAGGTGTGGTGAGTATCGTAGCGGAACTCGACTTTGATCATACCGGCCCCACGCTGGTTCTGAATGGTCACGTTGATGTAGTACCGGTGGGAGATCAGCTGTCGGAGTGGACTCACGACCCGTTTGGCGCTGAGGTATTCGAAAATCGCATCTATGGCCGCGGCAGCCTTGATATGAAGGGCGCGGTCTCGTGTCTCATCGTCGCGGCAAATCGTGTTGCGCGTGAGCCGGGAGGTGTAGTCGGCAAGATCCTGTTGGCAATTGTGGCTGACGAAGAAAGTGGCGGACGGTTGGGGGCTGGTCAGGTCATCGCTGACACTCGTTTCCATGGTGATGCGGCCTTGGTTGCCGAACCCGGTGATGGGGGAATCTGCATAGCCCATCGAGGAATGTGCTTTGTGTCTATCACGACACACGGTCGGCCCGCGCATGCCAGCGTTCCGGAAGAAGGCATCAATGCGGTTGATGCAATGGTTGACGTACTCACGGCGCTTCGTGATCTGCGGCTTACCTTCGACGAGCATCCGCTTCTACCTAATCCAAGCGTCTCGCTGGGAACGACAATCCAGGGCGGCACGCGCCCCAACGTGGTGCCTGCTAGTTGTACGGCGACAGTAGACGTCCGTAAAATCCCTGGCATGAGCGACGACAGTGTGCTCACAGACATTCGAGGTTGTCTTGCAGAGAAGCTGCCGGGTACTAGCGTGGACGTGTCGATTGCGACGTCTGGAGAGCCCGCTGAAACTCCAGCAGAATCACGAGTCGTCACGATCGCGAGTGAGGCCTATGAGCGCCACTTCGGGCAGCCACCGGAGTTGCGTGGAATGGTCGCAGCGTCTGACGGATGGTGGTTTGCCAACCGCCGCGGAATGCCGACACTGATGGCCTTTGGCCCAGGGCGAATCGCAGACTGTCACGTGGTCGACGAATCCGTCGATATTGACGAGTTGCATGCCTATACGGCGATTTACGAGGACGTTATTCGCACGTTCCTAAGTTAATGTAGACCGCGCTTTACGCAGACCCCTTTTTCGGGTACTGAGAGTCGCAATTAGTGACCCAAACGCTACGCGTTGGGGGTTGACCTGACCAACATTGGTTGATCCAGGTGCTCTTTTAGTCCACGATTGCCCGTATCGGCGAGGAGGACGAGATGAGGCGTCGGCATCACACCCCGGAGCAGGTCGTGCGCAAGTTGTGTGAGGCTGACCCGAGTGGTCATGCAAGGAAGTCGCGTGTTGGTGTGGATCGGTTACGCCGGTGAGGAGACTGGCGGTGCGCCTAGTGTAATTGTGATGAAGGGTCGTGTTGAGCGGCGGTCGATCGAATCTCTCGTTCAAGCCCCGGCAGCCTCACCGTCGACAAACTCGTCCCATATCTCCCCAACGAACGCGTCAATCTCGTCGTCAGTCAGTTCGGCAAAGTTGTCTGGCATCTCAAACATCATCGCCGGCTTTTGCACGGTGGGACCGTCCACGATGGGCTCCTGGGGTGGTTCGCGTCGTTTCATGCGTCACTCTCTTTTTCGACGAGTCCAAACTCTTTGAGGATGTCGGCCTGTTCGTAGTAGAGGTTCAGCGAGTCGCCTGAGAGCCAGACGATTGCGGTGCCATCGATCGTGAACGTCTTCGCGCGGTCGCCGTAGCGCTTGGCGACATACCGGCAGTAGCGGCGCAGCGGTCCGTTGTCCTCGAACCAGGCCTGTTCGCGGTGGATCTCCTCACCGTTGCCCAGCAGGATGTAGACGGGATCCTCGCGCTTCTCGTCGCACCAGAGGACGAAGTCGATCTCCTCGACGCCTTTCAGCATCGGTAGTTGCGAGGCGCGCACGAGCTTGGTTGTCTTGTGCCTCTCCTCGCGCTCCTCACGGTTTTTCTCAGCATCAACAGCACGCTGCGCTTCCGCATTACCAGCCTTGGCAGCGGCCCTCTCCTCTGCGGGGCTCGGGTAGATAACGAGGCAGAGTCGACCATCACACGTGGGACAATCGACTTGGAGGAGTGCACTGAACGCCTCCGACGCAGCCTCCTTGCCAGTACCCGTCCAGCCACAGCGGCAGAGCCACGTATCGGTCTCCCAGGATGAGTAGTACGAGACCTGTTCTCCGCAAGGGATCCGGGGTGCTGTAGTCATCTGGTGCTCCTATGTGGGGTGACACTAAGGAGTCGGGGCGGGTGAGGTGGGGCTTACGGTGGGTTGGGGCGGCTGCAGGTCTAGGTGACACCGATGACCTGACCCCATTTTCTGAATAGCCCCAACAAATCACGTCACTGTGAAACCCGGGGCTATTCAATTTGCAACGTGCGATGTATGACGATGATCGGTAGTCTTGTTTCGTGGCTGGTGAGGAAGCGAAAGTGATTTCTGCGAAGAGTGGGAGCACCGCTGGTGCAAATCTGAAGGGTGCGACGATGCTCGACGGCACGATCCATGGGTGAAGACCCAACGAGCGAGGATCTCGCGAGGTATCGCGAGTTATCGGCGAATAGCGCCGCCGCGTACGCACGCTAACCTGCGAGTATGCCTAATTACATCGACCCTCCAATCGGAAAATATGATCCCGCTTTCTTAGTTGATTGCAGCACTAAGTACGCGCCATCAAGGCGGGTTGGTCGAGAGCGCCGCGCGGGACTGGCGACCGTCGGCAAGCGCCACCGTGCAGAGTGGAGACGAACCGCACCACCGGCGCCGATGTATCTTTCCCTCATGCCCTCCCTCCGGATCGCCCTTCCCCTGCTCATTGCCTTCCTGTTCGCACTGCCCGCCGCAGCTGCCGGGGCGCCGTCGACGCTCGACGCCGCGGACGCTGCGATGCTGCAGATCGCCGACAGCCGCGCGGCCGGACTGCCGACCGGCGGCGAGCGCACGTTCACCTACGAGACCGGCGACGCTCCTTGGCTCTGCGACGCCGAGGGCGATACCGACGTCGAGGGACCGATGCCGCGCCGCACCTACGTAGCCTCGACCGAGGCGGACGCGAAGGGACGCGAGAGCATCATCGAGCAGGACATCTCCGTCTACCGCGGTCCAGCCGCCGCCCGCGCCGCCTTCGCGAAGATCACCATGCTGACCCAACGCTGCGCGGGCGTCGTCACCCATCTGGAGGATGAGGCGACGCTGTTCGCGATCACCCGAACCAACGGGGTGTCGAAGACCGTCATCGGTGGGCGTCCGATGGTGTGGGTGGCTCAGGACGCTCCGGACGTGGTGCGCGAGTTCGAATACACCATCTTCGCTCTCGTCGGGTCCACGATCCAGACGCTCGAGCTCGAGCACCAGGGGGCGCAGGCGACGCCGGTCGGCGCGGCCGAGCGCAAGCGGCTTGACCGCCTCGCCGTGACCCTCGCCAAACGCTGGCAGGCCGGCTGAGTAACCGGCAGGAGCGTGACGGAGAGGAGCCTCAGGCGGAAGAGCCGTGCGGCCATTGCAGTCAATCTCCCCGTCATTATCGACGGGCCTCCGAGAAGTACGAGAGAACAGCAATTCGGCGAAGACGTGTACGCAGAGATGCGAGAACGGGATCGCGAGCGCGAATCTTGGTCCGGGAACGTGCGACACAACTCGGCGGGCCATGAGGCTCGCTCCGCCGTCAAAGCATTTCTCCTGCTCCTCTTTGGCGCAGCCGTATTGCTCGTACCGGCATCGCTCGGCGCCTGACCTGACCCCCTGTTTCTGGTCCGTTTGGTATGAGGTGTCTGACGGCCCCTGGATGGGGGTGGGAGGTTCTTTGTATGAAGCGTAGGAGGCATTCGCCGGAGCAGGTGGTGCGTAAGTTGCGGGACGCTGATCGGC
>SXGR01057624.1_pt1 | contig 15187 bp, 16 predicted proteins | sample 3174711 | NCBI WGS metagenome assembly SXGR01 (sample SAMN11356860, study PRJNA531348) | freshwater metagenome | isolation source: freshwater sample F1-60 | place: China: Fuxian Lake, Yuxi | collected 2017-12-25
GCGGCATCAAGGATTCAGGCTACGGCTCCGAAGGCGGGGCAGAGGCGATTGAGCCCTACCTGAACATCAAGTTCGTCTCGCAGGCCGGAATGTAAGGCCTGCATGCTTGGGCTAGCACTCAGATGAAGCGGTCTGGTCGGAAGACATGGGTGTTTTCCGCCAGACCTGCCACTCGGGCCCTGTGGGTGCCATAAATCGCAGACCCTCGCGCGCGCCTGGCATGACAAGCTCCAGGCTTTCCGCGTGAAGCCAGAGTCTCGCAAGGCCCAGATGCTCGGACACCGTTCGATTGAGCGGACCCTTCCCGTGGGTCGAGTCCCCGATCACCGGATGCGCAATGTGCTTCAGGTGGCGCCTGATCTGATGCCTGCGCCCGGTGAGCGGCTGGAGTTCAAGCTCCGCATATCGGATTTCCGGATAAGGCCCGTGCGCCACCGGCAGGGCATCCCGGTTTAGCACCCGAAGGCGGGTTTGCGCGGGCAGGCTGTGCGTTCGTGACGCACCGCGGTCGTCTTTCATGCGGGTGAGCGGATGGTCGATCAGCCAGTCACCCGTTGGCCAGCCCCGCACGATGGCACGATAAGTTTTTCTGATCCCCTCGCCGCGCTCGAAACATTCACCGAGGGAACGCGCCGTGCTCGAGTCGAGCGCAAAGGCAAGAACGCCACTGGTGGCTTTATCGAGGCGGTGCAGCGGAAACACTGTCTGACCGAGTTGCTCGCGAAGCGCCTGTAAGACTACGCGTGTTTCCGTGCGGTCGAGCGCGGTTGCATGGACTAGCCAGCCCGCGGGTTTAGCGATCACGGCGAGCCGGTCATCGCGGTGCAGCAGGGTAAAGGTTGGCGTGTTCACCGGCGGTGATCGGGGCGTGCAGTAGCGAGTGGGCGATGCGCGGCCGACGCGCGCTCACCCCGTGCCGCGCAAGAATGCCATCACCAGATCATTAAAGCGGCGCGGTCGCTCGTAGTAGGCCAGGTGCCCCGCGCCCTTGAAGAGATCGCAGCGACCGTTCGGAAACAGGCTGGCCACCTCGCGTAACTCATCGGCCGCAAAGAGCGGATCATCGGTACCGCCTGCCACCAAAACCGGAAACATGAGTTGCGCGGCGTCGGTGGCATAGACGGGTCGGCCGGTAAAGACCGGGAAGGTGGCCGGCGTAGGCGGGCCACCCGACGAGGCCATGATCTCGGCATACAGGAATGTGAGTGCCGGGAAATCGAGGTGCATGGCTTCGCCAACCGGCCCATAGGGGTGGTAGGCGGCCGCAAACCGTTCCTTCTCACCGGCGCTGCGCACACGCGGCACGCCCGCTGGCAGCGGTGATTCGCTTGCGCCCACCTGCTTGTAACGCGCCTTGATACGCTCGATTCGTTCCGCCCACCCCTGGTCGATACGGGGGGTGCTGACGCAGCCGGGCCCGCAACATAGCACCAGTCGCGCGATGCGCTCCGGGTGGTCGGCGGCAAAGCGAAGCGCCGGGGCCGAACCGAGGGACGCACCCATCAGGTTGAGAGGCTCTCCGCCGAGGCCGGTGTGTTCGATGAGCGCGGCCAGATCGCGGATATGTGCCTCGCCGTCGGCAGGATCGAGTTCACCCAACGCGCGAGAGCGGCCATAGCCGCGCAGGTCGTAGATCAGACAGCTGAAGTGATGACGGAACTCGGCCACCTGCTGCCACCACGCCAGATGGGTGCCGCTTGCGCCGTGGATGAGTACCAGCGGTGGGCCGTCACCATGGAGCTCGTAGTAGAGCTCGGCGTCGTCGGTGCGAAGCAGGGTCATGGACGAAGAGGGCCTATTCCGGCATGGTGGTCAGAATGTTGCGCCCCGTTCGCTCGATATGGTCGGCGAGCAGTTTGCACGCGAGCTTGGCGTCCCGCGCCAGGGTGGCCTCTGTGATTTGCCGATGCTCGGCCGCCACATCACGGTCGACATCATGCTGCGTGAAGAAGATGCGCCGATAGCGATCCTGAATGGTATTGAGATGCTGACAGAATTGAAGCAGGATCGGCGAGCCGCAAGCCTGGGTGAGCGCCTGATGGAGCGCGTGATGCCAGGCCTCCCAGTCGTTGATCTGCTGGCCCGAGATGCGCTGTGACTCGAGTTTGGCGAGCCGGTGATACGCGCTCAGCACATCGACCTCCCACGCGTCAGTGCCGCGTGCGATGGCCTCGCGGAGCGCGCGGGTCTCGAGCAGCACCCGAAGGCTGATGGCCTCAGCGAGTTCAGCACGCGAAGCCGGCGCCACGCGATAGCTTTTCTGGCTGTCGGCCACGATCAGTCCCTCGCTCACCAGGCGCGTGACCGCCTCGCGGACGGGGCTCCAGCTCACGCCAAAGTTATTCTTGAGGTCTTCGAGGCGCAGTCGCTCGCCGGGCGGGTAGCGCCCGTTCAGCACGTCATCGCGCAACTGATGCGCGATGGACTGTGCGAGTGTGGCCCTTTCCGACACCGACGAGCCGGGGGTGCTCATGTGGGGCGGGCGTGTTCAGAGGCTGTTGTGCGTGCCGTCGCAGTAGGGCGCCTTGCCGCCGCGCTTGCAGCCGCACAGATAGGCGGTGACGGTTTTCTGCTGTGTCCAGACCACCGGCTTCATGCCGCTTTTGGTGGAGGTGTGCGAGCCGTCGCAGAACGGCTGCTGCTTGGAGAGCCCGCATGAGCACCATGCGTAGCGGTAACCCTCCAGCAACTCGACTTTGTAGGGCGCTTTCTGGGCGATGACTGGTTCGTCATTCATGGGCGTGTCCTGGATAAATATCGATATTGACGTTGACAATCGCTAATTCATACTCTTACAGTTATTTGATCCGTTCAACGTTAGTCCGTCAAGAGGTGCCGTCATGCGTTCTGCCCACGAGGTCAACGCCAACTGCAATCAGGTCGCATTCATGGACACGCGCACAATGCCCTGGGAGCCCACCGAGTGGGCCGGCATTACGCGCAAGGTGCTCGAGTTCGTCAGCCATCCGCGCATGGGCCGAGAAACATCGCTGCTCAAGTTCGAGTCGGGCGCGCGCCTGCCGCACACCACTGTGGCCGAGCGGCTGGATTTCTTCGTGGTCGAGGGCGAGTGTGCCGATGAGCATGGCGCCTACGGCAAACATACCTTCGTGCGGCAGCCGGCCGGCACTGCGCATTCGCTCCATTCAGCAGGGGGCTGTGTGCTCTACATGAAGTGGCGTGTGCCCATCATGCCCGACAGCACCCGCATCGTGATCGATGCGGTCAATGCCAAGTGGCTCGAATTTCCGCACCGTGGCGCCGATGTCCTGCACCTCTACCCGAACAGCACCGGCATTGAAACCGGCCGCATCGGTCATGTGCACACCAACCGGAAAATTCCGTCTCATGATCACTCCATCGGCGAAGAAACCTTCGTGCTGGAGGGCGTGCTGAAGGACCAGTTCTCCACCTACGAGGCGGGCACCTGGTTTCGCATGCCTTGCGGGGTGGCCCATGCGCCCTACACCGAGGCCGAGCGCTGCAAGATGCTAATCCGAGAGGGTGATCTGGTCTGGTAGCCCCTTTTCGCCTTCACGCCCTTCAAAAACAACTGACTGGAGACACCCCATGAAGTCCTGCACCCTCGCTGGCAAGCGCCGGTTCCTGAAGCAAGGCCTTGCTGCATCCGCCCTCATCGGCGCAGGTATGCCCGCCCGAGCCGCCGACTTCACCATGAAGATCGGCTTTGCCACGTTAAATGACATCCAGCACCAGTGGGGCACCTGGATGAAAGAGGCGCTGGAGGCTGGTTCGAAAGGGCGCATTTCGGTGAACCTCTTTCCGCGCAATCAGCTGGGGACCATTGCCAGTCAGATCGAAGGCCTGCAGCTCGGAACGGTCGAAGCCTTTACAGCACCAGCTGATTTTTTTGGAGGTATTGATCCCCGTTTCGGCACCTTCAGCATTCCTATGCTGTTCAAGGACATGATCCATGCTGAAAAGACGCTGCTTGATGCGGAGCTGAACAAGGAAATTCTCTCGCTGGGCGCGAACCGCAACCTGCAGGTCGTATCGACCTACACCTTTGCGTTTGCAAATTATTTCGGCAAGCAACCCATCCGCTCGCTCGATGACATCAAGGGAAAGAAGCTGCGCGTGAACGCAACGCCAGCCGAGCGCGCGAAGATGCGCCAGCTGGGCGGCACCGCGGTTCCCATGGATCTGTCCGAGGTCATTCCTGGCCTGCAGCAGGGCGTGATCGACGGCACGCAAAGCGCCACTGCGGTGTATGTGAATCTCAAGTTCAACGAGATTTCGAAATTCCTCACCGAGTCGAATGACACCATGGTGGTGTCAGTAGGGGTTGTGAGCCGCGCATTCCTGAATAAGCTTCCCGCCGATTTGCGTCAGTTGGTGATCGATGTGGCCGCGCAGCTGCAGCCGCGCATGATGGCGCGCTCGCGGGAAATCGATGAGGCCTCACGCAAGCGCTGGTCAGAGGCGGGTGGCGAGTGGTTGCGCTTTTCCGATGCCGACAAGGCGCGTCTCAAGACCCTGCTCGGTAGCATCGGTGAGGAAGTCACCAAAGACAATGCGGCGGTCAATGCGTTCTACCGCAAGATGCTTGCGACTGCGAACAAGTACTAAGCCGTGTCGCCCTTTCTCGCGGCATGAACGCAGTGCCACCCGCTGAGCCCGCCACCGCAGCGCCCGTCGAGAGCCGGGCGCTGCGTGGCATTTATGCGGTGCTGGGCTGCATTATGCTGGCGGGCGTCATCCTCAATCTCGCCAATGTGATTGGGCGCTATGCGTTCGCCAAGCCCATCTTCTGGGCCGAGGAAGTGCTGGTTGCGCTCACCATCTGGGGCGTCTTTCTGGGTTCAGCAGTGGTCACCTGGCGCTGTGACCACCTGAATATGGATCTATTCTCGACGCGTGTGTCGGGCAGCGCGCGCGTGGCGCTCAAGGGGGTCATCGCAGTCACACTCGCTTCGGTATGCGCCTTCATCGCCTGGCAGTCGTTCACCATTGTGCAGTTGTTTGCGCAGACCGAGGCGGTGAGTGCGGGCGCACAGATTCCCAAGGTCATCCCGCATTCGGCACTACTGATCGGATTCTCGCTCTCGGCACTCGCTGTATTGGTTCGCTGGCGTCGCTGGGTGTTCGGTCCAACCTCGCCCTCCAATCCCGACACCGGGGACGGCCGATGACCTGGCTGCTCTCGGTTTTGCCGCTTAGCCTGCTGTCACTCGGCTTTCCGTTCTTCCTGGTGTTGCTCACCACTGCGACGGCGGTGCTGCTGATCTTCGGAACGGTTCCACCCACAGCGCTCCATCAGACCATGTACAGCAGCATCGACAAATTCGCGCTGCTGGCCGTGCCGTTCTTCATTTTCGCGGGCGACCTGATGGGCCGTGGCGGCGTGTCGCGCCGGTTGGTGCGCTGGGTCATGGCGATGCTTGGCGGCATGCGTGGCGCGCTGCCGCTCACGGCGCTGGGAACCACCGCGGTCTTCAGTGCGGTATCGGGTTCCACTGCCGCCACAGTCGCTGCGGTGGGCAGCCTCACCTACACCCGCATGCGTGAGGCAGGTTATTCCGAACGCTTCGCATCAGGGCTCCTGGTTTCAAGCGCGGCCATCGACAATCTGATCCCGCCTTCCATCGGATTCATCCTCTACGGCATTTCGGCCGAAACCTCAATCGTCAAACTGTTTGCAGCCGGGTTGGTTCCCGGGTTGGTGATGGCCGCATGTCTCGCACTGACCATTTTCTGGGTGGTAGGGCGCAGTGCCGAGGGGCGAGGCACGCCGTTCAGTCTGGGCGAGTTTCTGGAAGCCACCCGCGATGGCATCTGGTCGATTCTTGCGCCCGTTGCGGTGCTGGGTGGCATCTACGCGGGGGTGTTCTCACCCACCGAGGCAGCAGGCATTGCCTGCGTCTACGCGATGCTGGTGGTCGGCCTTGTTTACCGCGAGATCGGTGCTTTCGAAATTCTGCTGTCAGCGGGGCGCTCCATGGTGCTCACCGCGCAGGTGTTCATCATCGTGGCGGCGGGCGGTGTGTTCGCGTGGCTACTCACGGTTAATAACGTGCCGCAGAGCCTGGTCGCCTGGGTGCTTGCACTCAAGTTCGAGCCCTGGATGGTGCTGATGGCGATCAATATTCTGCTTCTGATCGTTGGTATGTTCCTCGATACCGCATCGTCCATTCTGGTGCTCACACCGCTCCTTGCGCCGGTTGCCAAGGCGATTGGCGTCGACCCGGTGCACTTCGGCGTGATCGTGGTGATGAACCTCAGCATTGGTACCTTCACACCCCCCTTCGGCATTAATCTCTTTGTGGGGCAGGCGGTGTTTCGCTTACCCATGTCGGTCATGTATCCGGCTGTGGTGCCGTTCATCATTGCCAGCGTGATCGCGCTCATGCTGGTCACCTACATTCCGCAACTATCGCTTGTCACGCTGAGACTTCTCTGATGCGCTGCGCATGCTGTCCGATTGATATTCATGCTCACTGGTTCCCGCGGCGCTGGCTCACTGAGCTTGAACATCGGGGCCCCGCGCATGGCCTAGTCTGGGATGAGGTGGCAGGGGCAGGCCCGCGCTTCCGGCACGGGCACCTTTCAACCGGACCAACCGGCCCGCGCTTCATCGATCTCGATGCAAGGCGCGAGGCCATGGCGGGCCAGGCCGTCTCGGCGCAGGCCTTGTCGCTTTCCCAGCCCATGGTCTACTGGGCGGGTCGTGAAGACGGCAACAGCTTGGCGGTGCTCTATAACGACTGCCTTGCCGAGGCACATCAGTCGGATCCTGCGCGGTTTGTGGGCCTAGCCACGCTACCGCTTCAGGCGGTTGATCTCGCGCTTCGCGAAATCGATCGGCTGCCATCTCTACCCGGGATTCGAGGCGTGTGCATTGCCACCTGCGTGCTCGATCGCGATCTGTCAGACGCAGCGTTCACGCCTGTGTGGGAGCGGCTCGAAGCGTTGGGCTTACCGGTGTTTCTGCATCCCACCTTTGTGCTCGCGCCTGACCGGCTCGAGCGTTTCTATCTCACCAATCTGCTGGGTAATCCTTTTGAAACCGCGGTGGCCGCAGCGCATCTCATTTTTGGTGGCGTCCTTGATCGGTTTCCAAAGCTTGAAGTGGTGCTGCCGCATGCTGGCGGCGCGTTTCCCTGGCTGGTGGGGCGCCTGCGCCGGGGTTGGGAGAAGCGTCAGGATCTGAAACCGCTGTCAGCAGACCCGCTCAGCTACCTCAAACGCTTTCACTACGACACCATCGGCTATTCCGAAGAGGTGATTGACTATCTGCTGCGCCACATCGGTGCCGATCGCATCATGATGGGTAGCGACTACTGCTTCCCGATTGCCTATGAGCAGCCGGTTGAAGTGGTCAGCACGCATCCAGGGCTCTCGGAGACCGATCAGGCGGCAATCCTGGAGGGCAATGCGCGGCAACTGCTGGGGCTACCGGCGGCGGGTGCGGCACCTGTTTGAGCGGTAGTGGCGCCTCGATCAGCCATCGGTGCTCGTGGCGGGGTGGGCCTCGCTACTAGCCTTGCTACTACTCCGCTTGAATCCCTGCCTGCTTGATCAGCTTCGCATATTTTTCAAACTCGGCGCGCGTGAACGCTGCGAACTGCTCGGGCGTGTTCGCCACTGGCTCGGCACCAAACTGATTCAGTTTCTCGCGCATTTCGGGCAGTTGAACGATGCGCGCAACGTCCTTCTGGATGCGGCTGGTGATGTCCGACGGCACATTGCGGGCGGTGTACATGCCATACCAGGCATAGGTTTCATACTGCGGGAGTCCCGATTCAATGGCCGTGGGAACATCAGGCATTGAGGGGTGGCGTGCACGCCCCGCCACGGCCAGCACGCGAAGCTTGCCCGACTTGTAGTGCTGCAACACGGTGAGCGTGCTGGTAAAGCCCGCCTCAATATGCCCGCCCAGCATGTCAGTCATGATCATCGAGCCGCCTTTGTAGGGCACATGAGTGAGATCAACGCCCGCCTGCTGCTTGAACTGTTCACCCGCCAGACGAGATGAGGGTTCGGAACTGCCGAAGCGAAGCTTGCCCGGATGGACTTTGGCGTGTGCGATGAATTCGCGGAGCGTGTTTGCGGGCACTGACGGCGTGACCACCACCACCCAGGGGGAGGTGGCAATGAGCGTGACTGGTGCGGCGTCGGCCACCGGATCAAACGGCATGCTTTTCTGCAGGCTTCCGTTGATGACGTGTGCGCCCACCACTACCACCAGGTTGTGCCCGTCGGGTGGCGACTTGAGCACCAGGTCGGTCCCTACGATGCCATTGGCACCGGGACGGTTTTCGACCACCACATTTTGACCCCAGGCCTCGCCTAGCTTGGCGGCCAATTGGCGACTGATGATATCGGTGCCGCCGCCTGGCGCGTAGGGCACAACGATCCGGACCGGCCGATTCGGAAAATTCGCCTGCTGTGCGAGGGCCGGAAGCGACGCGGTGACGAGACAGGCGCTTGCGAATGCGGCATGAATCAGTGATCGGATCATGAAGAACTCCTGAAGGGGGATACGGCGCGCGGCCGTTCAAACAATCTAGAGAATTTCATCGATGCGCAACTCCACCGCATTTCGGGTGCGGCGACCGTAGGCTACCGCTAGCAGGCGAGTGAGTGGCAGCAACGCAGGCGCGCTGGTCTCGAAACGCATGACGGTACGGAAATAGTAGAGCGCAGGGTCGACGTCTTCCCCGCGGCCGAGCCGCGCGAGCACCTCGGGCGAGGCGGTGCGCAGGCCCTGGCTGGTCACCTGAATGAGCTCTCCGGCATCGGTCTTGAGCGTGTAGCGTGCATCGAGGTCTATCGTGCCGTCGGTTCGTACCCATTGCCAGTCGGCGCCGCCCGGCAGCACGATGCCTGAAACGAGATCGCCTTCAAAATGCCCGCCTCGAATATTCACCACCCGACGATGACCCATGGGCGTGAGGCCAACATCGATAATGTCGGCCAACTCCGCGCGCAACAGGCGGATTAGCGGACGGGTGACGGTGTTCATGGCTTCATTCGTTTCCAGGTGAGCGAGTGCTGGCGCTGGATGCTCGTGCCAGGTAACGTGTCTTCCGCCGACAGGGTCAATGTGTGCTCGCCCACGAAGCGCATCCGCCTCACCTGGTCGGTCCCGATGAGGTTCGGGTAGAGGGCAATCACCACTTCATGCCGCACATGATCCGCATCGGGGAAAGAATACGGCCCGCCGTAGTTCATGAAGGCATCGATGGCCTCGAGTCGCTCGGCTGCCGGCGCATGCTTCAAGCTTGCGCTTGACATGGGCAGACGCCTCTCGCGGCTGATGCTGACATTCATCCAGCCATCGGGGCTGTAGACCAGCAGCCCCTCTGGATGCTCGCCGAAGGGGAGCGTGGGGGCGCGGCCATCGGAATATTCTGTGCGCCAGTCGGCAAGCCGCCAGCCGCCCACGATGGGGTGGCGGGCGACGGGGCTTCCTTGAGAATGTGTTGAGGCGTTCATCGATCGGCGGGCCAAGAACCGGTCGCGCTCAGGCCTTGGCCTGAAGCTCGCGCCGCACGATGGCCGCTCCTGCTGCCATGGCCTGCATCTTGCCGAACGCCACATCGCGCGGCAGATATTTCATCCCGCAGTCGGGCGCGACGATGATGTTTTCTGCGGGCGCATAGGGGAGCGCCTTCCGGATGCGCGCGGCGATGGTGTCGGGTGACTCCACTGTCATGTCGGCCAGATCAACCACACCTAGAATGATTTTCTTGCCTGCCAGATCCTTGAGTACGGCAACGTCGAGATTTGATTGTGCGGTCTCGAGGCTGATCTGACGGCAACTGCAGTTGCGCAACTGGGTCAGGAACGAATAGCCGCTCGGCCGCGCGTGGATCACATGGGCGTAGCCAAAGCAGATGTGAACCGCCGTGGTGCCGGTGATGCCCTCCAGCGCAGCGTTCAAGGCCTGAAGCCCGTATTGCTCTGCAGGCTCGGGGCGGGCCTGCATGTAGGGCTCATCAATCTGAACGATATCGGCGCCGGCAGCGAACAGGTCGCGAATCTCGGCATTGACCGCAACCGCGTAGTCGAGCGCCGCATCGGCGGGATGCCGATAGAAATCGTTCTGCGCCTGCTGCGACATGGTGAACGGACCTGGCACGGTGATCTTGATCGGTCGCGTGGTGTGCCGGCGAAGGAACTTCACATCCTCGACCTGAACCGCGTGCTTACGGCGAATCTTGCCGGTAATACGAGGCACAGGATTGGGATGTCCCGAGCGGTCGAGCGCAGTGCCGGGGTTGTCGATATCAACACCCTCGAGCGCCGTGGCAAACCGGTTGGAATAACTCTCCCGCCGAATCTCGCCATCGGTGATGATGTCGAGGCCCGCGTCTTCCTGAAGTTTGATCGCGGCGAGGGTGGCGTCGTCCTGCGCCTCGGCGAGCACTGCAGCGGGTACCTTCCAGATCTCACGCGCGCGAACGCGCGGCGGAAAGCGCCCGCGCAGATTCTCACGGTCAACCAGCCAGTCGGGCTGGGGCAGGCTTCCGACGAGCGAGGTGGGCAGAATCATCGGGTCTCCTTCTGGGTGATTTTCGGTTTGCGCGGCAATGCCGCTTGCGCGTTGCCTGTAGTGTAGCGCCGTCGCGCCCGTCGGGGGCTCGCGAGGTTCAGGAGCGTCATCGCAGATGCTGGCCCGGGTCACCATACCGTTGGCTGCGGCCAATTTCATGAATCAGGCCGCGCGTACTGTGATGGCCATCGTGGGTCCGGTGCTGGCGATTGAGCTCGGTCTGTCCGCAAGCGAGCTCGGCATGCTCGCAGCTTTTCTGTTTGCAGCGTATTCGCTCACTCAGTTGCCGCTGGGGGTCGCCCTCGATGCCTATGGCCCCAGGCGGGTTCAGGCCGTGCTGATGACGCTTGCCGCACTCGGCTTCATGATCTTTGCGCTGTCGCCTGGGTTTGCCGGCCTCGCCGCGGGTCGTATCCTGATCGGCGTAGGGATCTCCGCGGGTCTCATGGCGGTCATCAAGGCGCATGCAGACTGGTTCGAATTCAACCGGCGCGCTCAGCTCACCGGCATCGCCATGGCAATCGGCTCGCTCGGGAGTGTACTCACCACCACGCCGGTACAGGCGCTGCTTCCCGCTCTTGGGTGGCGAGGTGTGTTTGGCGCGCTGGGTGGCCTCACCTTTGCGGTGGCGGTTTGGATTTTTATTGCGGTACCAGATAAGCCGCGCGCTACAGACGCTTCGCGCTCGTTGCTGGGGGACATCGCAGTCAGCGGACGCATTCTCGCGTCGCGACACTTCTGGCGATATGGCCCCGCAATGGGCACCCTGTCGATGTTCAACTTTGCCTACCTCGGACTCTGGGCGGGCCCGTGGTTGCGCGATATCGCCGGGATGGACGGGCTCGCTCGCGCCGGGGTCCTGTTTGTTTACACGCTTGCAATGGTGGCGGGCAGCATGATCACCGGCAGTGCATCCAGCCGGGCGAGCGTCGCGGGGCTGCCGCCCTTCATCGTGCCGGTGGTGTGTCTTGTTGTGATGGTGTTTCTTCAGATTGGCATGATGGTGCAGCCAACGCAGGCGGCGGTTGTCATTGCCTTATGGGCAGCTGCAGCGGTGTTCGGTTCGGCTGGCCCGGTCGCCTACGTGGCCATGGGCCAGCTGTTCCCGCCCGAACAGACCGGACGCGTGTCCACGGCGGTCAATATGTTATCGCTGGGCGGCGCTTTTCTGGTTCAGGCTTCGATCGGCTGGATTCTTGACCTGTGGCCGCGCACACCCTCAGGGGGCTGGGATCCTGATGGCTACAGCTGGGCGCTGGGGCTCACCACAGGCTTGCAGGCGATTGCCGCGGTGGTGCTTGCCACCGCGCCTAAACATCCCAACCGGTCCTGAGACGCGGCGCGCAGCGCAGCCTGGCGCGCGCGCCGCTCGGGCTGCCCTAGTCGGTCCTGAGGCCGTTTTCCTTGACCACCGCTCCCCAGCGAGCGTCATCGCGACGCAGCGTCTCGGCGAACTGCTCTGGTGTGCCGCCCGTGGGTTCGGTGCCCATCGCCTGGAAGCGCGCTCGAATGTCGGGCTGCGCAAGCACGTCGTTGATTGCGCGATTGAGCGTTCGCACGATGTCAGCCGACACGCCGCTTGGCGCGAACACACCGTACCACGATGCCACCACCAGATCGGTCACGCCCACTTCGGCCATCACCGGCACATCCGGAAGACCAGGCAAGCGGGAGGGTGCGCTCAGGGCCAGCGCACGCAGCGCACCGCTCTTCAGATGACCGTCCACGGTCGGAGGCGCGGTGACCAGCAGGTGCAATTGACCGCCCAGCAGATCTTGCAGTGCCTGACCGCCCCCCTTATAGGGGATGTGCGTCATCCTGAGACCCGTTCGGCTCTTGAAGAGCTCGCCGGTCAGGTGGCCGGTGCTGCCATGGCCGGCAGATGACCAGTGGACCTTATCGCCCTGCGCACGAGCCCAGGCGATGAAATCGCTCATGGTCTTCACAGGCAGCGATGACTGGACCACAAAAATAAGCGGTACCTGCGCAACGCTCGCGACCGCCTGCAGATCGCGCTGAGGGTGATAGGGCAGCTTGGCATACATGTGGGGGTTGATCGCCATGGTGCCGTCAAACCCCATCGCGACGGTGTAGCCATCCGGTGTGGCTTTCGCTACCAGATCGGTGCCGATGTTGCCGTTGGCCCCCGGACGGTTCTCTACCGGGAAAGGCTGACCCAGGGAATCCTGCAGCTTCTGGCCGATCAGGCGGGCCAACACATCCGTGGTGCCACCGGGCGAAAAAGGCACGACCATGCGGACCGGACGAGTGGGGTAGGCGCCCTGCGCGAATGCGAGGGAAATGCTGGTGGCGAAGGGCGCAGCCCCAGCCATGCGAATCAGGGTACGGCGGTCCATCGGTTATCTCCTTGCTTGTCTGGCATTTGTTATTTGCGTGCGATGACCATCGCCCAGGGAAAGCGCCAGGCGCGATAGCCGGGTGCGAGCGTACCTTCCGCTTCCTCGAACAGCATGATTTCCACGTCAGTGAAACCGGCCTGTTTGTGTATGGCCACAAGATCGAGTTCGTTTAGCGGCTCCATGAAGGGCTCATTGTTCCGACGCCCGTGCGAATAGTGGATGAAGCGCTTGAAAGGGTCGGGGTTGGGCACCAGAAAATCAAGATGGATCGCGGTGCCGCCAGGCTCAAGGAGGCGAAAGCTTTCGGCCACTACTCGCTCGAGATGCGGTGGCGGCAATTCGTGAAGCAGCATGGTGCTGGTGACCGTGTCGAAGCGGCCTGCCTCCAGCCCTGTGTCGGCTGCATCGCGCTGAAGAAATCTCACACCCGAGGCCTGGTCATCGCGAGCATTCAAGGCGGCGAGTCGAAGGCAGGGCTCGGAGAGGTCAACCGCGGTGAGTTCGATTCCGGCGACCTCCTGGTAAAACGGTCGCGTACTCTTTCCGAAGCCGCAGCCCAGGTCGACCATTCGCTTTGGACGCACGCGTCCAAGTAACTCAGCAGTGAAGCGGTGGTGCAGATCGCGGTCCCGGCGAAGAAGCGGCGTGGTGCTTCGCGAAGCCTGCTCATAGACCAGTCCCGCGAGCGAATCCCCTGCGAGTCCTTTGGGGTGCTGGTGCACATCGAACGAGGTGTAGTAGCGCGGCGGCTGGAATGCGGGGTCGAGCTCCAGGCTGTCTAGCGAATCGGCCTCGGCCAGGCGCGCCTCGAGCGTGTCGCGCTCGCTCTCGAAGTGGGGAACGAGACCTAACAGGCCGGAATATTTCGTTGTCCCTGAAAAATCGTTTTTCAAGCCGCCCCCGCTGCAAATCGGCGATCTGAGGCTCCGAAAAGAACGCGCCCATGTTCAAGCACCCGTCGCATCGCGTTATAGAGCGCTCCAAATACAAGGCACAAAAAAAGGCCGATGCCTTTCTTTACGATCATCCTCAGCAACCAACGCATGTTGTAACCGGCTGCGCACAACACGGCTTGAATCCGATCGCCAGTTTCACCCTTCAGGTGACACCGATCCATTCGGTGATCATGCTTCAGATGCCCGATCACGGGCTCAATCGATTGGCGGCGCTTCAGCAGTCGCAGTTCCGCTTCGTTCAGTTGCCGCTTTTTGCCGCGATGATTGATCTGTACGCCAGGATTATCGTGATCGACGCCGCGATATCCCAGGTCGACATACACCGTGTCCGGTTTGATTCCGCGGTCTTGAAGCAGAATCGTTGTTTGTTCCAGCTGCTCGGCAAGCGTGTGCCCATCAAACGGATTGCCGCCGAACGCTCGCGCACCGACAACCAGGTTACCTTGCACGCTGGTCGCAATGCTCACCTTCGCACCGAACTCATAGGGTGTACGCGCTTTGCCCTTGTTGATGCAGGCCACTTCCGGCGCGTGCCAGCTGTAAATCTTGGGCGTCACCGATCCTTGATCCGCGCCACGTTTCTTCGGTCGACGGGTGCGAGCCTGCAAAATCAGTTGTTGGGCTCTGGCGAGCGGCGCGGCCAGCGCCCCTTTCACCGCTTCACTCAGCGTAGTCATCTTCGACTCGATGGCAGAGTGGAGCTTGCGCACAATCGTGCTCTGCCGCTTGACCGCTTTACGCATGCGCCGAAACTGTCGGGCGTGTGCGTATCGGCCTGCCTGAAATCGCAGCGCCTTGCCTTCCTTGGCAAACGTTTGCTTGAGCGGGATCGAGTTCTCTTTGGCGATCTCGACGAGCTTGTTGCGCGCGACCTCAAGCAGCTTCGAGTCAGTGGGGTGCGCGATGGCCTTGGGCTGAACCGTGGTGTCGACAATCACGGTCTCGAGATGCTTGGCGCTGATCAGCTTCAGGTTGAGCGCAACGTTGATGGTCTGCGCGAGCAGTTCCTCCACGCCTTCTTCGCCGATTGCTTTGCGAAACTTGATCAGCGTCGTCGGATCACAGGGCGAGCGGTGTTCGAAATACGCAAACCCGGAAAAGTATTGCCAGGTGGGCGTTTCGCTCCAGCGTTCAACCACCCCTTCGTCGCTTTCGTTGAAGGCGTGCTTCAGATAAAGCAGCGAAATCATCAGGCGCAACGAAATCCGCGGCCGACCGCCGGACGATCCAGGATTCGCAATACCGCTGACCGGGCCAAACAAGTCAGACCCCTCGATCTTCTTGCCGGAACGAACGCGATTGGCGAGGACACTGGCCATACTCGCCTCGAGTTCCTGCCACGGCATACGCGA
>SXGR01070139.1_pt1 | contig 15186 bp, 14 predicted proteins | sample 3174711 | NCBI WGS metagenome assembly SXGR01 (sample SAMN11356860, study PRJNA531348) | freshwater metagenome | isolation source: freshwater sample F1-60 | place: China: Fuxian Lake, Yuxi | collected 2017-12-25
GGTACACGATGATGAAGATTCCGCCGCCCGAAGCGTTTGGCGGGTCCACCGATATTCCGAAGCAGATCAGCCGCGGCGACTGGTTACGTCAGATGAACAACGTCGACTGCATCGGCTGCCACCAACTGGGTCAGGCTGCCACCCGTACGATCCCCGCGCAACTGGGGCGCTTTGCATCCGGTCACGAGGCCTGGGTCAGGCGGATTCAGTCGGGTCAGTCAGGATACTCGATGACGCTACGCATCGCCGGCCAGTTTGGTGGCGCGCCTTTCCGTTACTTTGGCGACTGGACTGACCGCATTGCTCGAGGCGAATTGCCACGCCATCGTCCCGAGCGCCCACAGGGCGTTGAGCGGAACATTGTCATCACATCCTGGGAGTGGTCTGACCCTGAAAAATATTTGCATGACCTGATCTCCTCCGATCGACGCAACCCCACTGTCAACGCATGGGGTCTCCTCTACGGGTCCCCGGAGTACAGCACCGACAACATGCCGATTCTGAATCCGAAGACGCATGAGGTCACCACCTACAAGATGCCCGTGCGAGATCCGAACATGCCGGTTTCGCTGGGCCCCGGTCACGCGGGCGCGGTGGAGCCGATGCAGCCGTCACCGTACTGGGGCGACCGTATTCTCTGGGACACCCGGGCCAACAACCACAATGCGATGTTTGACCATCAGGGGCGGCTCTGGATGGCTGTTTCGGTCCGAGCGCAACCTAACCCCGACTTCTGTAAAGCAGGGTCCTCGCATCCCTCAGCGAAGGTCTTTCCCCTACAGCAGTCATCTCGACAGGCTGCGATGCTCGATCCGAAGACCGGTCAATATCATTTTCTCGACACCTGTTTCGGCACCCATCATCCGCAGTTTGGCTACGACCCCGACCACACCCTTTGGTTTAGCGGTACCGGCCAGGTAGCCGGTTGGATCAACACTCGTCACTTCGACGTAACCGGAGACGCGGCGGCCGCGCAAGGTTGGGCACCCTTTGTTCTGGACACCAACGCTAACGGCGAACTCGACGAATGGACCGAGCCGGGCAAGCCCGCGGATAGCGCGCGCGATACGCGGATCAACCCGGGGTCCGGGCCGTATGCGGTCATGCCCCATCCTCGCGATGGCTCAATCTGGTATGCGAGCGGCACGTTTGCAGGCCGCGCCGGCTTTCTGCGCTTCGACCCGGGCACCCGACTGAGCGAGTTCTACGCTATTCCCAAGGAGGCGCTCGGTATCCGTGGCGGCGATATCGATCTGGACGGCGTGCTGTGGGCCTCGATGTCCAGCGGACATCTCGGTCGGTTCGACCGTCGACGCTGCAAGGGCCCACTAAACGGGCCATCCGCCACGGGCGATCATTGTCCTGAGGGCTGGTCCTTGCATCGTTACCCTGGGCCTGGCTTTGATGGCGTCCCCGACAGCAGCGCCGAAGCCAGCTACTACACGTGGGTAGACCATCACAACACGCTAGGTCTGGGGCCGAATGTCCCGATCTCCACCGCCAACCTGAACGACGGCTTTGTTGCGTTCAAAGACGGCAATATGGTCATGCTGCGGATTCCCTACCCGATGGGGTTCTACGCCAAGGGACTTGATGGACGAATCGACGACCCTAGCGCGGGCTGGAAGGGGCGCGGCCTTTGGAGCACCAGCGGCGACCGCACGCCCTGGCTCATGGAGGGAGGAAAGGGCTCGCGGCCGCGCGCCGTTAAAATTCAGGTGCGACCCGATCCGCTCGCGCGCTAGGCGCCTCGGGCCCTATTTCTTGTCGTATTCGCGGGTGCCAGGCCAGGGAGCATCGGCCACATCGAACACCATGCCCTCGAAGCCGCGGAATTTGTCCGGACGACGGTATTTGCCGTCATCCACCGGCTTGAGCTCCATCTCATCGATATACTGCTCGCCTCCGTTGGAAAATACCCGCTCCACCACATCGTCGGCTTCATCGGTGTGGACGCCGAAATGATGGAGTCCGACGTAGTCCATGCCCTTGCCCAGCTGGTCGGTCTTGAATTTCAGCAGCACGATGTTGATCGACCCGTCGGTCACCATGTAGCCGCGCGCGCGTTCGTTATCAAGCGCTTTCAGCTTTCGGAAACCGAAGGTGTTGGAATAGAACTCAAGCGCCTTGTCCGGGTCCTGCGTGGCAATGGCAATATGGCGGATGCGGGCCATCGGGTTGTCCTTAGGTAAGAACTGTGTTGGGACAGCAATATCAGTCGAGTTTGATGCCCGCGGCGCGAATCACTTCACCAATACGGGTCATCTCACCGGCGATGAAGGATTCGAATTCGGTAGCCGTACCGGGGCGTACTTCGTTTCCCTGATCGATCAGCTGCTGACGAAGCGCCGGTTCGGCCAGGATCGTTGCCAGCGCCCGGTTCAATCGATCAACGCGCTCCTTTGGAACACCTGCCGGACCAAACAACCCAAGCCAGGTGATCATTTCAAAGCCGGGCAGCGTCGCTGCAATCGGGGCCACACCAGGAAGCGCGGGTTGGGAATCTCGGCTCGCCACGCCAATCGCCTTGAGCTTGCCCGACTTAAGGAGCGGCATAGCTGTAGTCGGCACATCAAAGTAGGCATCGAGCCGCCCCCCAATGAGGTCGGGGGCGATCTGTGCTGTGCCTTTGTAGGGCACATGATTAAGCGAAACCTTACCCTGGGTCGCGAGCAGTACCAAAGAGAGATGTGAAGCCGAGCCGTTGCCGGCCGATCCAAAATTGAGCGGTGCGGCACTGGTGCGGGCGGCTGCCAGTAGCTCGGCGACATTGCTGGCCGGGCTCGTGGCAGACACCACCAGCATCATCGGCGAGGCCGCGATCAGGCCGATGGGCTGAAACGCCTTGGCGATATTGATGGGGAGTTTGGTATACAAATGCGCGTTGACCACCTGCGTACTGGTATTACCCAGCAATAGCGTATAGCCGTCAGGCTTGGCCCCCGCGACGAATTGCTGCGCGATGGTGCCGTTTGCACCCGCCTTGTTTTCCACGATTACCGGCTGCCGAAACGTAGCTTCCATTCGTGTGCCGACCAGTCGGGCTAGCACATCGGCGATACCGCCTGCGGCATAGGGCACGATGATCCGGATGGTTTCGCTTGGAAAAGAATCTGCCCTGGCCACCGGCGCGGCAGCCAACAGAACGAATGATGCAAGGGCCAGCATCAATGCGCGCATTGAAGTCTCCGTGAAGCGCCGCGGCAAATTGGATGGCAACAGGACGACCCGCAGCTTGCACGAATCGTCTCGCTCATTGCCGCGCAATGTCAAGGTCACCTGGTTGCTAGCCACCTGGTTGCTAGAATCGAAATACCTTGAACCGGAGACCCATCGTGAGCAAACCCCGTTTTCCTGCAACCCCGGACGACCAGCTTACGCCGCGCCAAAAAGAGATCGCAGCACGAATTTCCGGTGGTCCTCGCGGCTCGGTTCGTGGCCCCTTTCTCGCCTTGCTTCATAACCCTGACCTCACCGACGTCCTCGAGCAGGTGGGCGAATATCTGCGCTTTCGGTCAACCCTCTCGCCCACGCTGATCGAACTGGCCATTCTGCTGGTGGCGAGGCACTGGACCTGCCAGTACGAGTGGTTCGCTCATGAACGCATTGCGCGCAGCCGCACTGACCTGCCCGACGGCATCATCCGCGCCATTCAGAGAAATGAGATCCCGCATGATATGAACGACGACCAGCGCGTGATTCATGATTTCGTACTGGGCACGTTCCGCTGCGGCGCAGCCCCTGGCCCGGTCTACGAGGAAGCCGTCGGACGCTTTGGACGGGCAGGCGTGCTCGATCTGGTTGCGCTCTGCGGCTACTACACCACGATTGCATTCGTTCTCAATACGGGGGAAATCATGCCACCCGAAGGCGCACCACCGCTTCGCGAGGCAGGCTGAGCAGACGTGCCCTCAGAGCACCCAGCCTTCAGTCAGATGCCGCCACCACCTGGTTACGCAGCACACCGATTCCGGTGATCTCGATCTCGATCACGTCACCGGGTTTCATGTTTTCCTGCTTGCCTTCAGTACCGAACCACATCACGTCGCCGGGGCTGATGGTGCAGTAACGCGAGGTTTCGCTGATGAACACCTCGGGTCGGAAGATCATGTCGGCGGTATCGAAGCTGTCAACCTGACGGCCGTTCAGACGGATGACGGTTCGCAGGGTGCGGTAATCAAGCCCGGTCACAAACCACGGCCCCATCGGCTTGAAAGTGTCACAGTTCTTCGATCGGAAGAAAGTACGATCACTTTTCTGCCAGCTGCGTTCGCTCACGTCGTTACCGATGGTCCAGCCCAGCACGCTATCAAGCGCCTGCTCGTGCGAGACCTTGCGAGCGGGCTTGCCGAACACCGCCACCAGCTCGCCCTCGTACTGGAACTGATCGGTCGCATCGCGTGGCTTCACGATGTCTTCGCCGTGGGCAATCAGCGCATTGTTGGCGCGATAGCCAATTTCTGCGCGCGAGGGCAGCTTGGGCGATTCGCCGATTTTCGCTGCCACTTCTCGGACATGCCCGGCATAGTTCAGACCCGCGCAGAAAAAGGTGCCAGGTACCACCGGCACCAGCAGCCGAACAGCATCGAGCGCCAGCCGCTCGGCCGTTCGCTCGTAACTGCCAAACGGCGAGCCACGAACCGGCACCACCGAGTCATCTTCAATAATTCCAAACGCTGTCTTGCCAGACGCTTCGAATCTGCACCATTTCATGTCAGGTCTCCGCGAACCGCGCATGGGATGAAAGAATGCGGGCTCAGGTTTTGAGCAACGCCGCGAGTTTAGCCTCGACCCTACGACGCATACGCTTGAACACGGCAAGGCACGCCGAGCTCATGGCGAGGTCTCTCAGCCCTTCAAAAGCGTGGGTAGCCACATGGCGAGTCCTGGAAATGCCACCAACACCACCAGCAACACCAGATCTGCTGCGATAAACGGTGCCACGCCGCGGTAGATGTCGCGGATGGCAATGTGTGGCGCCAGCCCGTGAAGCACAAACACGATGATACCGATGGGCGGAATGATCATGCCCAACTCAACGACTACCACGTTGACCACGCCCCACCACACCGGATCGAACCCCATTTTTTCGATGACTGGCAGCACAAACGGCAAGGTGATGAGCATGGCTGCGATTTCATCGAATATTGCACCCAGCGCGAGGTAGGCAATCAGCAGGCAAGCGACGATGCCGATCTCGGGAACCGGAAGCCTGCCAATCAACCCGACCAGCGCCTCGGGCACGCGTGCGAGCGTGATGAAATACGAAAACACCGAGGCGCCAATGATGATCGTGTAAATCATTGCGGTGGCGCTCGCTGTTTCGCGTAGCCCTTGCCAGACCGCCTCCCAGCTCATCCGGCGACGCAGCACTGCGAACAGAAGCGACAGAATCGCGGCGACCGACGCCGCCTCGTTAACCGTAAAGACACCGCTGTAGAGCCCGGCGAAGATCGACGCCATCAGCATCAGCACGGGCGAGGCCTCGCGAAGCGCCCGCCACTTCTCCGAACGTGGCATGCGTTCGCTCACCGGTGCCAGAGCGGGCCGCCACCAGACGATCAGACGAATGGCAAGCAGGTTGAGCGCCAGTGCAATCGCCGCCGGCACCAGCGCAGCGTAGAACAGGTCGAAAATATAGGTTTTGGTGACCACGCAATAAAGGATCATGACAATTGAAGGCGGGATCAGCGCTTTCAAGGTCCCGCCTGCGGCGATGGTCCCCGCTGAAAACGCAGGTGAATAGCCCCTGGCCAGCATCTCGGGCAAAGCCGCTTTGGCGAAGGTTGCGGCGGTAGCGGTGGATGATCCGCAAACAGCACCAAACACCGCGCACCCTCCCATGGTTGAATAGGCGAGTCCGCCACGAAAATGGCCAAACCAGCATGCCGCCGCGCGGTAGATGTCGCGAGAAAACCCAGCTGCACTCGCAAACGTTCCCATCATTAGAAAGAGCGGCACGGTCGCAAGATCGACGCTTGAGAGCAGGCCCGCTGACTCACCCGCCAGGACCGTCATGGCCGGCCCCCAGCCAGACTGCAGGGCATAGCCCACCACGCCCACAACTATCATCGCGATACCGATCGGTATCTGAAGCAGAATCAGTACACAAAGTGCAAGGAGCCCCAGCCCGCCGATCGCGAACGCGCTCACTCGCCGCTCCGAATTGCGTGTTCAAACCGTCCGAGCAGGCGCCCAGCCTCAAGCACCACAACAATCACCTGTACCGCAAACGCCAACGCAAAAATGGCGCAGACCCCGTACCAGAACGGCGCGGTAGGAATCTTGAGAATCCAGGTGGTTTCACCGGCACGCGCAATCTTTCCGGCGAAGACCAGAAACTGCCAGCCAAAGGTGGCCATGACCACCGCGGTGATGAGGGCAGCCACTGCATCGAGCAGCCGGCCGGCGCGCGCCCCGAGCACATGCGAGGCCAGCCGAATCGAAATGTTGCTTCGCTCCATCAATCCGACCGGCAGGCAGCAGGTGACCGCAAGTGCCACGGTCACCGCGGCCAGGTCACGCACCCCCTCAATCGGTTGATTGAGGAGCCAGCGCGCCAGCCCGTCAAACAGCGTCATGAGCGCGAGGAACATGAGCCCTGCGAGACCGAGCGCTGACAGCGCCCGGGATGCTATCAGACCGAATCGCTCCAACCATGACAGCCCGCCCAAGGCCGCACCCGCATGCTCCGAGGCTGAGTGCACCCCCCGGGCAGGCGCCGATCGATCTTTCACAGGCGCCCCTTCATCGGTCACCTTCCGTCGCAGGGGTGCTCACCTTCAGCGGGGCTCAGCGCCCCGCCCGAACGTTGGCGAGTTCAGCTCTGACCAGCGCCAGCAGTTCCTTGTTGCGGGGGCTCTTGGCGACCCATGTGTCGATCACCGCCTGGAAAGCCGGCTGCATGGCATCGAGGTCTGCCTGAGAGGGGAAAACCACCTTGCGCTTGGGATCCGCCTGCAGCTGCTTTACCACCGATGCGTTGTAGTTTCCAATGCCTTCGTTGAATCGCGCGGCCGTCCATTCGCCGCTGTATTTGCGGATCGCGTCCTGCGCAGTCTTGGAAAGTGAATCGAATTTTTTTCGATTCATCAGCATGGCGAGCGGCACCACACCCAGTTGGGTGAAATAGTGGGCACTTGTGACGCGGGAAATACCGAAGTCGACCAGCGGCGCGGGATGCGAGGTGGTGCCTTCGATCGTGCCGCGGCTGATCGCCTCGGGCACCTCGGTGACGGGCATGCCGATCGCAACAGCTCCCAACGCCTTGATGGTTTCGCTTTCAATGGCGCCGGAGGTGCGGATCTTCTTGCCCTTGATGTCCGCAATCGAATTGATCGCCGAGCGCGAATGCAGGCTGTAAGGGGCTGTCCCGAACAGACCGATCGGGAAGAAATCGTCGTAGCCGCGGATCTTTCCGCTGTTCACGAGCCTTGTGAAAACCAGTGTCGCCTCGCGCAGGTCAGCAAATACACCGGGCAGTTCGAACACCTCGTTTTCCTGAAAACGACCGGGCGTGTAGGAAGCGATCACCCACGCAAGATCCGCCACGCCATCAAGCACCATCTGCGCCTGCTGAACAGGACTTCGCCCCAGCGCTCCGTTAGGGAACAGTTCGATCTCGATGGCGCCGCCCGCCTCCTTGTTGACCGCCTCGGCAAAGGGCTTGAATACGCTCTGAAAGGTAGCTTCTTTATCGGGCGAAAAAATAGCGAACTTCAGCTTGACGGTCTGCGCCTGAACGCCAGCACTGGCGCCAGCCATGACGAGCGCTGCCGCAGCACAGAGCGCACGGACTCGGAGTCGTTGGATACGGGGGCCCATGGGTGTCTCCTGGTGAGTGTTGTGCGAGCCAATGTAGTGGATATTCAAGAAATGTCAATATTCAAGAATTGACCGCAACGAACCACTAAATAGTGGCTTTTTGCTTGAAGAAAATGTCAGCATTTGAGATATTCAAGGTCATGAACGCCCATTTGTTCCCATGAGCAGCCTCGGATCCTCGCTCGCGATTCTCGGCCTGTTTGGGTCCGACCGCCCCACGCTCAGCGCAGATGCCATCGCCGAATCGCTGAGCTTCACTCGGCCCACAGCCTATCGCTATCTGCGCGAACTGGTTGCGAGCGGCTTGCTGGTGCGGCTTGCGCCAGGCATCTACGCGCTCGGGCCGCGCATCATCGAACTCGACTGGCAGATCCGGCGAAGCGACCCGTTGCTGCGGGCCGGACTGTCGGTGATCCCTGACCTGTCATCGGCCACCGGCTTCGAAGTGAACCTGATAGGCCGTTATGGCGATCACATCGTCACCACCCACCAGCAGCATGGGCTGGAGCGGCTTCCGCTCAGCTTCGGGCGCGGCCGCCCGCTGCCGCCGTTTCGTGGTGCCGGATCGAAAATCATCGTGGCGCATTTTCCGCGGGCGCGCCTTCGAAGGCTCTACGACACGCATCGTGCCGATGCACGCGATGCCAAGCTTGGCGATCACTGGGAAGACGTCCGATTGGCACTTGCTGCGATCCGTCGTCTGGGGTTCGCCATATCGCATGGCGAGCTGGACCCTGGCTATGTCGGGGTGGCGGCGCCCGTTTTCGCAGCCGACGGCGACATCCTTGGCAGCGTGATCGCCGCGCTGCCGCGCGAACGGCTTGCCGTCACCGACCTTGATCGCCTGACCGGGCGCATCCGCGCCGCTGGCCAGGCGATCAGTCTCCGACTGGCCGACCTCGGTGACAGACCTGGTCACCGAGCAGGCGTGACTTCCATCGCCCGCCCACCCGCACAGAAAAGCGCATGAGCTGCGATCGCGTTCACGATGTGCTCATCATCGGCCTGGGTCCCACGGGTGCAACACTGGCCAACCTGTTGGGAGCAAAGGGGCTGGACACGCTGGTCATCGATCGCGAACCCGGATTCCTCGAACTGCCGCGCGCCGTGCATTACGACGGCGAGGTGATGCGTGTATTTCAGAACATGGGGCTTGCTGCGGCCCTGGAACCCCATCTGCGGCCCTCCTCGGGGATGCAATATGTGAACGCCCAGGGGCTGTTGATGCTCGAGCGAAAGCCCGCCGCTATAAAGGGACCACAAGGCTGGGCAACTAACTATCTGTTCCACCAGCCCGACCTGGAAGACGCGCTGCGGCGTGCGCTCGATCGGTTCGGCTGCGTCGAGGTCCGAAACAGCCTCGAGGCGCTTGACATCACGCAGCATGCTGATGAAGTCGCGGTCCGCGTACGCAGCATGCATGCTGCAGGCACCGATGAGGTGCTGCGCGCACGCTGGGTAGTGGGTTGCGACGGGGCGCGATCCATCGTGCGCGAGGTGATCAGCGGCCCCCTCCACGATCTGGGTCTGCACCAGGAATGGCTGGTGGTTGATGTCGAGTTGACCAGCGAGGTCGCCCTGCCGCAACCCACGGTCCAGTACTGCAACCCAGCCCGCCCAACGACCTTCGTCAATGTCACCGGCCGCCGCCGGCGCTGGGAAATCATGGTGATGCCGGGCGATGACCCGCAGACCCTCCTCGAACCCGCCAATCTCTGGGCGCTACTTGCGCCCTGGATCCGCCCAGACCAGGCGAAGCTCGTCCGATCGGCTCTGTACACCTTTCATTCACTGATCGCCTCGCGATGGCGCGCAGGTCGGCTGCTGCTCGCCGGGGACAGCGCCCATCAGACGCCCCCGTTTCTCGGACAAGGCATGTGTGCTGGCATTCGAGACGCAGCCAATCTCGCCTGGAAGCTGGCTGCTGTGGTGCACGGTGAGGCCGCAGAGTTCATTCTGGACAGCTACGAGAGCGAGCGGCTACCGCATGTTCGTGAATTCATCGATACCGCCATGCGGCTGGGCGAGATCATTCAGACCACCGACCCGGCGATTGCCGCGCTGCGCGATCGGCGCTTCACACGCGAGGGCACCACCGAAATTGTCAACCTGTCACCCACACTCGGGCGAGGTGCCCACACGGGGCAGGCCCTGACCGGCATCCTGGCGCCACAGCCTCGCTTGGCAGACGGTCGTCTGCTCGATGATGCGCTGGTGGCAGACCGGTTTGCGCTGCTGACCTCAGCACCTGAATCGCTGCCGGCATCGCCCGATGCACGCACCGTGCTCGAGCGGCTCAAAGCCTGCCAGCTCAGCGACCCTGCGCTAGGTGGGTGGCTGGAGTCGCTGGGCGCGCAGCACGCGCTCCTTCGTCCAGACCGTTATGTCGCCGCACTTGCGAACTCAGCCGCCGAGGTCGCATCCTGGCCTATCACCAGCTGGGGCTTTTCATCCTGACGATACCGGGGATACACTATGAACCGACGGCCATTGAATCCAGTCACCGCGCAAGACCGCACCGATTTCGATCGCAATGGCGTTGTCTGCCTACGCCAGATGTTCGATCAAGACTGGATCGAGCGCATGAACGAAGCGGTCAACCGCGTGATGGACACCTCGCACCCGCTCGCCCGCCCGCGTGAGGTCACCCAGGCTATGGGTGGCAAAAGTGGCCGCTACCATATCAATTCGTTTGTTTGGCACTGGGATAATGACTTTCGCGCCTGGGCACTCGAATCACCCAATGCCGAAATCGCCGCCACCCTGATGGGCGCTGACCGTGTACGAATGTTCTATGACCAGGTCTTTGTGAAGGAACCCAACACTTCGGAGATGACCGACTGGCATCACGATCTGCCGTTCTGGCCCATGCGCGGCAATCAGATCCTGTCAATCTGGGTGGCGCTTACCGATGTAGGTCCCGACAACAGCTCGCTTGAGTACATTGCAGGGTCCCATCACTGGAACAAGTTCTATCGCGCGGCCATTCCCGACAAGGATCCGCGCTTCAAGTCCGAGCTTGAGGAATGCCCCAACTTCAGCCTGCTGCGCAGCGACCCCCAATATCGCTTTCTGTCATGGACCATGAAAGCAGGCGACTGCCTGGTGCATCACCCGCTCACCGTTCATGGTTCGGAAGGCAACTTCTCGCCTACCCGGCGACGCGCAGCCATTTCCAACCGCTACTTCGGCCCGGATGCTGTGTGGGATCCACGGCCCGCCACCATGCGGGTGACGGGCGACCCAGTGCTGGAAGCCGGACACTATCCTGCGGACGACCATGTTTTCCCAATTGCGTGGGACCGGGCAACTGCGTAGCACTCAGCCTAACGGTCGGTGCGCCAGGCGAGGCCGGCGCGGGTGCCGCCGGCCACCGACCCGCGTGCGGGTCGGTACTCGCACCCTACCCATCCCTGCCATCCGCATTGCGCGGCAACCTCATCCAGCACCGCAAACAGATAGCGATAGTTGAGCTCGCCGATATCCGGTTCATGCCGTTCGGGTACGCCCGCGATCTGCAAATGTGATACGCGTCCTGTGGGTAGCCACTGACGGATCTTCATCGCCACATCACCCTCGACGATCTGGCAGTGATAGAGATCCATCTGCACCCCCACATTCGGTTCGCCAATTTCTTCGATGAGCGCATGCGCGTCATCCTGGCGGCTGACGAAATAGCCCGGGTTGTCACGCTGGTTGAGAGGCTCAATCAGCAGCGTGACGCCAAACGGCGCAGCGCGACGGGCTGCTACGCGAAAATTCGCCACGTAGGTGGCGCGAAGCGTCTCGCAGGCAATAGCTGCAGGCATGATGCCTGCCATCACATGGACCCGCGGGCAAGCGAGCGCCCGTGCGTAGACCAGCGCACGATCAATCGCCGCTAGAAATTCCACCTCGCGTCCGGGTAGACACGCGAGCCCCTTCTCGCCTTGGGCCCAGTCCCCTGGCGGCGCGTTAAATAACACCTGCTTCAGCCCGTGACGGACCAGTTGGTCCGCCAGCACCACCGGTTCGAAATCGTAGGGAAAGAGGAATTCAACAGCCTCGAAGCCATCGGCGGCGGCAGCGCCGAACCGCTCAATAAACGACAGTTCCGGATAGAGCATCGACAGGTTGGCGGCAAATTTCGGCAAGGTTTTTCCTCCCTTTACCAGCGCGCGCCAAAAGCGCGCCGCAGTTCTTCAATGGCCACCTCATCGAGCGGGACAAGGGGCGCATGCGCGAGGCGAACGAGTCGCGCGGTTTCCTCAAGCTCTTCCAGCACAGCCATCGCAGCCGCCGGGCTGTCCTGCCAGACAGTAGGCCCCAATCGAGAGAGCATCACCGCACGGATCGGTTGACCCGCGCGCCCATAGCGTTCGATCTGCTCTGCCACTGCGTTGGCAGCCTCGAGCGCGCCAGGACGGTGATAGGGTATGACCGGCACATGACCGACCTTCATCACGAAGTAGGGCGTGATGGGTGCTAGCAGTTCGGCGCCGCATGGCGCCAGCGTGATCGCCACGCAGTGCGCGCTGTGCGTGTGGATGATGCAGCGCGTGCCGGGATCCCAGACGAGCGCCTGTGCATAGATGCGCCGATGCAGTACTGCAGTCTTGCTGGCCTGTTCGCCCGAGAGCTGCTGCCCGTCCGGGCCAAGATGCGCAAGCGCGCCTGGATCGAGAAAACCCAGACACGCATCGGTGGGAGTGATCAGAAGCCCCCCATCATCCAGCCGCACGCTGATATTGCCGGCCGTGGCGTGCACATAGCCACGATCGAACAGGCTTCGCCCAATTCGACAGATTTCCTCGCGCGCGTAGGACGCATTCATGGCGATACGCCAGAGTCCAGAAGCCTGAAGGCGCGCGTGAAGAAATCGTCGGCCCCGAAGTTGCCGGATTTGAGGCAAAGATGCAAACCGTCCCTATGACCCATCACCTGAGCCGCATGACACCATGGGACGCCCGGGTCGATCTGCGAACCGATGCGAAGCTGATGGATCCCCAGAGCCTGCACGCATGCACCCGAGGTCTCCCCTCCCGCCACCACCAAGCGGCCGACGCCACGCTCGACCAGTGCCACCGCGATGCGTGAAAGCGCTGCCTCGACCAGCGCGCCCGCGGCCTCAACACCGAGCTGAGCCTGCGCATCGCGTACCTCACGGGCGGTAGCACTCGAGGTAATCAACAGGGGAACGGATGACAGCCTCGCCGCGGCTGCATCGATTGCGCCGGCGATCAGCCGCTCGCCGTCGGCGGCCAGTTCAAGCGGGTCGAGCGCCAGCACCCACCCACCCTGCGACCGGAAATGCGCAACTTGTGCAAGCGTGGCAAGCGAACAGCTGCCCGACATCACGACAGCTGCTCCCCTGGCTGGCGGCAGCGTCGCCGCAGCCGGCGAGGGCGAAATTCCGACATTGGCCGGCAGCGCAATGGCCAGGCCGGAGCCCGCCGTCATCAGCGGGGCATCGCTCAGCGCGGCGCCCAGCCGGAGAAGATCGTCGTTTGAGATGGCATCCACTACAGCGATCCCGACGCCATCGACCCGCAACTGCGCTATCCGCGCGCGAATCGCCTGAGGGCCCTGTGCCACACAGCGGTAGTCGATCAGCCCCACCTGATGCCGGCTCTGCGCCTGCATTACCCGAACCAGATTCGAGTCCGTCATGGGGGTGAGCGGATGATTGCGCATGCCGCTGTCGCTCAGTAGGTGTTCCCCAACGAACAAATGCCCACGGAATACCGTCCGTCCGTTGTCAGGAAAAGCGGGTGTGGCGACAGCGAAATCGCAAGCGAGCGCATCCATGAGCGCATCGGTCACCGGACCGATATTACCCCGGGGCGTACTATCAAAAGTTGAACAGATCTTGAAGTAGATCTGCCGCGCCCCGAGCGAGCGCAACCACTGGAGCGCAGCAAGCGACTGTTCCACAGCAAGCGAGGGTTCGATGGTGCGGGACTTGAGTGCCACCACCACTGCGTCAGCATCGGCACCGAGCGGCTCGGTGGGTATACCGATCGTTTGCATGACCCGCATGCCCGCTCGCACCAGGTTGTTGGCAAGATCGGTTGCGCCGGTGAAATCGTCAGCGATACATCCGAGCATGAGCGCCCCTTTCACGTCCGCCCCCGTCAGGCCACGCAGGCAGGATGGCGCTCGCGAATGGTGGCGAGCACGGCATTGGGCTCCACTGACCACCAGTGTCGCGACAGGATCTCTACCTCATCAAAGCCGCTGTAGCCCGCCGCCCGAACACGCCGTCCGAGCGAGCGCAAATCAATCACGCCATCGCCCAGCATACCGCGATCAAGGAGCAGATCGCGCGTTTCCGTGAGCCAGTCGCAGATGTGATAAGCGAGCAGCCGATCGGCACCGGCGCGTGCAAGCGATCGGTCAAGCTCGGGATCCCACCAGACATGGTAAGCGTCGACTGCAACGCCCAATGCTGCAACCGAGGCGCCGTTTCGCAGCGGCGCACGTTCCGGATCGATGTCATCACACAGATCAAGCGCCTGGGCCAGCGTATTGACGCAGCAGCGGTCGGCCGCGTACATGGGATGAAGCGGTTCGATCGCAAGCGCCACCCCTGCGGCCCGCGCGTGGCTGAGGATGGCGGCAATGCCGTAACGCACCATGGCCCGCGCACCTGGCAGATCGCGCGACCCGACAGGCAGCCCACCGCAAACCAGCACCAGGCATCTCGCACCGAGGGTGGCTGCGTCATCGATCGCTTGCAGGTTATCCGCAATGGCCGCCCTGCGGCCTGCCTCAGTGGCTGCGGGAAACATACCGCCTCGGCAAAGACCCGTGACGGTCAGCCCGTGGGCCCGAATCATCGCGGCGGCCTTTGTCACGCCGAGTTCAGCGAGCTTGTCGCGCCAGGGCGAAATGCCCGGAATCCTGTGTCGAGCACACGCTTCGATCATTTGCGCGAGGTTCCACTGCTCGCGCACCGTCGCGGTGTTGAGCGACAGCGCTGGAATCGACATGGCGACGGAATTCATCGGATACCGTGCACGGCCAGAAGTGACGTCATCCTGTTGCATGCGCGCTCAGGATCGGTGAGTAGTCCAGCCTGATCGGCCAGCCGGAAGATTTCCGCAAAGTGCACGATATGGCGTGTGCTCTGCTGCCCACCCACCATCACGAAATGATCCTGGTGGCCATTGAGCCAGGCCATGAATACCACGCCCGTTTTGTAGAACCGGGTGGGCGCGCGAAAGATATGGCGCGACAGCGGAACCGTGGGCGCGAGGATGCAATGAAATTGCTCGAGATCACCCGCACCGAGCGCATCCAGCGCAGCCGCAGCGGCCGGCGCGATCGAATCAAAAATCCCGAGCAGGGCATCAGAGTAGCCCTGCGCGTCGCCCGCAATCA
>SXGR01108737.1_pt1 | contig 15182 bp, 15 predicted proteins | sample 3174711 | NCBI WGS metagenome assembly SXGR01 (sample SAMN11356860, study PRJNA531348) | freshwater metagenome | isolation source: freshwater sample F1-60 | place: China: Fuxian Lake, Yuxi | collected 2017-12-25
CGCGCAATAGTCGTCGTTGTCGTTGCCGGGCGCGGAGGATTGATCACTTTGACCGACAACGCAAAGTCTGGATCGGTAATCAACATCACGACTGCGCGATCACCGTAAACCTTGGTGATCTTGCCGACAAGGCCCGCTGCATTTAGCACGGGCATGCCAACACGAATTCCGCTTTTGCTACCTTGATTGATTTCGACCGTCTGCGCAAAATTAGTCGGCGAATCGCCAATCACCTGAGTGGTTACGGCGTTGATACCTGCCAAAGTTGGCAAACCGTTGAGCGCGAGCAACTCTTGGGCAAGTCGCACCGACGCGGCGGCGGCAATCGTCGCACCTTCTTGCTGGGCTACTTTTTCGCGCAGACGATCATTTTCGTCAAGAACATCGTTGTAGTCAAAAATACCGTGCCAAGTATTGCTGATCGGACGAGTCACGACTCGGCTCGTACTTTCAACTGGTCGAAAAACCACGCCAAAAACCGAGCGTAAACTTGATACCCCAGAAGAGTTTTGCAAATCAAGGGTGATCAAAATTACTGACGTAAGAACTAGCAAGATGATTGCTCGTCTCATAGTTGATTGCCTTGCTGCCACTAGTTAACGACTCTTCCCTAAAAAAATTCGCTTTGAACTGTCAAGCCCTTTATCGCCGCAAGATTCTCGAGCGTCATTCCCGCACCAAGAACCACGGCGAGTAGCGGCTCTGGTGCGACATAAACCTGAATGCCAGTTTCATGGCTGACTCTTTCTGAAAGGCCGGCGAGCAATGCCCCGCCACCGGCCAAGACCAATCCGTGGCTGATGACATCGGCGGCAAGTTCTGGAGGCGTTCGCTCGAGTGTCGTCTTTATTGCGTCAATAATTTTCAAGACTGTCTCGTCAAGAGCCTCGCGCACCTGTTGCGTCGTAACTGCCTGTGTTCGCGGTAGACCCGTGTTGATATCCCGTCCGCCCACATCCCCTACAATTTCATGCTCAAGTGGCCAAGCCGAGCCGAGCTGAATTTTCACCTCTTCTGCAGTGTTCACGCCAATATCAAGATCAAAATCATCCTTAAACATGGCGATAATTACGTCGTTCAGAACATCGCCACCAACTCGCACAGAGTTGGCTGTCACGATGCCACCAAGCGAAATTACAGCGACTTCTGTCGTGCCGCCACCAATATCGACAATTAAGTTTGCGCTCGGTTCGTGAACGGGAAGACCCGCCCCGATTGCGGCGGCCATCGCTTCTTCGATGATGTAAACCGGTCGGCGCGCGCCAGCGAACTCTGCGGCATCCTGAACTGCCCGGCGCTCCACACCTGTGACCTCGGACGGTACGGCAACAATTACTCGTGGTTTGCTCCAGCGACTCGTCGAGACTATTTGCAAGAATTGTTTCAGCATTTGCTCACAAGCGTCAAAATCAGCAATCACACCGTCTTTTAGGGGACGAACCAACCGAATGGTTTTTGGCGCGCGACCCCACATTCTCTTTGCTTCGTGTCCGACGGCTACGACCTGACCACTGCGCGTATCAACCGCAACCATTGAGGGTTCGTTGAGCACCAAGCCCTGACCTTTGACATAAACAAGTGTATTGGCCGTACCCAAGTCAACCGCGACGTCGCGACCCATCGAGAGAGGATTGCCCCCCGCCATCTCTATGAGGTTCTCTTTGCGATGCCGGGAAAGAATATTTCAAGTTCACGTGCGGCAGAAGCAGCCGAGTCGCTTCCATGCACAAGATTTTCAGTGAAAATAATGCCTAGGTCCCCGCGAATCGTGCCCAAGGCAGCGGTGCGTGGATTTGTCGCGCCCATCATTGCCCGAACGATCTCCCATGTGTCTTCTGGTCCTTCTAGAGCCAATGCAACTACTGGACCACGCGACATGAATGCAACCAACTCGGCATAGAAGCCCTTACCTTGATGTTCCTGATAGTGACGAGCAAGTGTCGCTGAATCAAGTTGACGCAACTCCATCGCGACGATCTTCAGACCTTTAGCCTCAAAGCGCCCAAGAATTTCACCAACCAAATTTCTCTCGACGGCATCCGGCTTCAACAAAACAAGCGTCTGGTTTGACATACCTTCAGGCTAAAGGTTTATTGACTGCCTCGCACGTAACAACTATTTCTTGGCTCTACTCAGCAGATAAGCACGTGCTGCGCTGACGATGTACAGCGAGCCCGAGATCAGTAATGCATCATCCGTATCTGCAACTTTGAGCGCCATCTCACAGGCTTTTTCGACCGAGTCAGCGACCCGAACATCGTTACAGCCAATATTTTGCGCAACAGTTGCAATTTCTCTGGCTGCAAGACCTCTCGGAGTTGGTGGCGTGCAAGTTATGACCACATCAAAATCATTTGCGCGCAATGCCAAAAGCAAATCTTCTGGATTACGGCTGAGCAACGCACCTGTGATCAAAATTTTTCGGCCTTGAGTGCTGAAATCGGCAAAGAAAACCTCCGAGCAAACTTCCGCACCAGCAGGATTATGTGCGCCATCGACAATTACGAGTGGCCGGTGACCCATCACCTCAAAACGACCCGGCATCGAAACCATGGACATTCCATGATCCAAAATTTCTCGATTGATTGCATCGTCGAAGAAAGCCTCTACAGCACAGATCGCCAACGTTGCGTTGTCTCCTTGATGCTGACCATGTAATGGAACTAAAACATCTTCGTACTTGGCACGATTGGTGCGCACCGTGATCATGCGCCCGCCGATCGCCAAAAAGTTATCTTCACAGGCAAAGTCTTCGTCGCGAATCAGTCGGATCCGGGCAGGTTCCGCCAAAAAAATTTCGCGCAGAGCTTCCTCGGTCTCGCCGAGAATCAATGCACTCGAAGGCTTGATTACGCCTGCTTTTTCTTTGGCAATGTGATTAACCGTCGGGCCTGCGTACTCCATGTGGTCGAGCGCAATATTCGTCACCACCGCTACGTCTGAGTCGATGACATTCGTCGCATCCCAACGCCCAAGCATGCCAACTTCGATGACGGCGACATCCACGGCTTGATCGGCGAACCAGCGAAACATGGCCGCGGTCATTATCTCGAAGAAACTTGGCCTAACGCCAGCAATAATCTCAAGATCAGAAATCGCGCCAATTTGAAGCCCGAATTCCTCGTCGTCTATGGGCTCGCCATTGATGCAGATCCGGTCGTTGATCCGATTGATGTGTGGGCTGGAGTATGTCCCAACCCGCAACCCATGGGCGATCAACAACTTGGTGATGATTTGAGCGGTCGAACCTTTGCCGTTGGTGCCTGTGACGTGAATGCTGCGGTATGAATGTTGGGGATTGGCAATTGCATCAAGAATCTTTTCGATGTTTTGCGTCGACGGTGAGTCGATTCGACCCGTGCGCTCATAATTTGAATGCTCGTCGAGATACCGCAAGGCATCGGCGTATTGCACGACGAACTTGTTCTTTTATGAAGCGGCGCGGCGTTGACGCGTGACGCGAGTGCTTCGGTTGACCAAAGTCGGTGCCGCTACTTTGTTAACCGCATTGAGATCAATCACGACTTTGGCCACGTCCGTGCGCCCCGGCAGGTCGTACATCATTTCAAGCAGAACTTCTTCGAGAATCGCCCGCAGACCTCGCGCGCCCGTGCCACGTGTCAATGCTTGATCGGCGACCGCTTCAAGAGCCTCGGTGGAAAACTCGAGCTCGACGTCTTCAAATTCAAAGAACTTTTGATATTGCTTGAGCAGAGCATTTTTCGGCTCGGTCAAGATCTTGATCAGCGCCATTCGATCAAGACTGTGCACTGCGCCAATCATCGGTAAGCGACCAACGAACTCTGGAATCATGCCGTACTTAAGCAAGTCCTCCGGCAAGACTTTGGCGAATAGTTCACCAGGGTCTTTGTCTTTTTTCGACTTCACTTGAGCGTGAAAGCCAACGCCTTTTTGCCCTATTCGTGAAGCGATGATCTGGTCAAGGCCTGCGAATGCCCCACCACAAATGAACAGCACGTTTGTCGTGTCAATCTGAATGAATTCTTGATGGGGATGTTTGCGCCCACCTTGTGGTGGTACCGAAGCGACGGTGCCTTCAAGAATTTTTAGCAAGGCCTGCTGCACACCTTCACCCGAAACATCGCGAGTGATCGACGGGTTTTCGCTCTTGCGCGCAACTTTGTCGATTTCATCGATGTACACGATGCCTGACTCGGCTTTTTTGACGTCAAAATCAGCGGCCTGGAGCAGTTTCAGCAAGATATTTTCGACATCTTCGCCGACATAACCAGCCTCCGTCAATGCTGTGGCGTCTGCAATGGCAAATGGAACGTTGAGCAGCTTCGCCAAGGTCTGCGCCATATGGGTTTTGCCGCAACCGGTTGGTCCGAGCAACAAGATATTGCTCTTCGACAATTCAATGTCGTCCCGACGGTTTGAGGAGTTCTGTTTGTACTGAATTCGGCGATAGTGATTGAATACGGCAACCGCCAATACTTTTTTGGCGAGGTCCTGCCCCACCACATAATCATCTAGGAAGGCGCGAATCTCGCGTGGATTTGGAAGTTTCTCGAGACTGGCTTCAATCTGTTCGTTGTTTTCTTCGTCAATGATTACGTTGCACAGGTCGATGCACTCATTGCATACATAGACACCGGGACCTGCGATCAACTTCGTAACTTGTTTTTGCGACTTGCCGCAAAACGAACACTTCACCAGTTCTACCGAATCTCCGAACTTAGCCATTAGCTCCTCGTTTCAGTTTTCAACGAATAGGTCCAGAACGATCAGCAAACGCCCGAGTCGAAATCACTTCATCAATAATGCCGTACTCCTTGGCCGCCGCCGCTTCCATCACGAAATCACGATCTGTGTCCTTATGAATTCGCTCGATTGGTTGCCCAGTGTGGTTTGCGAGAATCTCTTCGAGAATGTCTCGCATCCTCAAAATTTCGCGGGCAGCCAGTTCAAGATCTGTGACTTGTGAATAGCCCACTTGCGCATAGGGCTGGTGCAACAAAACTCTCGAGTGTGGCAGTGCCAAGCGCTTGCCTTTGGTTCCAGCAGCAAGAAGCACCGCCGCAGCCGACGCGGCTTGACCCAAGCAAATGGTCGCGATGTCGTTCTTGATGAATTGCATCGTGTCATAAATAGCAAACAACGCCGAGATGTCACCACCGGGGCTGTTGATGTAAATGTTGATGTCTTTGTCCGGGTTTTCACTCTCGAGGTGAATCAACTGTGCACAAACAAGATTGGCTATCGTGTCGTCGATCGGTGTGCCGAGAATGATGATGTTCTCTTTGAGCAGGCGACTATAAAGGTCATAGACGCGCTCGCCACGGCTGGTTTGCTCAGTGACGTTGGGAACATAATAATTGCGAACAAAATCCACGGAAAGTACCTCTTGTCAAAATATAAAACTCAAGCACCAGATTTTGATGCCATTGTTTACTGCTGACAACGCTAGTTCGTAAGCGCGGGTTTTTGCGGACAATAAGAAGCCATATTTATCAAGTCTTACTGCTTGTGCTCTTGATCCTCTTGTTGGATTGCGTGATCTACATCGTCGTGACTGTGTTCACCCAGAATTGTTTCGTTGTCAATTTTGTTGCCTTTGTCATCAACGAATTCGGAATTGTGCAATAACCAGTCAATTGCCTTTGACTTTGCGATCTGCGCTTTCAAATCAGCGATGGCGTCATTCTTGTCGTATGCCTTGCGAATTACTGCTGGTTTCTTCTTGAGTTGCGTAGCGATGCGATCAAACTGGCGTTCGAGATCTTCTTCGCTGGCTTCAAGACTTTCAGCAACTGCGACTGCGCGCAGGGCGATATCAACTTTTGTCGCGAGCACAGACTGTTCTTTGAGTGCGTCAACGAATTGCTCGGCCGTCTGCTGGGTGACAGAGAGCCACTGCTCCATTGAAATTCCTTGTGACTCAAATTGTTTGAGTGTATTTTGCACGCGACCACGCAAGTCACTCGTGACCATCGCTTCTGGTGCTTCGATCTCCAAGAGGGCCGCAAGCGCAGCCGTCGTTTTTTCGACCACGGTATTGCGAACTTGATTCAAGCGTGAGTCTTCGATTCGTGTTCGCGCCGCGGATTTCCATGCTTCGATCGTCTCGTGTTCGGCAAGATGTTCGGCCACCCATTCGTTCGTGAGATCTGGCAAAACTTGTTCCTGAATTTTTTTGATTGTCACGACAAAGTCGGCGACCTCTGTCATGCCCGAGGGAATCGACGAGAATTCGAGTTTCTGACCCGCCTTGGCGCCAACAATTTGTTTGTCAAAATCTTCGGCGACCCAACCACGTCCAACTTCGTAGAGCCAGTCGTCAACGTTGAGACCTGGCAACGGCTCGCCATCGCGCGAACCAACAAGGTTGAGAGTCACCTGATCATCAAATTGAGCTACCCGGTCTACGTCAGCAAGAGTCGCGTGGCGCTTGCGCTCATATTTCACAACTTCTTCAATGTCGTCGTCGGTGGCAACAAGCGATGGCATTTCGACTTTCAATTTCTTGTAACCAGCAATTTTTACAACAGGGCGAATTTCGCATGTTGCGTCGAACACTACGTTGCCATTTTCTTGTCCGCTTGTGAGTTTCACTTCGGGGGTGGCGATGATGTCGAGGTCGTGTTCACGAACCGCAAGTGCCAACGACGCCGGGATTGCGTCCTCAATGGCCTGCGAGCGGGCCGCATCTGTGCCGATTTGCGCTTCGATCAATTGGCGCGGTGCCTTTCCTTGACGAAAGCCAGGGATACGAATCTGCGTCGAGATCTTGCGGAAAGCGCCGTCGAGATACCGATCAAATTCGGTCTCCTCAACTTCAATAGAAAGTTTGATTTTGTTGCCCTCGAGGGCTTCAAGTGTCGTTTTCACAGTGCCGAGCAGTGTATCTGTGGCAAACTATGACTATGGCTATGACTACCAATGCGAATGAATCTTCTCCTGCCCCGCAAGGCTGGAAACCTCACGCCCTCGCAAATCCGCATGCCAACCAGATTGACCTGAGCATGGGTGACATGGTGCGATCAACGGTTGAACTGACCGGGGTCCCGGTCGGCAGTGAAGGCAAGGTGATTCTCGCCAATGGTTTCAACTGGTTGAGATATCGCGTGCGATTTTCCAATGGAGTGGAAGTTGGCGACCTCGACCAGCGCAACATCGAGCCAATCGGCAAGACTGCCAAGCGACTCGCGAAAATTGCCAAACGCGCAAAATAATTCGTTGCGTCATCACTTCCCCGGAGTGAGAGATGGTTGGGCTCGCTTTGACGGGCCAGCCGGCACGCAAATGGTGGATGTCGCAATCAACGCCATGACCGAATGGGCCGCAACTGGCTCGAATGCAAACACTGGTGGATATTTCGCGGCCGCCGATGCTTGCGACGCATTGCTTGACTCGACACGCAGTGTCCTCGGAGAGTTTCTTGGCGCCGACCCCGCCGGAATTTGTCTGGGAGCGAACATGACAACGATGACGATGGCGCTTACTCGCGCGATAGCCCGAACGCTCAAACCTGGCGATCGAATTGTCGGCACTCGTTTGGATCATGAAGCCAATGTTTCGCCGTGGCGAATTGCTTGCGAGCTTTCGGGGGCAGAGCACGTGCTGACACCATTTGATCCACGTACAGGGCGACTGGATATGGTCGCTCTCGAGCAACTGGTCAATGATCGAACCAAATGGGTCGCCGTCTCGGGTGCATCGAACTTGATCGGCACGATGCCCGATCTAAAAGCCGTAATCAAAGTCGCTCATAAACACAGTGCACGAGTTTTTGTTGACGCTGTTGCTTTGGCGCCACACAAGCAAATAAACATTCGTGAGATGGGTTGCGACGCACTGGCGACTTCTCCGTATAAATGGTATGGGCCGCACGCTGGGGTGATGTATGTCGAACCTGCACTTCTCGATTCGCTGCCGATAGCCAAGGTACGACCGGCCAGCGACACTGGCCCGCGAAGATTTGAAACTGGCACTCCGAATTTCGAGGCCATCGCCGCGACACAGGCTGCGGCTCGCTTTTTGATAGAGGAAGACATGCAAAAACTTAATGCGATCGAGGGCGCTTTGTTTAAACCTCTGCTTGAGGGGTTGCTCGAAACGCGAGGCGTGCATGTTTGGGGACCGCATGATTTGGATGCACGTGCGCCGACTGTGTCGTTCACAATCGACTCAATGAAGCCAGATCGAGTGGCACAAGAACTCGCCGCAAAAAAAATTGCAGTCTGGTCGGGAGATTCGTATGCCGTTGAGGTCGTTGCCCAACTCGGACTTACGCAAAGTGGCGGTGTCGTGCGAGCAGGCATTGTGCGCTACGTAGATAATGAAGATGTGAATAATTTTCTCACGGCTGTTCGCGAGCTCGCTAGTCGGTAGCATTAGTCAGTCCGGGGAGTGGCGCAGTTGGTAGCGTGCCTGGTTTGGGACCAGGAGGCCGGGGGTTCAAGTCCCCCCTCCCCGACAATGAGTGAGAGCATTTCAGTTTCAGTTTTGAAGTCGGCGAAATATGTTTCGTTGATTACTTTTCGCAAATCTGGAGAGCCCGTTCGCAGCGCCGTTTGGTTCGTCCGATTCGGCGATGCTCCAAATAGTTATGGCGTGATCACAGAAACAAATTCGGGCAAGGTCAAGCGTGTTCGGGCGAATTCAAAAATTGAAGTTCAGGTTTGCGATATCAAGGGACGAGTCGAGCCCGATGCGGTGAAGTTTTCAGGAATTGCACGATTGGTGATTGGCGAACAGGCCGTCGCCGTGCGCAAGGCAATCGCCAAGCAATACGGCCTGACCTACAAACTGTTTTCGATTTACTTGGTTGTTTCAGGTTTATTCAAGAAAAAAGATGGCCTGCCTGAAACCAACATTATTTTTGAACTCGAGAACTAACTAGTGAATCATCGCCAGTAATCAGTTTTTTGAGATTTTGAACACCGCGGTTCGTTTGAATCCTGCCAGCATTTCCGGCAACGGTTCAACGCCAATGCCAATTGAATTCGGCACCGCAATATGACCGTTTTCGATGACGAATGGCGGGGTGACGTCGCGAGAGAAGTAACGGGCTGACGCAGAAATATCTCCTGGCAAGGTAAAACCCGGCAACGCAGCCAGTGCAAGATTCGCCGCCCGACCGATGCCGGTCTCAAGCATTCCCCCACACCAAACTTTCACGCCCCGTGATAAACACAGATCATGAATCTTCTTCGCTTCAAGATAACCGCCAACGCGCCCAGGCTTGATATTGATCACCGAACACGCTTTGAGGTCTAGTGCGCCGCGAGCAGTATCAAAAGAGGTAATCGACTCGTCGAGGCACACAGGCGTGTCGATTTGTCGCACGAGTTCAACATGACCGGCTAAATCGTCCTCGGGCAACGGCTGCTCGATCAACAACAAATTGAATGCATCAAGTTGCTTCAGATGCTTGGCGTCAGCGATGGTGTAAGCGGCGTTGGCGTCAACCTGCAACAAAATCTCGTCACCAAATTCTTTGCGCACGGTGCGCACGAGTTCGATGTCACTACCTGGTTCAATTTTTAACTTAACGCGCACATAGCCTTGCGCCAGATACTCGCCAACGACATGAATCAAATCCTCCAGACTGTTTTGAATGCCGACTGACACGCCAGATGGCACTCGAGTTTTGGTGGCGCCCAAGAATTTGGCCAGCGAAATCCCTTGGTCACGCAACTGCAGATCAAGCAATGCCGCCTCGACGCAAGCCTTGGACATGTAGTTGCCACGAATCGGTGCTACATCTGCGACGAAGCTTTGTGCTGACGAGTCTGCGTGCAGCATTGGCACGAGAAATCGCGAAACGACCTCAACACAGTTTTCGAGATACTCAGACGAATAGTTCGGTTCGGTGCCAGCAACGCATTCTCCCCAACCCGAATTTGTATCGCCAACGGCGTGAATGTACAGCAAATCGCGCGATGTATCTGTGCCAAACGACGTGCGAAACGGTGAAACTAATTTAATTTCACCTCGCCACAACTCGATCGCTCGCAACACTATTTACCCAGCCTTCGAACTGAGAACATAAGAACCATCCGCCGTGAAGCCTCGCACAAACTTTGCTGCAGCGAAAGCTGATTCAAAATTCTTACGCTGATTTTGACGCCACCGATCAACAAGCCCCTGATCAGATGAGGTTGCACTTTGTCGTAGCACCACGATGTCTTCTGGAGTACTGATTGTTTCCTCACCTTTCTCGGCGGTGACAGTTTTAGCACTTGGCGCGAGATCGCAATCAGCGACGTGACGCTCTACGACAAGTCGATCAGTGCTGTCACTGGCGTTTATTTTGTCGTTGAGCTCGCCGTAAAAGTCACGATGATAACTGACAACTTTTGCGCCAAGCGTGACCAAGTTGAAGTGAGCGTTACGTCTAACTAACGGATCAAAAGTCCACGAAATCACCGCAAAGTTATTTTCTTTGGCCCATAACCATTGGTGTTGTTTCAGCGCGCGACCGACCCCCGAGTTCACGGCGTCACCAACGACACCAGTTACATGCGAATGCAACTTGTTTTCATTGCGCCCGACCAGAGCCAGCGAACCACCAACTATTTGTTTCGCAACGCCTGCCTCGCGACTGGCAAGACTTGCATAACCCCCAGAATGCACCACGGCGATGATCACATCCACCGAAATTGCGTTTGTCTCGCCCCAAACAGATGTCAACACCTGGGCAAGTTGTTGGGCTTTTTGTGGATTATCGACAATTTCTACGCTGGTCATTTGAATAAACACAATCGATTAGGCAATGATGGATGACATGTCTGTTGAAGTAACCATCGTTGACCATCCAGTTGCCGCTGAAGCGCTGACCCACTTGCGCGACGTGAACACAACGAATCAATTTTTTCGCGCCGAGTTGCGACGGCTTTCTCTCGTGGTTGTCGCTGAGGCTTCGCGACATTTGCCGACCATAAACACGCGCGTGCGAACACCGCTTGCAGAAACCGACGGCATCGCACTCGCAAGCAGACCGGTGCTCGTGCCAATTTTGCGCGCGGGTCTTGGCATGTTGCCCGCTGCAATGGAACTTCTACCCGATGCCGATATTGCCGTGGTTGGCGTGCAACGCGATGAAAAAACGCACGCACCGAGCGAATATGTTGCGAAGTTGCCGTCGCGTCTTGACGGTCGCACCTGTTTGGTGCTTGATCCGATGTTGGCGACTGGCGGTTCGCTCGCCCATGGTTGCAGACTTCTCGCGGATCGTGGGGCGCCGATGCCGTTGACGATTGCCTGTGTTCTAGCAGCCCCCGAAGGCATCGAGTTTCTGCGCTCAACTGGAATGAAACTGCACATCATCACCGCCTCAGTCGACAGCCACTTGAACGAAAACGCTTTTATCGTGCCTGGTCTTGGGGATGCTGGAGATCGCCAGTTCGGACCACCGCACTGATCAATTTGTTGCGTCTCGATTAGTGCTCAACCGAAAAACGTCGCTGAAACATCAGCGAACAAATTAAAATCAATCGTGCGAGTTTGATTTGCCGTAACTGACATATCGGTGGACTCGATTCGTCCTGCTTTAAGTACGACCATCTGGCCGAACTTTTTATTGTGCACTGCGTCAACCGCCGCCAGTCAGAACACCGATTTTCATTATTTTTTAGTCGACAACGCGACGAGCGTCTTCAACCAAATTGATCTGATAAATGACTTCATCAAGCGCGTCAGCCGCTGACACAGTTGAAAACCGCAACGGATTTTCTGGCGTGACACAACTCGGCACAGGCACGAGCATCGTGCTCGGCTGAGGGTGACAAAATTGCACGACACTGTAACGCTCGCCCTCAAAGCTGGGCGCTGCCACAACGCGATGCCAGCCGATAGGTAAAACTCCGTTTGTAATGCGCTCAAGCATGATGCCCGAGTTGATGATCACGCGACCCTTTGGTGGCACAGCGTCGATCCATTTATCTTTGTATTTCACTTGAAGCCCGGGCGCAGTGGAGCGCGGCAACGCGGTGATCAAATTAATGTCTCCGTGTTCTGCGGCCCAAACATGACCTTGCCCCGGCACCTGCTTCATCGACGGATATCGAATTGCGCGCGTTAGCGCTGATCCGTAACTCACCATTTCATCGAAGAACGACTCGTGGCAACCAATGCCAACGGCGATGACGCGCAAGAAACGCGTCTGCAAATCGATCATTGCGTCGTGAAACTTGAACAACACATCGGTGATGCCAGGCACGGCCGCCTCAGGTAACAGCGGATCGGGGTACGACTGCGGATATCGGCGACGTAACGGGTGCCCCTTTGGTATCGGCGTTGCCCAGTTGAGCATCTCTTTCCAGTCAGGTTTGTCGCTCGAGGCTGCAGTTTCGAGCAACACACCCGTATAACCAGTCTGACCGTTGGTGCCATGGGCGACGAACTTTTGTTTTTCTTCCATTGACTTCGAGAAAAATTCGGCAAGCATGCCATATGCCGTGTCAAGTAGGTCTTCAGAAAGGTCGTGACTCGTATAGACGAAACCGGTTTCAAGACTGCGTCGCACGCCTTCGACAACGGCCGTACGCGACGCGGCTGAGCCCTTCTCAAACGCCAGCAAATCAACATCAAGAATGTCCTCGCTCATGCCCTCACGCTATTGGCTCGCGACGAGGTTTTTCTCGACCTACTCTTTGCCGCACTCAACTAGCGCAACAAATCTTGATTGTCACGCAAAAACTGCGCCCCAATCCTCCCCCCATGATGCCCAGAAGTAGAGATCAGTTCCCAATATTTTTTTTGTAGCACCTCGTCTTGATCAGTGGTTACCCATGTGCCATTGAGCCGCGCGGTCATCTCGTTGCAAGTCTCAAGTATCTCTTCGACAGTATTTTTTACCAAAGCGACGCCTAATGCATCTTGATGACGTTCATCTGAATACTGGTCATTCATTGATACCATCTCGCTGACGGTTGCATATCGATTTTTGTTTACGTAAAAAACTTTTTGGAATGAAGCCAAGTCACCCTTGAAGAAATTGTTGTGGTTTCGATAAAAATCTGAATAAATCGTTGGAAAGTTAAAAATCGCCCGCATTAAACCAATACCTGTTGCGCCGTTTAGTAAAAAGGTGCACCGATACAGCAAAAATACATCCAGAAAGTCCGTCCTGAACTCGGACGCATAATCAGAAATATATTTTTTGTGACTATCTGGAACTTTGGAATCTAGGTCTTTGCCCATTCTGATCACAAACAGGCCTTGCTCGCAAAGATATTTCGCCACTTCAAAATAAATCGACTCGACTGGGTTGCGAATATTGCGTGGTTTGAGTTGCACCCCAGATGCACTCAACTTTTCGTAGTAACTACTGCTCCTTGTCGCATAGCAGACAATCGGCTGATGCTTCCCGACACCGATTGACTCTAAAAACTTATTCCCCGCTTCAATCTCCGCCTCGGTCAACCTGACCAACGGTTGACCTGTGTGCCACAGTGGGTCGTTTTGAGATTCAAGAATATCAACTTTTGGAATCTGCAGTTTTCCAAGGGCTGATGCCCACCAAACAATTCGCCGCGACAATTTCGCTTCTTCACCGTAGATTTTCACCACCCTGTCGTACATTTTGCGAATTTGAGAATTTGCATCAGGTGAAAGATCCAGAACAATCAATCGACGCAGACCTGATTCGATATCTACACGCCTGCGGAGTTCAGGTTCTAGCGGCATCAAAAACGCGGTGATTGAGCTCGAAGCAACACCTGTTAAAAAAACTTCTTTGCGGCACGCTTTGAGCCAAAGCCAAATGACGAGAATGGCCGGAGACAAAACGATGAATTCAGCAACATGGCGAAGTATCCAACGGCCCAGAGGCTGCTGCACGCCAGCAAACTTTTTACGCACGAACTTTGGAATCACGCGAAAAGACTAGTTGAGATAGCAAGATAACTGTGATGCAACAAGCCGCTGATAAAATCAATGTACGCACAAATGCGGGTGTAGCTCAATGGCTAGAGTCCGAGTTTTCCAAACTCGTTATGCGGGTTCGATCCCCGTCACCCGCTCCAATCGAAAAACCCAGAGGCCGATGATCGCAAACCTGTTATGACCTGGCAGAGATACAACGCGGCAGAACTAGAGCGCGAATACACTCCGGCGTCGCGCGTCGAAAATATCCAAATTTATTTGGATGAATACGCAACCCGTGGCGCCCATTCGCGCCAAACAATCAGTCACGCCAAACTTCAATACGGTCAGCATAAAGACGCTTGGCTTTGGCTCGCAGAAAGCTCGACCACCAAAACGAACAGCAAGTTGATCGTCTTTGTGCATGGCGGGTTCTGGCGACGGTTATCAGCCGACGACGGAACTTTTCTCACACCAGGCTGGCACGAACTTGGTTTCAGTGTTGCGTCAGTCAACTATTCGCTATGCCCCAATGAACCGCTCGAAACACTCGTCAAACAAACGTCACAAGCGATCGACTATTTGCTGCAAAGTTACCAACCGCAAAACATCACATTGATCGGACACTCTGCAGGCGCGCACCTTGTGGCGATGAAACTATGCAACTCTAAATCGCCAAAATTCGGCGGTGCAATTATGGTCTCGGGCGTTTTTGATCTCGAGCCGATCGTCAATACTTCGGTCAACGATGCAACTCGACTCAACGAACAATCGGCCCGAGGGTTGTCGCCAATCCATTTCGTCGCCACAGCCCCGGACACACCAATGGCCATCATCTGGGGCGAGAACGAAACCGATGAATTCAAACGACAGTCGCACGAGTTTGCAGCCGCATGGTCGGCTATTGCGAACCACGTGCCAGCCAAACAAAAAGAGTTCAAATCACGCAACCACTTCGACATTCTTCACGAGTTGATATCTCAAGATGTAATAGATTTTCCAGTTGCGTAAAAATCCAAATGTTCTAGGAATCATGCTGATTATCATCAGCAGCATCGGTTTTGGACTAGCACCAACTTTCGCCAAATTCTCATACGACAATGGAGCCAATGCCGTCGGCACGCTACTTGCCCGCTTTTCAGTTGCGACACTGTTGATGCTTGTCGTTCGCAAGATCATCTCGCGAAGAAGTTATTTGGTAAACCGGCAAAAAGTCAAATGGCCGGCGCCGAAACTTTTTGGACAACTGTTTTTGCTTGGAGCCCTCGGTTACTTCATCGCATCAATTCTTTACTTCACCGCAATCGAAAACATCGACAGTGGCTTGGCGATCACAATCTTTTATTGCA
>SXGR01409319.1_pt1 | contig 15182 bp, 16 predicted proteins | sample 3174711 | NCBI WGS metagenome assembly SXGR01 (sample SAMN11356860, study PRJNA531348) | freshwater metagenome | isolation source: freshwater sample F1-60 | place: China: Fuxian Lake, Yuxi | collected 2017-12-25
AATGGGTGCCATACGGAAAATACGTTTTCCAGTTAGCTTGAATGAAGCTACCTGCAAAATAACCGATACGGTTTCAAGCACGAAAATACCACCCATAATGAACAGTACGATTTCATGCCTAACAATAACGGCAATAGTTCCCAGCGCAGCGCCCAGTGCAAGTGCTCCGACATCACCCATAAATACAGTGGCTGGATAAGTGTTAAACCATAAAAAACCTAAGCCAGCACCCACCATTGCACAACAGAAAACCACCAACTCACCCGCACCGGGAATGTAGGCAATGTGTAAATAGTTTGAGAAAATTGTGTTGCTTACAATCCATGAAATTAATGCAAGTGCTCCCGCTACCATTACACAGGGCATAATCGCCAAACCATCCAAGCCATCAGTAAGATTGACAGCGTTACTGGTGCCAACAATCACAAAGTAGGTGAAGACGATGTAAAACAAACCTAAATCAAGCGCTACGTTTTTAAAGAAAGGCACAAATAATTGTGTTTCTGCAGGAATAGCGGCAGTGAAATATAAAAACGTTGCGGCACCGAAGCCAGCAACCGATTGCCAAAAATATTTCCAACGAGCGGGCAAACCGCGCGAGTCTTTTTTGGCAACTTTACGATAATCATCTACCCAACCGACTGCACCAAAAATAGCGGTAACCACCATAACTACCCATACATAGCGATTACTTAAATCTGACCAAAGCAAAGCACTCGCAAAAATCGCCACCAAAATCAATGCTCCGCCCATGGTGGGAGTACCCGATTTACTTAAGTGACTTTGCGGACCATCGGTGCGCACCGACTGGCCGATTTTTAATTCGCTTAAGCGACGAATAAACCAGGGACCAAATAGCAGCGAAATACCGAGTGCTGTTAGCACACCCAAAATGGCGCGCAAGGTTAAATATTGGAAAACACCAAAACCGTGAATATGTTCTTTTAATTGTTCTGCAAGCCAAAATAACATTAGTGATTGTCTCCATTGGAGCAAAGTGCGCTCACAACCAAATCCATTTTGGCACTGCGAGAACCTTTGATTAGAATTGTGGTGTCAGGTGCTGTTAGATCTTTTAATGTTGCAATTAATAATTCACGATCAGCAAAATGATGTTGGCCAAGCTGCTGACCATAAGCTTCGCTCGCATGTTGCGTTAATACACCCAAGGTAAAAAAATGATCTAGCTTTTTTTGCTGTGCATAAGCACCTAATTGCGCATGCAAATCGGCAGCATTTTCGCCAAGCTCACCCAAATCACCCAGCACCATAATCCGTTGACCTTCGCGCACAGCAAGAACATCAATAGCGGCACGCACTGAACCGGGGTTGGCGTTGTAGCTGTCATCAATGATTAATGCGTTACTAATTCCAATGTGACGGCTCATACGTCCACCCACGGATGAGAAATTAGCGAGTCCCTGTTGAATATTTTCTAAACTCGCGCCCACCGCACAAGCCATGGCAGATGCCATAAGTGCATTACGCACACTGTGTTCACCGAGCACATTCATAGCAATTGCTTGCTTATTACCTTTTAAGACAAGATCGAATTGAACGGAATCTGAAGCGAATTCAATATTTTCTGCATAACAATCCGCCTGCGAATTATTCAACGACACACGAATAATATTTGCCTGAACAGACGCCAACCATTGCGGAGAAAATTGATCGTCGATATTGATGACAGCGGTATTCTGTGCACTCAGACCTTGGTAAATTTCACCTTTAGCTTGAGCGACACCCTCAATAGAACCAAAACCTGCAATATGCGCTGGCATTACATTATTGATCATAGTGACTTGCGGTTGCGCGAGTGAACACAAGTAAGCAATTTCACCAATTGCACTGGCTCCCATTTCGATCACAGCAAAATCATGATCTGCATTTAATTGCAGCAGCGTTAGAGGTACGCCTATGTGGTTATTGAAATTACCTTTAGTTGCGTGCACATTGCCGCACTCACGTAAAATATCTGCCAGCATGGTTTTTACAGTGGTTTTACCGCTGCTACCGGTAATTGCCAACACGGGTTTGGTAAATGCATTGCGATTCATAGCCGCAATTTGACCTAGCGCCAACAAGGTATCTTTTACCGCTAATTGCGGCAGTGGGATGCTGGCATCAAATTTTTCTACTACTAAACCGCACACGCCTTTTTCAGCTGCTTGTGCTAAAAAATTATGCGCATCGAAATTTTCACCGCGTAAGGCTACAAATAATTCACCCGCAACCAAACTACGAGTGTCTGTATTTACATTCGTAAATTGAACATCGCCATTAAAAACTTCCGCTCCTAGCGAAGTATGACAAAACTCTGCAACCTGCATTAATGTCAGAGGTGCAATCATGACAAGCTCCCCTGTTGATTATTCTCATTACTAGAATCATTTAAATTAAAAGCATCCAAATCGCGCTTAGCAATACGACGCTGCAAAGCTAAGCGAGCTTGCTTCACATCACTAAATGACAATGTTTTCTCTGCAAAAATTTGATACTCCTCGTGCCCTTTACCTGCAATTAATACCAAATCGCCCGATTTAGCTTGCTGTACAGCAAAATCAATTGCCTGTGCACGATCTGCAATCACTAAACAACCGTTAGCATTGTGCAGGCCGCGAATAATATCGGCTGCAATTGCCGAGGGTTCTTCTCCGCGAGGATTGTCATTAGTGATGATGAGGTAATCGCTGTATTTTTCAGCAATGCGCCCCATGAGTGGACGCTTGGTTTTATCACGATCGCCACCGCAACCAAACACTGACCAAACACGCGTTTGGGTATGCTCACGAATTGCACGCAAGGTATTTTCCAATGCATCTGGCGTGTGGGCATAATCGACTACAACCTGCACATCTTGTTCGCTATCATCTAAAACAACGGATTGCATACGACCTGGTGCTGCTTGTAACTGCGAGACTAAATTCAATACTGTTTTTAGATCTGCACCACCAACACACATAGCCGCAATAACGCCGAGTAAATTACTGAGATTAAATTTGCCGATAAATGGTGATACTAATTCGGCATTACCCCACGGCGAGTGTAATTCTGCAGCTGCACCCGTAGCTGTTAGTCGTAACTCAGTTAAATATATATCCGCAGCGCTATCAGTAATTGAAAAGCTTATTGCGGATACATTTTTCGGGATTTTTTGCAGCAAGCTTTTTGCCCAAGCATCATCAAAATTGATAATTGCATATTTTAAGTTTGCTTGATTTAACAGTTGCGCTTTAGCTTTACCGTAACTTGCAAGATCGCCATGAAAATCCAAATGATCTTGCGTGAGATTGGTAAAAATTGCGGTATCAAACTGCAAAGCCGCGACGCGCCCTAATACCAAGCTGTGCGATGAAACCTCAATGGCAATAGTTGCCGCTTTTTGTGCAACCAATTCGGCAAGAATTTTTTGTAAACTAATAGGATCTGGCGTAGTTAAACCTGTGGAGTGCACAGCGCTAATTTGTTGTGCGAGGGGAGCTAAAGAATTTGTATCCAAGACACCAAACCCTAAAGTTCCTACCACTCCCGCGGTCTTTTTTGATGACTGAGAGTTTTCTTGCTTTGCAAGCAATGCAGCAAGTTGCGCAATTAATAATGTGCAAGTTGTTTTGCCATTGGTGCCGGTAACACCAATTAAACGGCAATGCTGACTTGGGTGCGCATAAAAATAACCGGCAATTTCACTAACGTTTTGTGCCAATTTTTCAATAGCTATTACAGGTACAGCACCAATCCAATCTATACCTTGCCACTGTTTGTCAGCTTCTACCAAAATTGCAACAGCGCCCAACTCAATTGCCTTAGCAATAAATTGACGGCCATCTACTTTTGCGCCCACCAAAGCAACAAATACTTCGCCAGCTGAAATTGTGCGCGAATCTAAATTGATCCCCTGCACTTCTATAGCAGCAGCTTTATCTAAATTAAATGCAGGCAATAATTGTTGCAGGATAATTTTTTGAGCGATCATTATGGCGATACCTTTTGTGGTTTCGCTACAGCGTCTTGTGGTTTCGCCATGGAGTCTTGAGGTTGCTCGACAACTTCTTGTGACTGAGTTGCGGCATCTTGCTGAGCTTTTAATTTTGCAGCAGCCTTGGCGGCAGCAATCTTCTCATTGCGTGCAGCATAGGCTTTTACTTCTTCAACTTGTTCTGTGGTTGCATCCGGCGGAACTTGCAGCATACGCAGAGCATCTTCAGTTACTTTTGAAAATGCAGGCGCTGCAACCATACCGCCGTTTGCCGTTGTGCCTGCACCTTGAGGCTCATCGATAACAACCATGGTCACTATGCGCGGATTATCTACCGGTGCCATGCCCGCGAAAGATGAAACTTGCTTGCCAGTATAACGACCACCAACAGACTTAAACGCCGTGCCAGTTTTACCTGCCACCGTATAAGAAATGGTACGCGCACGCTTACCAGTACCCTCTGCAGCAACTACTTTTTGCAGCATAGCTTTAACTTGATCTGTATATTTTTGATCGACAATTTTTGTACCTTCGGGTGCAGCATCTACTTTCAACAAAGATATTTGTCTTTTAACACCGCCTGCTGCAATCACTGCATAAGCTTGCACCGCCTGCAAAACGGTTGTATGCAATGCGTAACCATAGGATAAGTTCGCGCGTTCAATTAATTGCGCTGGCTTAAGTTTTGGCACAAAGCCCGTCGCCTCGCCTGGGAAACCCGTACCAATTTGTTGACCAACACCAAGGCGCGAATACATGTTGCCCATTGCATTTGGGTCGAGCTGCAACGTAATTTTTGTCATACCGATATTGCTGGATTTTGCAATAATCATCGCCAGATCAATTACACCTTCATTGTCATGATCTTTAATGGTTTTGCCTGCAACTTGAAAATAACCAGGATTAGTATCAATCACGTCGCTTGGTTTAAATTTTCCCGTTTCAAGTGCAGCTAAAATACCGAGTGGTTTAAATGTAGAACCCGGTTCATACATATCAGTAATGGCACGATTGCGCATCGCGGCACCTTTCGCCTGCGAACGATCATTCGGGTTGTAGGCGGGGTAATTTGTTATTGCTAGAACTTCTCCGGTATCCACATCCAAAATCACTAAAGAGCCCGCTATACCGCCACTTTCTTCAACCGCTTTTTTTAATTCGCGATGCGCAAGATATTGCAAACGCAAATCAATACTGAGCGTTAAATTTTGGCCGGAACGCGCCGCTTTAATTAATTGCAGTTCTTTTACCGTGCGGCCACGCAAATCTTTTAACACTTGCTTGGAACCATTTTCGCCGGTTAACCACGCGTCGTAGGCCAACTCCATTCCCTCTTGGCCGCGATCATCTACGTCGGTCATTCCCACCAAATGGGAAACCACATCTGCTGCTGGATAATAACGATGATATTCGGTGCGCACATTTACGCCGGGAATATCCAACTCCATAATTTTTTGCGCCGCATCGGGAGCCATTTGACGCTCTAAATACATAAATTCTTTAGCGGCATAGCGTCTTAAGCGCGCCTCTAAATCCGCTTTATCGATATTTAATACTTGCGCCAACTCGGCAAAACGTTGCGGCGATTGCAATAGCACTTTTGGATTTGCCCACAAAGTTGCAACAGGAGTGCTCACCGCTAATGGCGAACCATTACGATCGGTAATTACACCGCGATACGCGGGAATAATTTCGGTGCGCAAGGTGCGCGACTCGCCTTGATCTTGTAAAAATTCAAAACCTTTATCGGTATTGGGCAACACCTGCAAGCGAGCCAAGTGTCCTATCAACAACACAACCAGAACCGCCATCACCCCCATCACACAATAGAAACGCCAACGCGCAACCTTTAGGGGGCTGCGCGATTGATGGGTTTGCGTTTTGTCTCGAGAAGAACTTGCGGTAGGCAATAACACCTTTGGTGATCTAATCATCGGCAGGCACCATCACCACATGTTCGGTTGTTGGCGCGATCATGTTTAGCTCTTTATTGGCGATACCTTCGATGCGACTGTAAGCAGCCCATGTACTTTCTTCGAGGAGATATTGGCCCCACTCAACCTGCAAATGGGAGGCTTCACGACGCAGAGTTTCTAACTGGTTTACATCGCGGCGAACTTGTTGCGTAGTGGCAACTACCGTCAATGCAGAAGCGATTACCGAAATCCAGAGGCAAGCCACCAGCAATAACGCCCAAGGCGCTATGCGTTTTGGTGCTTTTGTCTGGAATTGGCTCATGCTGCCCCTGTGATTGATAGATGTTATATTTGGGTTAATTTTTTGTGGCTAGTGTTAAGAAATTTTCTCCGCGACTCTCATAATTGCGCTGCGCGATCTTACGTTGGCATCCACCTCGCCATCGCTGGCTTTAATGGCTTTACCGCAGGAGCGCATGCGTTTGTTCAGCTGCTCATCGCGAATGGGCAAACCGCGCGGAACGGGATCGCCTAACTCTTGGCGACGAATAAAGCGTTTCACGACGCGATCTTCCAAAGAGTGAAAGCTAATAACGACGAGACGACCACCAACAGCTAGAACCTTGAGCACCTGCTCCAACACCGCATCCAAATCCGTCAGCTCGTTATTCACATGAATGCGAATCGCCTGAAAGGCTCTAGTAGCAGGATGCTTACCTTTCTCCCACGCCGGATTCGCTTCTTTAATCACTTCGGCAAGATGCTTGGTGCGAGTAAATGGCGTTTTCTGACGTTCTGTCACAATCGCGCGCGCCATGCGCTTGGCAAAACGCTCTTCGCCAAACTCTTTAATAACGCGAGCAATCTCTTCTTCGGTTGCGTTATTGACCCAATCGGCAGCGCTTTGGCCGCGGGTTTGATCCATACGCATATCCAAGGGGCCATCGCTTTGAAAACTGAAACCGCGCTCGGCTTCATCCAACTGAGGCGATGACACCCCCAAATCCAACAAAACGCCGTGAACTTTACCCGTCATACCGCGCGCTTCGATTAGCTCGGCCAACTCAGCAAAAGAACCGTGGGCAATCTCAAACCGAGCATCACTAGCAAAGCGCTCATTGGCGACTGCGATTGCCGCCAAGTCTTTGTCTATCCCCATCAAATGGCCGTCTGGGGATAGATGCTGCAATACCAAAGCACTGTGCCCACCGCGGCCAAAAGTGCCATCCACATAGAAGCCAGAGGGGTTTGTGACTAGCGCGTCAACCGCCTCTTGTAGAAGTACGGTGACATGTTGAAGTTGAGTCATGAGCAATTCCTAAAGCGAAAGCGACAGCATTTCGCTGGGAATCTCGTCATCAGCAGGCTCGTTCAACAGCGCCAACCAACTCTCTTCACTCCACAACTCCAGCTTTTTACCCTGACCAACCAGCATCATCTTTTTATCGATATTCGCGTACTCACGCAGGGTTGGAGGGACGAGTACACGGCCGCTGGTATCAATTTCCAGTGCCGTGGCATAACCAATGAGGATGCGCTTGGTGCGCTGAGATACCTTGTTCAAGCTGGGTAGCGCTTCAATTTGCGGCAATAACTCCAGCCACACAGGCTCGGGGTACACCAATAAACAGCGATCTTGCGTGTGCGCAGTCACCACCAGACGCCCGCCACAAGACGCCACCAACTCTTCGCGTATGCGAGTCGGTATTGCCATGCGACCCTTGGGGTCCATGCTGATGGAGTTGCTACCTGTGAACACGTTTCACCACTTTTTTGTTTTTGCTATCGCTTTTTTGTTTTAACTGTCGTTATTAGTTGGAATTTTCCACAAAACACCACTAAAACCCACTTTTTTCCACAACGCACACTATAAATCGGGGCAGGTCAAAGTCAAGCAAGCAATTACGGAAAAGAGCGAAAAATCACGCTAAAAAACGCGAACAGGAAGGGATCAGTAGGGAAAACACGCAAAACAGAAGAGGATAGAAAGCGAGTTATTTAAGGAATTCAAGGCGATAGAGATCGAACTTAAAGTGAAACATTAAGTGTGGGATTATTTCGCGTTAAGCGGGGGGAGTTAATATAAGCAAGAAGTATATAAAAATCGGGAGGAGCATTTGTTGGCAGACCGGCTAGCACACCAAATGACCAAGGAAGACTACCGATAGGCAGCCGATTTGACAAGCCCTGACGCAAATTATCACCCATACCCAAAGCCCCAATGTTATTCGCGTTAACTGACAACACCAAAACCTTATCTATACTCCTTTAACACACCTCCATCACGCCCGTAAAACCAGGTAACCACTATGTTCTTTAAACGCTGCGCCATTGCGATGCTCAGCCTCTGCGCCTTAACCGCTCAGGCCGACACAGTTACAATCCGTGCCGACCTCTGGTATCCCTTTAACGGGGAGCCACTCGCTGCCAAACCCGGGTACATGATTGAACTGAGCCAAAAAATCTTTGCATCCGCCGGATACACAGTCGATTACCAATTAATGCCCTGGTCACGCGCACTTTCAACCGTGAGAAAAGGCGATGCCGATTGCGTTGTTGGCGCTTATGCAAGCGATGCCGCTGGTTTTATATTTCCGCGAGAAAACTGGGGGGTCGATAGCATCGATGCCTATGTAAAAACCGGCGATAAATGGCGCTACACTGGAGCCCAAAGCTTACTAACTCGCAAAGTAGCTACGATTCAAGATTACTCGTACTCCCCCGAGATTGACACGCTAATCAAACAGTCGCCCACCGCATTCGACGCTGCAGTTGGCGATGACGCCATTGAAAAAAATATTCGCAAACTCATCAACGGCAGAGTAGACACACTGTTAGAAAGCCACACGGTGATCGCCTCGCGCTTAGCGCTCCCACAATTTGAAAATCAATTGGAATTAGCAGGCCACATCACCCAACCTTTGCCGCTGTACATCGCCTGCTCGCCTGCCAATTCAGCACGTTCAAAAAAGCTCATCGAGATCATTGATACTCAAACTCCCCTACTGCATAAATCAGGTGAGATTGAGCAAATAATGAAAAAATATCACTTGAGCGATTGGAATAAATAAGATGCTTCAAATACGGCGTATTTCCACACGATTAATTTTAACGGCCACCATAGTAGCCACCAGCGTGCTAACACTGTACGGCATAGTCAATTACACAATTGAAAAGCAACACCTCATTAAAAACGCATCGCAAAGCGCCGAGCTCACACAAAACAGATTGAAAATGGGGCTTCCACTTGCACTCTGGAATTACGACGAAAAACAGATTAACCAACTGGCAAACTCAGAAATCACCTCTCCCTATATTCAAGGAATTACGATAACCGACCTTGACGGAAAAGCGATTTACCAAAACAACAACCACGAAGAAATTTATAACGCGCCCACCACGTTTACAGCCGTCTACACCAATGACGCAAAAGACCAACCGCTCGCCACCGTAACCATTCAGCTGAGCCTAACCCAAATTAATTACGCCTTACGCGAATTATTAATCGCTAGCGCGCTTCAAATCTTGATTATTAACCTCACACTCATCGTTTCACTCTATTTTATTTCGCGCAACCTTGTGACCAAACCGTTAGAAAACCTTACGCACGCCTTCACCATTATCGCAAAGGGCGACCAAGACTTAACCAAGCGACTCAGCGACAAAAACTCACTTGAACTAGAAGCAATTTCCGATCAATTCAACTACTTCACCCAAAAAATAGAAACCCTCGTTATTTCAATTAGCGGGTGTACAGAAGCGCTTTACCAAACGTCTGGACAAGTGAAGAAAAAATCAGAAGACAGCACAGAATCTTTACGCGTACAACAAGCTCACGTGAACTTATTGGCCGATGAAATCAACAATCTGTACCAAGAGTTTCGCCAAGTTTCCACGCACGCAGAACAGGCGCTCAGCGTTGCACAAGCCGCGCAGACAACCGCTGATGAAGTCAAAATGGAAGTTGATAACACCATTGGTGGGTTTGACAAAATGTCTCATCAGTTGAGCACAACCAGCAATGTGATTGAAACCTTGGAAACCAACGTAAAAGGCATTGCCAGCATTGTGGGTGTTATTCGCGGCATTGCCGATCAAACCAACTTACTCGCACTCAATGCCGCGATTGAAGCCGCTCGCGCAGGCGAACAGGGGCGAGGCTTTGCCGTAGTGGCCGATGAAGTTAGGTCACTCGCCACACGCACCGCAACCAGCACCAACGAAATCAATCAAATGATTCAATCACTGCAAGAAGGCGCACAATCTGCCGTTGCCGTCATTCAATCCAGCTCACTGCTAAGCCAATCCGCCATCACCAGTGCGCGCACCTACAATGAACACATCGGCAAAATTAACGAAGCCATTGAACTCATCACCTCGGCGGCAAAAGAAATTGTCACCTCTGTTTTACAGCAATCCGCAAAATCATCCGTCATGCAAGACAAAATCGTGCAAATTATTCAAGACGGCACCATAAGTACACAGCAAAATAGCGGCATGGCTATTGATGCAATGGAACTCACGCAACTTGCCGATGTGCTGGTTAACTTGGTGCAAAAATTCAAAGTGTCGCAAAATATGCTGAGCGAACACACAAAGGATACGGGTGAAGTAGAGCTGTGGTAGTTATATGGTAATTAAGTAACGACTGGCGCTGAAATACGACTTGTTATAGCCCTTTACAAGACCACTTAAGAGACCTAATATCAGGTCTCATGCAGAGAGGTATATTTATGACGAGTCAAATTTTTGCCAATGTCGCAGCCAGTATTTCCGAGTTAAAAGCAAACCCCATGAAGGTTGTGGCCAGCGGGCTAGGTATGCCTATAGCTGTACTAAACAGGAATGAGCCAGCCTTTTATTGTGTTCCCGCCAAAGCCTATGAAGCCATGCTTGACCTTATTGATGATAGAGACCTTTTGGCAATTGCAAGCGCTAGAGCAGATGAAGAAAGCATTTCGGTTTCAATAGATGACCTATAAGCTTGCCTTCAAAAAGAGCGCGCTAAAGGAATGGCAAAAGTTAGCACCAAACATTCGAGAGCTTTTTAAAAAGCAACTTATGAAAAGACTCGAAAACCCGCGTGTGCCATCGGCGGCGGTTAGTGGCGGTAAGGATCTCTACAAAATCAAACTACGCCAACTGGGTTATAGGCTCGTGTACGAAGTTTCAGACAATATTGTCACAGTGACAGTACTTGCCGTTGGCGAAAGAGATAAAAACAAAGTTTATGAGTTTGCACTTTCTCGTTTAAAACTCGATTAGCGGCTTAGATCAGATCATAGAAGCCAAAAGACTCTAACTTTGTTAGACTCAGGAAACCACAAAACATTGGTGACAACCGTGAACACACCGCTCTCTCCCATCGTTTCTGAGTTTGAATCAGCAGAGCAAGAAGCAAGCTATAACACATGGCTCCATGCGAAGGTCAAAGCAAGCCTTGAAGACCCTCGTCCATCCATTCCGCACGACCAAGTGATGGCAGAAATGCGTGACCTAATTGAGTCAAAACTTAAGGCTCGCAATGCTAGTTAAGTGGCGACCAGAGGCAAGATTAGAGCTTTGGAGCATTCTTGATTACATTGGTGATCGCAACCCTATTGCAGCGGCCAACCTGTTCGATGCGATTGAACAAACAACGCAAGCACTACCTGAACACCCATACCTATATCGGTTAGGCAGAGTTAATGGAACCAGAGAAATAGTGATAAGCCCGAATTACATCGTTATTTATCAAACAACTACGGATAGCATCGAAATAATTTCTGTCGTTCACGCAAGACAAGAGTATCCCCAATAACTCGATTGGCGACCTCTTAGTGAAAAACAAAAAATCCCGAAACCCCCACCCATTACAGGCAGCAGCTTCGGGATTTTTTATATCTGCGTATTGCAGCAAAAATTAGGTGGAGTTGGCAGTAAGCCGAGAGGCGGCCTATGTAAATCAAGGTTCTAGACTACCCCTAAGTTCGATTTTGTAGCAATACCTGTAGCAGCTAAATTCCCTTAAAAAGCTCACCCAACTCGATACCCAACCCATCAGCAAGCGTCTTGACTGCCTCCAAACTAGGGTTAGCGCCCCCTGTTTCAATTCTGGACATGTAAGTTCTCGCAAAGCCGCAATGATCCGCAAAAGCTTCTTGTGTCATGCCAGAGGCAACACGAAGCTCTCGTATTCGATAACCGAAATTTAGGCGGATTGAGTCTTTAGGCATTTACCCATCATGAGTAAATGTGATCTAATCGTGAACACACTAATCGTGACATGCAATAGAAAAAATAAACACCAAGGAGCAACACATGAAAATAATACCCCCCAAATACCTATTTAAAAATTTAGCTGGTTTTATATTTGTTTCCTGTTTGGCTGCGCCCCAGATAGCACATGCAAGCGATGAGTACACCCTTGCGGAAATAAATGAAGAGTTCCCACCACCATTTCGAAAGGATTTCAATCCTGAAATTACTAGGGTATTAGTTAAAAACAACATCAAAGGGTGCGGTATTTTAAAATACAGAATGAACAAAAAAGCCACAGCCTATGAAGCCTTAGTTTTATGCTCCAATGACAACGAACACTGGAAAGCATATTGGGTTTACACACTTACAGGCAAAATTTTAGGCCCCATGGAACCAATAGCTGGATTGAAATAGCCAAGAGCATGTCCATATCGCAATAGTGAGGAGAACGCGGCTTAACTACTGACCGACACTGATAGCTGTCTTTAGTGGTGATTCTCAAATATCAGTAGGGGCATTACGCCCCCTTATGCTCACTCTTTCCAATGGCGCTTTACTGTTGCTATCCCATGCCCCTAACAGCACAACTACATTCTCGACCATTCAGATTTTTTAGGGAGCTATCAATGCAAGAAAAACCGCTCGAAAAGAAGGCAGCTTGATTTTTCAAGCATCTACTCATAATTGGCTTATATGATTTAATCACTGCACCTAGAAAAAATCACACTAAAAAGGGATACAAAGAATGAAGGTTAATATTTGTAATAGCTGCAAAACAGAGACACCCGCACCTGCAACTACTTGCTCAGACTGCACCAAGAATCCGAAACCCATATCAATTTGGGTGGCGCTAGCAATCGGGTTTTTGTCATTCTTTGTCTTTGTTAAGGTATTTAAAGGCTTCTCAGATCAAGCAAATATTATCATTGCTTTTATTTTAGTCTTAACACCTTTCTTTGTGATAAAAAATATAAATGGCACAAGAGAATTCAAGAAAAACTATCGTGAATTCTGGTCTAAAGTCGAAGGTTTTACCGTATCTCAAATACTTTACAACGGACTTGCACTTGATGAAGGAAGAGGTATCATTTGCTTTTTTGACCCCCTCAACCTCACAATCAAACCAACGCTTGTTACTTATCAGAACCTTCTTTCTTGTGAAATTATTGAGGACGGAAATTCAATAACAAAAACATCACGATTAAGTCAGTTAGGTGGTGCCGCAGTCGGAGGTTTATTACTTGGAGGGTTGGGCGCAATAGTTGGTGGCCTGAGTGGATCAAAGACAACCTCTCGTGAAATTGACCACATAACACTCAGCATCATTATTAACGATACAGAAAACCCTGTCCGTACAATCAAATTTCTGGAGGGTAAAATAAAAAGAAATAGTATCGAACACACAGATCTACTCAAGAAAGCTAAACACTGGCACTCCATTATTGAAATACTAATAAAAAAAGCTGACACTGAAGATAAAGTCACTGAGCAAAATGAACTCAAATCTGCAATATTAGGAACAAAAAATTCTGCCTTATCTTTGGCCGATGAACTATCAAAACTTGTCAGCCTTCGTGACTCAGGAATTCTGACTAATGAAGAATTCACTCAGCAAAAAACGAAGCTTTTGAGTTCTTAAATGTAAGTATCAAATTAAGACAAAGCGAAGGGAAAACGGTTTAGCGTGTAGCTGACTTTGATTAGAGAAGCCGCCTCAGATAATGAATATCGGCAGGCGGCATCCTCTTGCACCTTACATATTCCAATGGCGCTTAACAGTTGCAATACCTAACCCCAACTTAGCTGTTACCTGAGACTGACTAAACTTCATTGCTTTTTGCTCTTGAACCAAGGCTTTGGTTTTTGTTGCTTCAAAAAAATTACACGCTATTCCCACGATAATGTAAGCGTAATGACTTTCGGTGGAGCTTCTGGCAGCGAGGTACGCTTAATATATACCGATGGTGTAGCGGCTTCAGCAAGATCTGATCCGTATACGTGCGTGCCTTTTGTGGATTTTACAAATGTAAGCTCTACCGTTTTTGTATTCATTTATTCTCTCCAATTACTCTCAGCTCATCAGCTCTTTAAGCCGGATGATTGATTTTCTGTTCTAACTCTGCGAGAAATTGCATCAACTCATCAAAGTTAGGGTGTTCACCAAAAATCATTTCCTTCATTGCGGCGTAATCTTGTTGCAAAGTGTTTAAGTGATACTCATTAGGAACCAACTTGAAGCTACCGACACAAGCCGTTTGATAATTTGCCCAGCTGTTGGGATAGAAGCGCTGCTTAAATTCCACCACTTGTTGTAATAGACCTGTATTTCGCAATACCTCTTCTACAAAGGTACTATTGGCTAATTTATAGCTATCGTAATAGTGTCGTGAATAACGGGAAGGCAATGGTTTGGCTTGTGGACGATGCGCTTCTGCATGAAGAATTGTAAGTTTTTCCCAGAAGGTTCGCTCCGGTGTTATGGCGCTGACGTGTACACTGGGGCGTTCAAAAAGTTGTGGATATTTTTCAGCTGCATAAGGTGTTACCGCATAAATTCCCATTGGCATCATGGCGGCGAGCGGGCCGATCTCTAAGCGAATTTGCGGGCGCAAATATCCTGCAGCAAACACAGCAGGATATTTTATGTTAATCGTGTGGGGATCATGTGGGTCTATCTCTAACTTGCACAAAGGGGACATTACCGCTGCCAGCTTAGGCAATATCTCTTTTGCAATATATGCCTGCGCTTTTTGGTTGATATCTTGATTTAATTTATCTTGTTGGCTTTTGCTGCGCTGTGCTAATGGGTCGATAGCTATAACTTGCGTCCAATCCAAAATCAGATCTATATCTTCTGAAAAGCGCTGAATTAAATTAAAGCATTTACTTAAACTTGTACCGCCTTTGAATCGCAAACAGGTTGCTAATTCTGGCATGTCAAAAAGCTGCATTAAAACCCAGCACAACCAAAAGTCTTTTTCGGCGGCGGCTGGTGTAATCGCCATAGCGGATGCTGTTGCACTAAAAATTTCATTTCTTTCTGCGGGAGG
>SXGR01229872.1_pt1 | contig 15164 bp, 7 predicted proteins | sample 3174711 | NCBI WGS metagenome assembly SXGR01 (sample SAMN11356860, study PRJNA531348) | freshwater metagenome | isolation source: freshwater sample F1-60 | place: China: Fuxian Lake, Yuxi | collected 2017-12-25
ACCGCCGATGACGATGACGATGACGATGACGCTACAACTCAGGGGGGTTCTTCATCAAAGTCAAGCGGTCTAAATAGACCAATTCGACGACGATGTAAGGATTTAATAGAGGGTGGACCTACATGTTCTGGTGGTTGTTTGGGCCCAGCGCCTATTTGGAAAAATATCAACTTCAATGTCGACACAGCATTTGCAGGCTACATGGGTGGCTCTTCGAGTGTAAGATGGAGTCAACCTATTCCAGGAGCCACGGCGACTCCTGGTGCGATCGGCGCAGGGTATACAAACGCCGAACAGATAAAAGCCATATTCAATGGTCCTAAACCCATTGCGACGACATGTACTCAGTTAGCTGGTTATATATGTGCTAACGTGCTTTACGAGAATACTTCTCGTGTAAAGATACCAATAGATTCCGATGCAGAAGCCGCCGTGGAAAAAAGTGGATTTCCATACACGGCTTACAGTATAGGTCTAGGTGATAGTAGTAGCGCGATTGTTGGAATGGCAGGCTTGGGCGGGCCATGTTGGGTCGCCGCCGCGCTGGGCGCATGGGTTTCAGTCGATAAAAATAGCGGTATTGACAACAAGATTCCTAAATATGGAGATGTTTATTTGACTAGGGATAACTCAGGTGGACTTAGACATATCGGCATTGTCATGGAATGGCATCCAAACGAGGGATGGTGGGCCCACTGTGATGCAGGACAAGGCGGGTTAATTAGTGCGGCAGATGCTGCGTCTGCTTCACAAGGCATGTCTTACAAGAAAGGGCATCTACAGTCTTTCAATGATTTATGGTATATTGCCGGTGAGCCATCGCAGACAGACGGTGATTCTAAAAGAATATTGATGGGGTGGATAGATATTGAGGTACTCGTCAAGAAAACCCGACAGCTTTATGGCGATCAATATAAGCAAGTAGGGATCCCCCCTTGGGCACAATCTAGTTAGCTCGCGCCACCGAGTGAGTAAATTGGCACGATTTTAGCAGCCTAATATACATAGAACTATATGCCGACGACGATAAATTTTAAAAGCGTGGGCACAACGGGACAAAAACTCGTCGCGACTAATTTGATGCCGAGTTTAACCCCGATTGGGATTAAAACGCCACTAAAGCTAGGTAAAAAATATGGAATATTCGACATGTACACCAACATGTCTGATACTATGCATGATAATTTGAGAAATCTTATACTTACAAACTGGGGCGAAAGATTAGGACTATACTACTTTGGTGCCAACTTAAAACAACTAACCACGGAATATTCTGTTCAGGAAGAATTTGATTCGGAAGCCGTAATTAGAATTAAAACGGCCGTCGCGACGTGGATGCCTTATGTTAATTTAGTAGATTATGTTTCTGATTTCGAAAATTTTACCAAGCTTTCTTCGGTGGCACAAATAAAAATACTAATAACATATTCCGTTCCACAGTTAGCTGTAGATAATCGTAAATTACGCGTTAACTTATTCGTATTATAATAGAGATCATAAAATGGCCACGGAACCCAAAAAGTTAACAAAAGAAATAAGACAACGTCGCTATCTAACTCGTGACTTTGATTCGTTACGCCAGACGTTGTTAGATTACGCGCGTCAATATTATCCTGATCGTATTCAGGATTTTTCTGAAGCGTCGGTTGGTGGTTTATTTTTAGACATGGCTGCCTACGTAGGCGATAATTTATCATTTTATCTTGATCATCTTTATGGCGAATTAAATCCCGAAACGGCAGTCGAAAACGCCAGTATAGAAAGAGCGCTAAGAAGTTCCGGTGTTACGATTACAGGATCTTCTCCCGCGACAGTCAACGTTATAATATATATTGAAGTATTAACGGCCATGCCAGGAGACCCCGGTCCCGATATTAGTCTTCTACCCATTATTAGAGAAAATTCGGTCTTTACCAGCGATGGGGGTATTCCCTTTACGCTAATTGAAGATGTAAAATTCATTGTCGACCCAGACGAAGATGGAAATTACGAATTAAATCCTAACGTAAAAAAGAAAGTTGGAAGACGTAGGAACGACGGTGCAATAGTAAGTTATTTTCTTTCACTCGATGGATTATGCGTTTCCGGTAGAGAGACAAGAGAAACAATCACAGTGGGAAGCTTTACACCATTTCGTAGAATCCAATTACAACAACCTAATGTTACAGAAGTAATTAGCGTATATGACGATTATGGTAACACATATTACGAAGTCGGAGCTCTTACGCACGATGTCGTGTATAGAAATGTATTGAATTCAGCAGTCGATAGTGATCTTGTAAAAGACGGACTAAGAATCGTTTCTGCGCCATATAGATTTATCACCCTAACTGATCTTGCTACGCGTAAAACGACGTTGGTCTTCGGCGGCGGGTCAGCGGCCTCGCTCGAGGACGACGTTATTCCTGATCCAACAGAATTTGCGCTGCCACTTCCACATTCAAAGACGATTAGAAGAACTGCGCTAAATCCAGAAAAGTTACTAACGACTAATACACTAGGCGTAATAACGTCAAATACAAATATGACAATTACCTACAGATATGGTGGCGGGTTAAGTCACAACGTTGCACCAAATTCAGTAACTACAATTACCAATTTATCGATATCATTTCCACGAAATCCGCCTAATAGCGACGCTGTCAAAGTAAGAAATTCATTAGAGATAGGAAATAATACAGCTGCTGCTGGCGGTGAGGATGCACTCTCGCCGCGAGAGCTTATCGCCCTAATACCTTCTGTAAAAAATGCGCAAGAAAGAATCGTGACGAAAGAAGATTTATTGGCGCGAGTCTATACGATGCCGTCAAATCTTGGAAGAGTATTTAGGGCCTCAATCGCGCCGAATCCTAATAATCCCTTGTCGACGCAACTATTCATAATTTCTCGAGATAACAATCAAAGATTGATTATGTCGCCAGATAGTTTAAAGGTGAACCTAAGAAAGTATCTTAATTCGTATAGAATGATATCGGACGCTATCGATATTCTCGACGCGCAAGTTATCAACCTGCAATTAAAATTTACGGTCATCGTCGATCCAGTGCTAAATAGAACGTCTGTTTTATCGGTCGTTTTGGCAAAACTTCAAAAACAATTTGAGGTTAAAAAAATGTATATAGATCAACCAATCATTATTTCTGACATAGTCAATATGATTTATTCGACGCAAGGTATCGTTGCAGTCGATGCAGTGGAATTAATAAATGTCTCTAGCGTGGTTGACAATAGGGTTTATAGCGACATTGTACACGACATAAAAGGCAATACCAAACGTCAAATGTTGTTTCCACCCACGGGAGGAATATTCGAAATACGATATCCTGATGTCGATATTATAGCCAAGGTGGTGAGTTAATGTTTCGCGTATTAAAAACAGACAAAGATACGTACATTACAAATAAGTATATAGATAGTATAGCTGCTAAAAGTGGTAACGTCGGTACTGCAGGTACGATGGATTTGTTTAAGCTATATGGAGTCACCATCGTTAACGGTATAGCGCAAACAGAATTATCTCGCGCGTTAATACATTTTGATCTAAATCCGCTTAGAGACCTGGTCACGGCGGGAAAAATCGATATTACGCATCCTAGTTTTAAGTGTCAACTAAGTCTAAACGATGTGTATGGCGGGCAAACAACACCTAACAATTTTACCGTAGACATCTTTCCCTTATCTGCGTCATTCGATGAGGGTTTAGGTAAAGATACCGCATATTATGTCGACACGGACGTCGCAAATTTCTTTTCAGCTTCGCGAAATTCAAAATGGCTGGGAGAAGGTTGCACATTAACATGTTTTTCGACGGGTTCGGGTGATTATATAACAAGTTCTATTACGATCGCAGACACAAAAATTTCACAAACTTTTTTAACCGGTGAAGAAGATTTATTCGTCGACGTGACGCGCATCGTATCCGCGACAATAAAGGGCGATTTACCTGACTCAGGATATCGAATTGCATTTAGTAATGCGCTAGAATCTGATACGTACACATATTTTGTTAAAAGATTTGCTTCACGACATGCGTACGACGAAACGAAGCGTCCTAAAATATTAGTTAAATTCGACGACTCAATATCAGATGATACGTCGAATCTCAGATTAGATGTACCTGTTTCGTCTAGTTTATTTTTTTATAATTATGTTTATAACCAGTTGACAAATCTTGTTTCTGCTAGCTCGAACGTCGCTGGATCGAATTGTATTTTACTCGAACTAAAAACAGAAGCGTCGGGCGTCGGTGCCTATTCATTGTTTTTTACTGGATCTCAACACTATACTGGAATATACCCTGTCGCAGGAATATATTCTGCATCCGTTTCTTTTCCATTGTCGAATACCAATATTAAGGCAAGCTATTTACAAACGGGGTCAGTTAGTTTTACGCCAATATGGAGTTCATTAGATCGAACGGTCGCATATATAACTGGGTCTAAAATAACCGTCGAAGCGCCAAATAGAACTAATTATAAACTTAATCCTAGAAGATACACCGTCGGTGTACTGGGAATAAGCGATGAGTATTCAGAATCGGAAGAAGTAACGCTTCGCGTAAATATTTTCGATGAAAATAATCCGATTGTTAAAGCCAGTCGTCTACCACAAGAAACGCCAGGTATCGTTCTTAGAAATTCTTACTATGCCATCAGAAATGCGGTAACGAATGAATACGTCATACCATTCGATATTGCGACAAATTCGACAAAGCTAAGTAGCGACTCAACAGGCATGTATTTTAACTTTAATACGTCGACACTCACCCCACAACGTACATATGTGGTCGATATAGCAACTACCGTCAACGGGCAACAACAAAAATACTTAAACGCCTCACCAATTTTTAAAATCGTAAAAATTTAAATGTTAATTCGTCATGATTAGAAAAAGGAATTATATACAAGCGCCGTCATTTATCAAGGCGGCGATGACGGAAACAAGACCCGTCCAATTAACATTTCGAGATCTAATAAACACCAATATCGAAAGCACTTCGTCATTTCAATACGATCCACTTGACTATCCCTTAAAGAGTACGCAACAATTAAACGTCGATTGGTCAAAGTTTGAAGAACATACATTTTTTCAATCAGCCGAAGTCAAAACCAATGTCGCATTTGATCAAATCATTAATGGATTTCCATTCGATGGTACTCGCATCGATGTAGAAAGGTTTTTCGAAAAACTAACCGGATATGAAAAGTGGGTATACGATCAATTTCCAAAATTTGCTGGACAATTACATTTTTCAGGAACACAAGTCGGTGAGGATCCGTTAGGCGGTTTTGCGGCAGGATTAGGGACGCGAATTGAAGTTAAGGACGCCGCCGGATGGTTATTTCCAGATATATCAAAAAACGACTCAGGAGAGCCGGTATTAAATCCGCCCGCCAATAAATCTTTTACTATTGAAACGCATATCTTTGTTCCAAATCAAAGTAATGATAGACAAGTAATTTTTCAAAAATTATCTTCCGACAAAACGCAAGGTTTTACTTTTCATCTTGAGCCTTCGACGACGATGTATGCAACTGGAACGTTTAGCATAGTCTCTGGTGGCGTTAATAACTTTGTTAGTTGTAGTTTTCCAAAGGGCGCATTTAATCATCTCTGTATTTCTTTAAATCGCGAAATAGGTGACAATTATTTACAGATTTTTCTAAATGAGAGTTTATACGAAGAGAGCAAGAAGCAAAAGGCCATCGGCGAATTTACGGACACTTCATCGTTGGTTATTGGTTCTGGTTCGTCATTTTATGTCAACGGTATCTATACGCCGCCACAACAAACATTTAGTGGTACATTAGACGAATTTAGAGTTTTTCACTCGTATAGGACAACTCAACAACAACGCGCGTATGCCTCGAAGGGTCTATACGCGACCGATTCGTTGAAACTATATTTTCGTTTTAACGAACCATCGTCATCGTTATCATCTACACCCGCCGCGACAGTCAATTCTATCGTGTTGGATAGCTCTGGTAATTCGCTACACGGTCTTATTCAAAATTTTTCTAATTCGCTACGTCAATCGGCCGAAAGTGATTCACTGAGCCTGATGACCGCGGAACGACCCGAATTTAAAATAATACTCTTTCCATATAATCCAGACACGATATCACTAAATACGCGATTATTGGTTTCAGCGAGCCTATACGATCAAGCAAACCCGAATTTAATTACAAAATTGATACCTCGTCATTATCTTAGAGAGGGCGGCGAAGAAGAGGGCCTTCCTAGGGCAGAAATAGAAGGTACTATCGGTAGTTCTTATGGTGGAGAAGGTATACCGGGTCAGGGACAGCTAGGTTCGTCGCAAATTATATTGACGTTTCTTTATATCTGGGCAAAGTTTTTTGACGATATTAAGATGTTCGTCGATGCGTTTGGAACGTTAAAAACCGTAGAATATTCGTTGCCTAATACCGTACCAGATAATTTTTTAAATAACTTTGCCAATTCTTACGGATTATTTTTACCGCCATTTTTTAACGACGCTAGTATCCTTCAATACGTTGATGGTGAAGACATCAGTAAAAGTGGATTATCTACATACACACTAAAACAAATACAATCAAATTTGTTGCGTCGCGTACTAGTGAACATGCCAGATATTTTAAGATCCAAAGGTACACAACACAGTGTTAGATCTTATTTGCGATCTGTGGGAATTGATCCTGATAATAGCGTGCGTATTAGGGAGTTTGGTGGTCCTTCGTTGAACCAATTCGGTGTGAGCAGAGAAACGAGGACAGAATATTCTTCAGCAGTGGATTTTCATACGGCATCGATCATCACCACATCATTTCTTTCGGCTTCAAGAATTGAACCGGGTTTCCCGATCCCGATTGGTCCATTTAGCGATGGTATATCGACGAATCGAAGTGATGGCTTACTAACATCAGGCTCTTGGACATACGAAGCGTGCTATAAGTACACGCCAAAAAATTTATCAAGATTTGGTGGATCGCATCAATCGCTTGCTCGGCTCGAAGTCACGGGATCTGCTGCTGTGGTACAACCAGGTATTATTTTAAATTTGATAGCGTCAAGTTCCTTATTGACTATGTATGTACGACCTGGTATGGCATCGACTTCGCCCATTTTGGAATTAGCTCTACCCATCAACATATTTGATGGAGAGAAATGGAACGTGTCTGTGGGCTGTCATCGCAATGACTCCATAGAAAGCACGGTATCTTCGTCATATTTTCTCCGCGCTGCGACGCAAAATGCCGGAGACATTTCTAGAATATATGTAACTTCTTCGTTTTTCCACGAGGCACCCTCCGGCGAGGGTAACGCGTTAAGAGTTCTTAGCGCGATCAATAATGCATCGGGTTCTAGAATCGTTATTGGAAAAAATGATAATATTCCAGAGGGGGGTATGGGATATTTATATCTTAATAGCACCATCGATGCACCTGATGAAGCCAGAGAAACTCAGTGCGTTGGTCAAGTTAGTAATGTACGTTTTTGGTCGAAGGGACTAACCGAACAAGAATGGAGAGAACACATTAGAAATCCAAAGTCTCTCGGCGTCGAACACGCATTAACGAACTACAACTATGTCACCGCAAAGTCTGGTTCTTTTGAGAGATTACGTTTAAGCACGCTAGAAAAGCAAGTTGCCCGTACGGCGTCGTTAGGAGGAAATATCGTTTTTAGCGACTTTAGCGAAAATGAAGTCAGGGTAACAGGTAGCTATTTTCCAACGAGCGAATCTGTATTCGTTGGCGATATTTACGGATATAGTTATATCTCACCATATTTCGATGAATATTCATCCGCTGAAAAAATTCGCGTACGAGGATTTAAGGAATTTGAATATTTAAAGGACGCGCCTTATGCGACGATTGGCCCTGCTTACGAGCTTCCGCCAGGAGAAACGCCACAAGATGATGTGCGATTTTCTATTGAATTTTCCTTGTTGGATTCACTTAATAAAGACATTATCAATATGTTTGCAACAACAGATGAATTGGCGAATGCGATCGGCTCACCAGAATTAATATTTTCTCCTGATTATCCAGATCTAGAAAAATTACGAGATGTATATTTTAATCGTCTAAAAGATAAAATAAATTTTCGAAACTTTTTTGAGTTTTATAGATGGTTCGATTTATCGATGGGTAAGTTTATAGAGCAACTCATTCCTAGAAAGACGAAATTCAAAGGAATGAATTTTGTTGTAGAATCTCACGTACTCGAGCGTCATAAGTTTGAATATAAGTCTAGCGAAATTTATTTGGGAGATTCTGGCTTAAGGAGTCGTCTAAGAGACGTTCTGTTATCTCAACAGATAGCAGGAAGAATAGGTAGATTTTAATTTAGGTTAACATGGCTGTATTTATTAAGAATTTTTATTCGTCTATTCAACAATACGATGCGTTAACTGAGCGCGCGTACGACGAAGGTCCTCGTGTTTATGATACAAGTATCGGTGTTAATTCATCGAGTATAGACACGTCGCTAATCGATGTCTTTAGACAAGGCGTCGAAATCACGCAAGAGAAACATACACTAGGCTCTTTTAAAATTACTGCAGGAACGCCAGGACATATAGTTAAACCCGTTTGCTATGGTATTAATGAGCTTGATATTATTTCGACGGGATCTTTTATCGAAATCGACAATTTCAATCCTGTAAAATATTTACGCTTACAAGAGCCCGGCGCCGATCTTTTACGCGCAATTACGTTTCCTATAATTACAGCCGATAATAATCAAGCAGAAAATTATATTCTCAACGGGATTATCGAACCATTGTCGATTAGACCTGTTATTTCGTTTTTTTCCATAGAGTATCCCTATGAATCTCATACGTTTAGAGGTAGCATGATGGCAGGAAATATAGATCCGTGGAAATTTTCTAGCGACAGAATTTTAACGATTGACTATGTACCAAAAAAGCTGATACAATTAAAAAATCTAATATCTGGAACTGTTTTAACTAGAGGTTTCGTAAATAACGAAACTTATCTCGACGCATTTGAAGTTATACGTTCTGGTTCGTCAACCGCGCGACAAAGTATTGGTTATATCGATGATCAAGTAAACTACATAGATTCGTTTGCTGACGGCGATGAAAAAAATTATTTAAAATCGCTAGGTATTACTGTCGAAACTCACGGTGCAGACATGGTCGCCGTATTCAATGTAATGACTGGTTCTACAGAAAATTACGTGCCTCCCGGTAAAAAATCGGCGACAACTGGTTTTGTATACGATAATATGGGGTATGCTGGTACGGACTCAATTGCCTTTGGGGGCATGACTTATTAATGGCAACCAATAAAAATTCTAGAACAACAGCGCCCAAAAAATTAGACGACTACGTCGCGTCTATAAAAAAGCTTTTTGGCGAACCCGAGTCGGTACCAGATACAATTTTTTCTCGCGAAAAATATATCGCTACGTATCAAGACACCATCGACGCCGCAATACAACCGTATAAGGCATATTCTGACTATAAGCCAATTGGATTCGAATTCGAAATAAACAATAAAAAATATAAAGAATTCGCTGTCTACAGCGGTGGATGGATGGTTTTAAAGGACCCAGGCGGTGGAACAATCGGATCGACATTTTGGCATGACGTACTTGATACCACATATGGACCAGCAGCAATCCATGTTAATGCAATCATCAAATCGAGTTTTTCATATGATCACGTCTTGTTGGTTCCATGGTTTGACGTGGGTATACCCACCGCAAAAACGATTGATGAACTTCAGATTACGTACTATAACACAACAATAAGCGCGTCGCTTGGACAAGATATTTTACAAGGAAAAGATTCGCGCGAGTGGCCATATGATACTATCGATCACGCCACGCGATATATTAATGGATTCGATTCGTCAAGGGGAAGGTACCTTTTCGTTAGGTGGACGACTTCGCAACTTGGTTACAACAATCGTATAAAATTCGAAGTTGCGCTATACGAAAATGGAACGATCGAATACAGATACTGGCCTATAAAAACATTCGAACCTGGCGATGGACCCGTTGCTAGTTCACAAGCTGCGATGGGAATATTTTGGTCTGGTCCCGCAGCGGGCTCGAATAAATTTAGAGATTTGGCACCATTATTTGATTACAATAAAGAACTAAGAGATATTTCTGAGTTCGGTGGAGCGCCGTATAGTTCGGGATATACAGAAATTTCATCATATTTGCCAGCGTCACCATCAAGCCCATATTCCATTAACATTCCCTTTTCGCATTGGCCAAAAAATGGTGCAATAATAACGTTAACACCACCTGCGCGTACTGGGAAATTTTTACCAAGAAAAATTTCCTCGTTAGTCGGTTCGACTCGAGAACTAGTATCTAATGGGGGTTTATTTGACGATAGAAAAACGATCAATTTTTCTTCACAGGGTAACGTGCAGATACACATGCCATCGACTCTTCCGTCAAGACTGTTGGGGGATTCGAGCGATGATATCAACATTTCTTCGAGACAATCGCTATTTACGAGTGGTAGTCTTAGTATTTTTGGTAGTCCAAAAGCCACAGTGATCGATTCGCATTTAGAGACGTTGGGCGTGCTCGACAGAATTAAAGCACCATTTAATAACTCGTTCAACGAATCTAACAAAAATTATCAAGAAACAGCGGTCACGTCTAGTTTTTACACTACGGGTTCTGCATTAGAAATTTTTGGTGATGGTTTTACTGCACCGTTGAAATCGAAGACACAATTTCATTTTTCTTTACCTGTAACGAAGCAAGTTACGATGCCGGCTTTATTGGCGTCATTTTATTATTATGACAAAGAAAAAAAGTCGTGGTTGTTAATTGACCCTAACGGATATAGAGACCCAGAAAGAATTTATTCTGAATTTTGGTCATTGGTGGCAGGTGATACGTATGCCGACAAATATGGCACGGATTTTAGTCCGATTTATCGTGTAATAGAAACATCACGAGGATTTGACGCCGTTGGAAGAAAAATATCTTCTGGGACTAACATTAACAATTATACTCATCATACTTCAGGTAATCTTAGTGAAACATTTCAAACCGATAATGCAATTGGTGCAGTATATAATTCGTTATCAACAAATTTTCCTTTTTCATTTTTTAATGAATCTCGATCAGCGACAACAAGAGATTATCGTAATAGCATAACTGATAATTCTGATTTTTTTCCAAAAAAATCGCAAATGTTTGATATTCAAATCGATCAACCATTTTTAATTGAAAAAATCGTTGTTGAAGTTCCACTATATATCAGTGGTGCTTGGTTCGATGATTTGACGACTTGTACTAGGCCATTCGCCTCAGCGAATTATGCAGGCGCGAATAATGATCAGGCAGCGTTTGGAAGATTTTTTGGACCAATCGACTTTGGTGGACCTGGTCTAACATTTGGATTAATGTGCGCAAGAAAAGGAGAAAGTAGTTCCTACGTCGATTTAATCGCTTCAGGAACGATAACTCACGCCGGTGACGCTATTTCTAGCGTAATTTTGAAAAAAGATCCAGGAATGCATTTTCACTGTATGCGCCCCGTAGGCTTTTATTCATTTTCGAATCCAACATGTATACTTCCTAGAGAAAATAATGTTTTTAATGCTACTGCAAAATTAGAAATGGAAGCTTCGATTTCGGGTGGATTAATATTCGCAAAAAACGATCGTTCATACGTAACAGCTAGCGCCATTAACACAGATCAGATTAACTATCAAATAAGTAATAGAAATAAAGCAATAGAGTTATTAACTAATGGCACGCTCGAAACAGCTGGAGAAAATTCAATAAATCAATATGATTTATTATCAAATTCAAACTTAGTAAATTATCAAAATAGATCATCGAGAATTTATTTACAGCAAATTAGTCCCCTTTCTAGGGGGTCTGCAAAAATAAATTTTAATGGAAATTCAATATTAGGTGGAAACATAGCATCATTTAATTTTAAAAATGTTGTAGTAAATCCGCTATATACTGGATATGCGACGGCTGCGACGTTGCCAACGCTGTATGGTGATCAAATTAATAGTGCTAGTTTCGGGTTCGATGCGACTAGCATATATTCAACAGTCGATTCGAAATCTACACCCTATTTAGTTTTACCGGGCGATAAACTAACAATATCGATGTCAAAGACTCGACCCGTTATTTATAAAGCGTTAGCGAGCGGTGAACAAGGATATGTTGGGTTCGGAGAAAGCTATAGAACGTATGCCTTAACAGGTAGTCATGGTACTGTCATGCTCAACACTGGCTCTATTAATATTACTCTATATGGTAGCTATATCAAAGAAGGCGTGGAGTATCATCCATGAGCAACTTTATAAATTCAGAGGCGATATTTGGTATTATAGGAGATTATCCTGTCACTGATCAATTTGACGTATTATATTCGAATTTACAAGCTGGCTCGACTCACGACAACTACATTACGGGTTCGTTATTAAGATATTTTACAAATATCTCTACGGGAAAACGGAGCTTGATTACGGGTGAAAGAGGTTTAGTTTTTAATAAATTAACCGTCACAAAAGAAAAATTACCAAATCATAGACTTGTATCTACAGGTGAAACTAGTCGTAGTTACGATTTACAACCATGGCGCGAGCGCGCTGGAATAATTAAAAATATAAAATTATTTTCAAACGAGCGATTTTACGATTCAATGACGCCTTCTCTTAGCGAGATGTACGACGCTGCTGGTGGTGATCGCGGAGTAATTTATCGTAACGCAAGTGGCAGTTATTCGTTGAGTATCAATATTAGTGACTATGCGCCGAGCCTGGGTGGGCAAATGAGAATGTTTCCATTCGAACCGCGTTTTTCAAAAGTGAAACGACTAAATTTGCCGTCGGAAGGATTTAAAACATCGTTAGCGAAATATTCTTCGTTAAAACTTAAATTATTACCTCGTTATGGTGATGGTGGCAGTACTCCAGTTGGGCATCCGTGGATTTCAAATGGCGATCCATATATTAATATGAGCGAACCAACTTTTGATCTCGACATGGGTGATATACCCCCGGGTCTTGATGATTCTGACGCTTCAAAAGTTTTATTTGGAATTGGAGATCAATATGACGTTTATCGAGCATTTGGCGTGGGTTATAATAATATGCCTAGATTTAGATCCGGATCCTTCGCTACCGGCGCTAGCATCCCGCCTGGAGCGATCTCACTCGTATGTGGTCCCATTATTCGAGGCTGGCGATACGGTTTAATAGATGGTATGCCACATTACACAAGTGCTATTTTTATACGAAATAAATTTGGTCAATTTAGAGATATGCTCGAGCAAAGGATCGACAGCGCGATGATCGTCGATAATCATAATGCGCCTCTATCAAAATTGGACGCCATAGAAAAACCAGCTATTCCTATAGTAAATCATCATGATTCAATGATTAAAATTGAACGTTCTAGGACGCCAACACCGGTTGTTATAATTAATTTTGTTAGACAATCTTACATCGAGTCCTCACGTGAGTTATTGTACTTTTCCGAAAAACCTGAAAATACCTGGTCTTCGAATCTAAGTCTTTACGCGACGTCGTCTCTTCCATATTTCGACGACATTAGTCGAAATAGAAATCAAATTACCACGACACCAGGATCGATTATATTGTCCTCATTGGCAGATGTATTTGGTAATGTCACTATAGGCTCGTAATAATGTTAAGTCATACGAATTCGAAAATTGGAGAAACAGGTTTAGTATTTGCGAAAAACAACATTACAAATCAAGTAGAGACGATTGTTTCCGTCGCAAACATACAAGTAGGCACATCAAATCAGCCAGCAGATTTGTCGTTGAATGGATCGATCGGCTTAAGCACGATGGACTTAACGTTAGCAGCTGGATCGTCGGCCGCTATTGCGAACAACATAACGAATATTAACGTTTTGACGACGGGAGCCTCGGGAACCGTAACTTTAAGTCTACCAAGTCAACCACGAAAAGGTCAACTAATTTATATTAAGGATGCTAGCGGGACAGCAGAAACAATATCAATTACGATTCAAGGTGCACCGTCTGGCACTCCTTATGCGACAGGGATAATTTCCCATCTAATTGATCGTGCTAGCACGAAAACAATAACTACAAATTTTGGCGCGATTCAATTATTATGGAGTGGTAATGGCTGGCATACAATTTCTAACATAGCATCGTCGATAGTACGCTCTGGTGGCTCTGGTGATGGTGACGTCGATGGACCGTCTAGTTCAACAGATAACGCCGTGGCAAGATTTAATGGTGGTACTGGAAAATTAATACAAAGCTCGGGTGTCACGATAAGCGATACTAGCGATATTGTTACATCGGGAGACGTCGCAGTCAATGGAGGAAATATAACTTCTACGGCGATGAACTTTAATCTTATTAATACGAATACCAGAATCCTCAATATCGGCGGCGCCGCCCATACGATAAACTTGGGTGACCCGGCGGACGCGAAGGCAATTATTGGTGATGCGCAAATAGGAACGCTACCTGGTTTTCCAGGTGACTATATGATGTTGGGCCACAAGAGTCTTAATCATGTTTTTGGTAATTATGCGGTCGCGCAAGGAAATGATGGTACGACTTGGTTGTCTGCCCCCGATGATAAATACGTGCGATTTGTAGCACAAGGAAATCCATTTCCTATAGGGTATATTGGTTATTCTGCGACTTGGAATCAATCTGTCATCGTCTTGGATGGTAGGGTAGGAACAAAGACTGCAACGATTCTAGGAAATACTTACGGAGCTTCTGTAACCACAATCCACGCAGGGACCGGTGGAATAGACATTGGTACGTCTGCGGCAGTTAGAACTATCGATATTGGAACCGGTAATGCAGTTCAGACAGTTAATATCGGTACAGGTGCAGCGGCCAACAACATCACAATAGGTTCTACAACGGGTGCAGCTTCGCTGAACCTGCAAGCGGGTAGTGGAGACATTGACCTTAATTCTGATGCAATTTACTTTAAATATGACGATGGCGCTACTGTGGCAGCGTCGTTGTACAGGGGTTCTAGGTCGCCGGGATCTGAGAGCTATTACATCAATCTTACAGGTCCCGCAGATACTTCTGTAATAACGAACTTGGGAAGCACCTATAGTGCTTCCCCAACCACAATCCACGCAGGGACCGGTGGAATAGACATTGGCACGTCTGCGGCAGTTAGAAC
>SXGR01328323.1_pt1 | contig 15144 bp, 14 predicted proteins | sample 3174711 | NCBI WGS metagenome assembly SXGR01 (sample SAMN11356860, study PRJNA531348) | freshwater metagenome | isolation source: freshwater sample F1-60 | place: China: Fuxian Lake, Yuxi | collected 2017-12-25
AGTTATTGTGCTACCAGGAATTGGTACACGACCAAGGTGTTTAGCAATTAAACCACCAATAGTGTCAACATCTTCTATTTCTTCCGCTGTGAAACTTGTTTCAAATTTCTCGGCAAAATCTTCAACATGTAATCTCGCAGAAATGTGAGCTTTTTCTTTATCTATCCATTCAACTTCCTCAGCTTCATCCTCATCATATTCATCAGCAATTTCACCTACGATCTCTTCTAAAATATCTTCAATTGTTATTAAGCCAGCAGTTCCACCATATTCATCGACCACAATAGCCATATGGATTTGATCGCGCTGCATTTGCTTTAATAGATCATCTGCCGTTTTAGTTTCTGGTACATATGTTGCTTTACGTAAATGTTCTTCAACATTTTCACTCTGTTCTGCGTCATGATTTTCATGAACACGCTGAGCTAAGTCCTTAACATAAGCAATACCTACGACATTATCTAGATTCTCTGAAATCACCGGAATTCTAGTAAAGCCAGAACGTAGTGCAAGGGATAGGCCTTGTCTTAAATTCTTTCCAGATTCAATCCAAACCATTTCAGTTCTTGGAACCATTAACTCTCTGACCATCGTCTCGCCAAGATCAAAAACAGAATGGATCATTTCTCTCTCAGATTCTTCGACAAATCCACTCTCACTTGCTTGGTCTACTAAGTCTCGAAATTCAGCCTCAGTTGAAAATGGCCCAGATTTAAAACCTTTACCTGGTGTGATTGCGTTTCCTACTGTAATTAATAAATTAGTAAGCGGGCCAAGTAATTTTGAAAGCAAATCTGCAGTGATGATCGCCGGCTTTGACCAAGAGAGCGGATTTTGTTTACCAAGAGTTCTAGGGCCGACTCCAACAATTACATAGGATATTGACACCATTAAAATAATCGTTTGAATTAAGGCCAATGCTTTATTTTCAGTTACCTCAATAAATGCAGCTGCAACTAAAACAGTAGCAGTTAATTCGCAACTCTTTCTTACCAGTAGTAAAACATTTAGATATCTGGCAGGATTTTCAGTGAATCTGGAAAACTTATTTGCATACTTAGGCTTTACATCGACAATTTGTTCAATTAGTAATCTTGATAAGGATGTAAGTGCTGATTCGCTACCAGCTAAAAACCCAGCAAAAACTAGTAAAATAACGACTGAAAATAACGTAGCTAGACTCATACTTTCATCCGCCACTGATTAAGAAAGTCTTCTTGAAGTTTAAACATTACTTCTTCGTCTAATATTTCTTGATGGTCATATCCAAGTAGATGCAATACTCCGTGCACTGTAAGTAGCTCAAGTTCTTTTTCTAAAGACTGCTTATCATTTTTTTCTGCAAATGCTGGGCAAAGAACAATATCGCCAATGATGCCAGGGCCATTAGATGCCGAATTTGGTTTCATCTCATCCATCGGAAAGGATAAGACATCAGTTGGGCCAGGTAGATTCATCCATTTCACATGTAACTCGGATATTTCTTCTTCAGTTACTAGTCTAATTGCTAACTCAGAGTCTGGGTGTATACCTAATTTATTTAATGCAAACTCAGCAACAGACTTAATGCCTATTTCATTACACTTAACTTGTGAATTATTCTCTAATTCTATTTTCATAGGTATTTGCTCAAAATTCTGAGCTAATTAACGATCACCTTTTCCGCTTCGAATAGGAAAAGTTGATTTTGAAATATTCTCATCCCAATTTCCGTATGCCGTCACAATATCTCCAACTAGACGGTTGCGAACAACATCTTCAGCATTTAAATACATGAAAGCTATATCGTCAACATCATTTAGAATATCTTGAACAATTTTTAAACCAGACTGTGAGTTATTAGGTAAGTCAACCTGAGTTATATCTCCAGTAACAACCATTCTTGAACCAAAACCAAGTCTAGTTAAGAACATTTTCATCTGTTCAGCAGTTGTATTTTGCGCTTCATCTAAAATAATAAAAGCATCGTTAAGGGTGCGGCCTCTCATATACGCAAGAGGTGCTACCTCAATTACCCCAGAATTCATAAGCCTAGGAATAGCATTGTGGTCAATCATGTCGTGTAGTGCATCAAATAATGGACGTAGATATGGATCGATTTTTTCATGAAGTGTTCCTGGAAGAAACCCTAATCTTTCCCCAGCCTCAACTGCTGGCCTAGTTAAAATTATTCTACCCACTTGCTTAGATTGCAAAGATTGTATTGCTTTTGCCATCGCTAGATAAGTTTTGCCAGAACCTGCTGGGCCAATTCCAAAAGTAATTGTATTGGTGTCAATCGCGTCGACATATTTCTTTTGATTAATAGTCTTTGGGCGAATAGTTTTACCACGATTACTCAAAATATTAAGTGAAAGAACTTCAGCTGGGTGCTCTGCTGGATCTTGTTTAATCATTCCAATTGACCTACGGACCATATCTGTATTTAAGTTTTGACCACTACGCAGAATCGCAATTAATTCTTCAACTAAGCTCTCAAATTGCTTAGCAATTTCAATCTCGCCTTTTACATAGATTTCATTACCGCGAACTGTAATTGAGAGTTGAGAAAATTCATTTTCTAAAATTCTAAGATAAGAGTCACTTGGACCAACAAGTGCGACCATAGCAAACGCGGTCGGCACTTTGATTACGATTGGATCCATTAATCGAATTGTATATTTAACCTGGTGGCCAAGCGAATGATCTGCCACCTAATAGGTGTAAGTGAGCGTGAAAGACTGACTGTCCTGCCTCTAAACCAGTGTTTGCAACGGTCCGATAGCTTTTTAAACCTAGTTCATGAGCAATCTCACCCGCTACTTCAAAAATCTGGCCAGCTAGGTCAGCATCAGCATTGGCAACCTCTGCCATATTCTCAAAGTGCTTATTTGGAATTATTAATATGTGTGTTGGAGCTTGAGGTGTAATATCTTTAAAGGCAGTAATCAATTCTATTTTTTTGACAATAGTAGCTGGAATATTTCCACTGACAATTTTACAAAATAAGCACTCCACAACTACCACCGCCCTAACTTAGTTTGAATTGACGCAAGAGCAGCAAATCCAGCATGTGCTGAGCGCAACACTGGCTCACCTAACCGAACTAGATTTCCACCTTTAGTTTTAAAAATTTCAAGCTCGCCCTCAGCAATTCCACCCTCAGGCCCAATTATTAGATAAATAGTTGATGCACTCTGTGAAATATTTAGGTCTGAGAGTTTTTGATCAGCACTCTCATGAAAAACTACAATGCAATCATTTACTGCCATCTGCTCAGTAATTTGTTTTGTGCTCATTACTTTCTCTAATTTAGGTAGGTTTACTCTTCGAGATTGCTTACTCGCTTCTTTAAGAGAAGTACTCCACTTATCGTAAGAGTTGGATTGCCACCTACTAATACAGCGATCTGCTTGCCAAGGAATTATTCGATCTACACCAGCTACGGTAATTAGCTCTAACATTTCTTTATTACGATCAGATTTAGTTATCGCCTGCACAAGGACTAATTCAGGTTCTTTAATTCTCTCATTGCCATTTGAAGTTACTGTTATTTTTAGACTTTTCTTACCAACTTCAGAGATTGGTCCAGAGACCCAACTGCCTTCGCCATCTGAAATTTTAATCTCTTCACCAATTTTAAGGCGCATAACTTTGATTGCATGATGAGCTTCATCATTATCAAGTGCCTGCGTTTTACTACCGCTTAATTCATCAACAAAAAATAAGGAAAGCACTAGCGGAAAGCATTTCTTATTTTACTGAAGAAACCCTTGTCCTGGCTTTTGTGAATCGATACCTTCCCTGGCTCATCATTTCTAGATTGTGCAAATTTTCTTAGCAAATCACTCTGCTCTTTATTTAATTTACTTGGGATTGTTACCTCAATATGAACAATTAGATCCCCTCTTCCGGAGCCGCGTAGTTTAGTTACACCAAGACCACGCAGTGATACAGTAGATCCACTTTGAGTTCCTTCATATATTTCCACACTTTGTTTACCATCTAATGTATCAATCTCTACCGTAGTCCCAAGTGCTGCAGATGCCATTGGTATCGCAACTGATATATGTAAATTATTATTTTCTCGAACTAAAAATTCATGAGCTAATTCAACTATTTCAACATACAAATCGCCCGCTGGCCCACCACCTGGACCAACTTCACCCTGCCCACTTAGTTGAATACGATTACCAGTTTCAACTCCTGCTGGAATTTTTATAGGAATACTCTTACGAGAGCGAACTCGACCATCACCGGCACACTCACTACATGGGTCTGAAATAATTGAGCCAAAACCTTGGCAACTGTTGCATGGTCTACTTGTCATGACCTGACCTAAAATTGATCGAGCAACTTGCTGAGTCTCTCCTCTGCCTTTACAAATATCACATGTTCGTGGTCTTGAATTATTAGCGCAACCTGTTCCTGTACATTTGGTACAAGAAACAGCAGTTTCAACATTTAACTCCCGCTCACAACCAAATGTCGCATCTTTAAGATCAACTTCAACTCTAATTAAAGCATCTTGTCCTGCCCGTGTTCTTGGCCGAGGACCGCGTTGTTGCCCACCACCAAAAAATGCATCCATAATGTCGCCAAAACCAAAGCCAGCATTACCAAAGCCATTTCCACCTACATCATAATTTTGTCTTTTATCAGGATCACTTAAGACTTCATATGCTGCAGTAATCTCCTTAAATTTCTCCGACATTTTTGGGTCTGGATTAACATCTGGATGATAACTACGAACTAACTTACGATAAGCCTTTTTTATGTCATCAAAACTTGCATCTCTTCCAACACCGAGAGTTTCGTATAAATCAGCCATTCTTTATTTGTTCTCCGTTAGAAATCTACCAACATAATTAGCAACGGCATTTACTGCTGTGATTGATGCGGCGTAATCCATACGAGTTGGTCCTAAAATTCCTAGTGCTCCAATATTTGCATATCCAACCGAGACTAAGCTTGTTTTACGCAAACTCTTCTCGCTCTGCTCATCCCCAATTTGAACTCTGACTGAAGAATCTGTACCAGATAATAATCTAAGCAATACCACCTGCTCCTCTAATGCCTCCAAAATTGGATGGATACTACTTGATAAATCTTGATTAGCACGAGCTAAATTTGAAGTTCCAGCAAGGACAACTTTCTCCTCCGGGTGCTCTATTGCCATCTCGATTAGAGTTGCAATTATTACTATTACATTTGATTTATCACTACCTCTATAAGTACTAGCAAGTGAATCTAATTTAGTTGCAACATTTGCCAGTGACTGCGTTGCTATAGCTAAATTTAATTTATTGTGTAGATCAGAAAGGGCACTTTCATTGATATTAAATGGTAGTTCAACCATTCTTTGTTCAACTCTGCCAGTATCTGTAATTAAAACAATCATCACTCGATTTGGATTGAGTAGTACTAATTCAATATGCCTTACTTTTGCTGTTATAAGTGATGGATACTGAACTACTGCAACTTGTTTTGTAACTTGTGCTAAGAGACGAACCGTACGACTAATTACATCATCTAAGTCACTAGCACCATCTAAGAAATTCTCAATAGCTTTGCGCTCCGCATTTGAAAGTGGTTTGATTTGATCAAGCTGGTCCACAAATACTCGATAACCTTTATTGGTAGGGATGCGTCCAGCACTTGTGTGTGGTTGAGTAATTAATCCAGCATCTTCTAATACTGCCATCTCGTTTCGAATAGTTGCAGGAGAAATTCCAAGTCCAGCACGGGATGCGATTGTTTTGGAACCAACAGCTTCCTCTGTTGCCACATACTCATCAACTATTACTTTTAATATCTCAAGTTGCCTACTGGCCATTGCACTACTCATAAGCCAACGCTACTACAACAGTATTTCTCGGACGATACGATCGGCAATGAGACGCCCATCTAGGGTCAAAGTTGCTCGGCCCCTATTCCAATTTTCTTGATCAAGATGGCCGCTATTTACATAATCGGTTAATTCCAAAATTTGCTGATTATTTAATGTGTTCTTTGCTACTCCCTGGGGCAATCTAATTGAAAGCATCAATCTTTCACTCTCTATCTGTGAACCTTCTAATACTTCAGAGTTTAAAATTACTGTTTCATTAGCCTGAATTTTTTGTTTATATAAATTTGGATGCTTAACATTCCAAAACCTTTTCCCATTTATATGAGAATGAGCGCCTGGGCCTGCTCCCCACCAATTATGACCTAGCCAATAAGCTAAATTGTGTTTACTTTGTGAATTTGGTTTAGCCCAATTACTTAATTCATACCAATTGAAACCAGCTGCTGTGAAAGCTTGATCTGCCATTATGTACTTCTCAGCAGTTAAGTCATCATCTGGCTTTGCAATCTCACCACGCTTAATTTGGGCTGCAAGTTTTGTACCGTCTTCAACAATTAGAGCATATGCTGAAATATGAGAAATAGGTAACGCTAGCGCTGAATCAATTGATTGCTGCCAATCTTTCTTGCTCTCACCCGGTGTGCCATAAATTAAATCCACTGAGATCTCTCTAAAGCCAACTTCCTTAGCCCACTTAGTTACCTGCGGTAAATTTTCTGGATTATGGGTTCTATCAAGTGTTTTTAAAACATGTAAAACTGAGGATTGCATTCCAAATGAAATTCGATTTACGCCAGCATCAAAGAATTGCTTGAGCTTTTCTTTTGTAATAGTATCAGGATTAGTCTCAAGAGTTATTTCTGCAATTTGCTCTAGTTTAAATTGCTCACTAATGGCAGTAATTACTCGCTTGATGTCAGATGCTTCCATCAAAGAAGGGGTACCACCACCAAAAAATATTGATGGAACTACGGTACTTTCGCCAACTTGATTTCTTGCAAATTCTATTTCGTTAACTAATAGATCAATATAAGAATTAGATATTTGCGCCAAACCTTCAGTTAGCTGCAGCTCAGCAGGTGTATAAGTATTAAAATCACAATAGCCGCATCGCTTCAGACAATAAGGAATGTGAATATAAAAGGCTAGGTTCACTTACTTCTTCTTTTCACTCGCTTTATCCGAATCAGTTGTAAGTGCAGCAATAAATGCCTCTTGTGGTACCTCAACTCTTCCCACCATCTTCATTCGCTTCTTACCCTCTTTTTGCTTCTCAAGTAACTTACGCTTTCGAGTTATATCCCCACCGTAGCATTTGGCTAAAACATCTTTGCGAATTGCTCTTATGTTTTCCCGTGCAATAATTTTCGCACCAATCGCTGCTTGAATAGGTACTTCAAACTGCTGCCGGGGAATTAATTCATGTAACTTACCGGTCATTGATACTCCATAGGCATAGGCTTTATCACGGTGAACAATTTGGCTAAATGCATCAACTTTTTCACCTTGTAATAAAATATCCACTTTTACTAAATCACCAGCGTCTTCACCAATTGGCTCATAATCTAAGGATGCATAACCACGTGTACGAGATTTAAGTTGGTCAAAGAAATCAAAGACTATCTCAGCAAGTGGCAGGGTATATCGAATTTCAATTCGATCTTCAGATAAGTAATCCATCCCTTTTTGCACACCACGGCGCTGCTGGCATATCTCCATAATTGTGCCGATAAATTCACTAGGGGCCAGAATAGTTGCCTTAACAATTGGTTCTTGTACTTCAGCAATTTTTCCATCCGGATACTCAGATGGATTTGTAACAACTAATTTTTTGCCATCATTGAGTGTGACGTTATAGACCACACTGGGTGCAGTTGAAATTAAGGTTAAACCAGCCTCACGCTCTAATCTTTCTCTAACAATTTCCATATGAAGTAAGCCTAGAAAGCCACATCTAAATCCAAAACCTAATGCTGCTGACGATTCTGGCTCAAATACTAGAGCTGCATCATTTAACTGCAACTTATCTAGAGCCTCACGTAACATCGGATACTCGGCTCCATCTAATGGAAAAAGACCAGAAAATACCATTGGCTTAGGATCTTTATAACCAGCAAGTGGCACAGTGGCAGGATTGTTGTATGTAGTAACTGTGTCACCAACTCGTGACTGTCGCACATCTTTTACACCAGTAATTAAATAGCCAACTTCACCAACTGCTAGGCCCTTACTCGCTAAGGGTTCTGGTGAGATAACTCCAACTTCTAGCATTTCATGTCGAACACCAGTTGAATACATCTGAATTTGATCACGTGGTGATAAATGGCCATCTATGACTCTGACATAGGTAACAACACCTCGGTATGAGTCATAAACTGAGTCAAAAATTAATGCTCTAGTTGGTGCTTTTGGATCACCCACTGGTGCTGGAATTTGCTTCGTAATTTGATCAAGTAAAACCTCTACCCCTTGTCCAGTTTTACCGGAAACACGCAAACAATCCTCTGGCTTGCAACCAATTAAATTAGCTAGCTCTTCAGCAAACTTATCTGGCTGAGCTGCCGGAAGATCAATTTTATTGAGTACAGGAATAATTGTTAGATTATTTTCCATAGCTAAGTAAAGATTAGCTAGGGTTTGTGCTTCAATTCCTTGAGCACAATCAACTAATAATACGGCGCCTTCACATGCAGCAAGGGAGCGTGAAACTTCGTATGTAAAATCAACATGGCCTGGCGTATCTATCAAATTTAATATGTACTCTTGATTATCAAGTCCAGATCGCCACGGCAATCTAACTGCTTGACTTTTAATTGTGATACCACGCTCACGCTCAATATCCATTCGATCTAGATACTGTGCACGCATATTTCTATCTTCAACCACGCCAGTAATACCAAGCATTCGATCTGCCAGTGTTGATTTGCCATGATCAATATGGGCGATGATGCAGAAATTTCTAATCTGCATGGGGTTTGTTGCAGCAGGTTGCGGTGCTTTAGCAATCGAGATGGCAGGCATTTATGCCTTAGATGTGACTAGAAAATTAACGAATGCCAGCTTTGTTGGCCAACTTGGCCATTGCTGACTTTTTGTTTGCTGCGTTGTTAGCATGAATTACACCTTTTGATACAGCCATATCTAATGAACGAGAAGCATCGGTAAATTCACTCTTTATTTTCGCAGCATCACCAGATGTAACAGCATCACGGAATTTACGAATCGCAGTACGCAGTGCTGAGCGATATGCCTTGTTACGATCCTGCGCCTTGTTATTGGTACGAATACGTTTGATTTGGGACTTAATATTCGCCACTTAGGATTACCTTTTCTCGTTGTTTATCTTAAAACTAACTTTAAGAAGATCCGTAGGGTATCAGCGTATGGCGTCTGCGCTCAAACTGAGCGTGATTATCTGCTACTCCTTGCAGAACAAACCGTCATTATCGCCCGCTCTAAGGCATAGATGGGATCTGAGGCCGCCCCTTTGATATCGGCATCTGCATTAGCAATTGCGATAACCGCCTTAGTTAAACCAATCTCACTCCACCCTGTTAACTGGCGACGAGCTTTATCGATCTGCCATGGTGGTAGAGCCAGTATGGATGCTAATTCAAAAGACTTAGTACTACTTGATTGTCCAGAAACTTTTGCCAAAGTCCTAAGTGATGAAGCTATTGCGCTAACAATTAAAACTGGGTCGGTGCCAGTTGCAAGAGCATTACGTAAACTAATTAGCGCTATTGCCGTCTTGCCATCTAGTGCGGCGTCGGCAACATCAAATCCAGTACTTTCAACTCTTCCTTGCTGGTACGCCCTAACATCATCCTCATCAATAATTTTGCTAAATGCTACATCCGAGGCTAGTTGCGAGCAAGCTGCACTTAACTCCTGAAGATCACTTCCGAGTGAATCTATTAAAGCTGATATGGCTTCAGTGCTGACTTTTCTTTCTAATTTCTTAAATTCTGAGCGAATAAAATCAGACTTTTCACTATCTTTTTTTATTACTTCAACAACAATAATTTCTGCTTTTGCTTTTTTAATCTTATCTACAAGTGCTTTTCCTTTAACACCGCCCTTATGCCATAGTACTAAGGTTAAATTCTCATCCTGATTTTCTAAATAATCACTAATTTCATCACTACAATCAGATGTTAAATCTTGTATCTCCTTAATTACTACTACGCGTGCGTCAGCAAATAATGATGGTGCGAGATTGTCTGTAATAACGCCACTTTCAATTTCATCGGCTGATAAAATTATTACTTGAGCACCAGGCTTAGAAGTAACAATTTCTGAGATAGCTCTATCAGCTAACAAACCTTCAGCACCCTGAACTAAAACTAACCCCACCTAATTCGCCACCATTCTTTGCCGGTAACCCTGATCTTATTAGGTGAAGCAACTGATACTCCACCAGAGTAATCAGTGCGCCAAACTTGGATATTTCTGCGCCTTAACTCACCTATAAATGCTGGATCTGGATGGCCATATGTATTGCCTGCCCCAACACTAATAATTGCTATTTTAGGGTTTAGAAGATCTAACATTGGCAGATATTGAGATTAAATCAATTAAAGAAATTTCTATCTCCTATCTGCTATTTGTTTACTACAAGTAGTTAAACACAGAAGACTGGTATCCTTTTATACTCACTTAAGGGCGATATTGAGGTTAATCTCAAAGCATCTGAATTTTTTGAGCTAACGCTCCACCAACCATTGCATGAATCTTTGTTCCTTCAGGTAAATACTCCTCAGAGATAATCTCCCCCTGCTCATGAACTGCGCTAACTAAATCTCCTCTACTAAATGGAATCACCGCATTAATCTCCACTTTTGGCTTTGGTAGAGCTGCTTCGATCGCCTTAACTAAAGTATCAACACCATAACCAGTTCTAGCTGAGATTGCATAAGCATTAGTTTCATTACGCAGCAGATTCATAAGTACTTCGGGGGCAGATACATCTGCCTTATTAATAGCGATGATCTCCATAATTTCACCACCGCCTATCTCATTAATTACCTGCCTGACTGCTCGCAGTTGCTCTTGCGGATCAGGGTGAGAGCCATCAACAACATGCACAATCAAATCAGATTCTGAAACTTCTTCTAGCGTTGATTTAAATGCCTCTACTAATTGATGAGGAAGATGTCTGACAAAACCTACAGTATCAACAAGTGTATAGATACGGCCGTCAGCACTTTGAGTTTTTCTAACAGTTGGATCTAATGTAGCAAATAGTGCATTTTCAACTAATACATCTGCACCTGTTAATCTATTTAGTAGTGAGGATTTTCCAGCATTTGTATAACCAGCGATAGCAACAGAGGGAATATTATTTCTTCTGCGCTCATTTCGCTTAATATCACGAGAAATTTTCATCTCTTTAATCTCACGCCTTAGCTTTGACATTTTGTCATTAATTCTTCGTCGATCAGTTTCGATCTTTGTTTCACCTGGCCCTCGACCACCAATTCCACCAGCCTGACGTGAAAGTGATTCACCCCAACCACGAAGTCGTGGCAACATGTATGACATCTGAGCCAATTCAACTTGTGCCTTACCTTCTCTACTCTTTGCATGTTGAGCAAAAATATCTAATATCAAAGCTGTTCTATCAATTACTTTGACCTTAACTTTTTGTTCAAGAGTTCTTAGTTGAGCAGGTGATAACTCACCATCACAAACAACTGTGTCTGCTCCAGTTGCAACAACGGCTTCTCTAACCTCTTTAACCTTGCCAGATCCGATAAATGTTGCTGAATCTGGTTTATCCCGGCGCTGAATTAATGCCTCCATAACTTGTGAGCCAGCAGTTTCAGCAAGTGCTGCTAACTCTTTAAGTGAGTTCTCTGCATCTAGTGCACTACCTTGTGTCCACACACCAACTAAAACAACTTTTTCAAGGCGAAGTTGGCGATACTCAGCATCAGAAACATCTTGTAACTCAGTAGATAATCCACTAACCCTGCGAAGAGCTTGACGATCTTGAAGATCTTGATTTGAACTTACTGGACTCTCATTTAGTTCATAATCTGCAACCGCTTGTGCATTTTCTCTAATTAAAGTATCAATATCAATTTCAAGTGAATCCTCTTTATCAAACTTTGAATCGCTCACAAATACTTATCCAATTCAATATCTCTTACCAGCTCAGCTGGACCAATTAAAGTCGCATTACTATGGGCATCAAGATCAACAATTAATTGCCCACCTGGTGGGTTAATAACCCATTTACTTGGAAGTTTTTTATTTTTCTTAATACTTGCAGCAAAAGCAACCGCACATGTGCCAGTTCCACATGATTGGGTTTCACCTACACCTCGCTCAAAGACTCTCATTTTGATCTCACCATTATCTAAAAACTGTACAAATTCCACGTTTACTCCATCTAGATATTGATCAGTTGGTGAAACAATTGGTGCGTTCTTTAGATCCCCTACTGAAGTTAAATCATCAGTAAATACCACAGCATGTGGGTTACCTACATTAATGTTAAATCCTTGATACTTATTTGAATTTACTTCAACAATTATTTCACCTGGAATTTGTGAAACTTGGCCCATATTCACTGAAATATCACCTTGTTCTGGCACAGCTAAATACTTTTTCCCGTCTCTAGTATCAATTGTATAGATACCACTCTTTTGATGTTTTCGCTCAGTTAAATACCTTGCCATTACTCTGATGCCGTTACCACACATCTCAGCCTGGGAGCCATCAGCATTTGAATAATCCATAAACCAGCTGCCATCTTTTTTTACAATTTTTATAAAGCCATCACTACCAACGCCGGTTTTGCGATCACAAATTCTTTTAATTTGTTCTTCTGAGAATTTCAACTGATCTGTTTCATCAAAGACCAACACAAAATCATTGTGTGTGCCATGACCGTAGGTAGCTTTAACCATTAATTAATACTAGCCAAGAGTTTTTCTAGCCGTATCTGCATTGAATCCGGAGCCAACCATTTAATCCGATCATCTCTAGAAAACCAGGTCTCTTGCCTGCGGGCATAAGCCCTGGTGACTCGCTTAGTTTCCTCTTTTGCAAAAGCTTCATCACTTTCCCCATTCAAATAATTCATTATTTGGCTATAGCCAAGTGCTTTTTTAGCAGTTGTTGCTTGTTCTAAACCTTGTGTCATAAGTAGTGAGACTTCCCTTGCAAAACCCTTTGCCCACATATCCTCCACTCGTTGGTCAATTTTTTCATCCAAATTATTGCGATCAAGGACTAAACCAAATTGTTTGGCATTTGGATATTTACTACTTTCTTGTCTAGGTAAGTTGGCAGTAAATGGCTTACCAGTTAATTCAATTACTTCAAGTGCTCTAATTACTCTTCGAATATTCTCTTTGGGTATAGATAGTGCTGCTGCTGGATCTAATTTTGCAAGTTTGTCATGCATTATTTCATTTCCTAATTGATCAGCCTGCTCAGTTAATTTATCCCGAGCCTGTGGATTTGTATCTGGAAAATTTAGATCATCTAAAACAGCTTTAATATAAAGGCCAGTACCGCCAACTACAACAACAGATTTACCTAAACTAATTAATTGATCAATTTTCTCTCTAGCCATCTGTTGATACCAGGAGACATTTGCCTCTTCGGTGATATCTAGGACATCAATTAAATGATGGCTGACACCATCTCGCTGAGCACTTGTTAATTTTGCTGTACCAATATCCATTCCTTTATACACCTGCATTGAATCAGCATTTATTATTTCAGCACCTATTTCTTTAGCAAGTGCTACTGCTAATTCACTTTTGCCTGTAGCAGTTGCACCGCATATAACAGTTAAACTCATTTAGTATTACAGAGATTTCAGTGAGCTAAGAGTTGGAATTCCTAACAAAATCTTTTTATCACCAATATCTTTTATCCAAGATGCGTGGACATCGCCACCTTTGGTTTTTCTAACTATTATCGGAGCACCAGCCACAATATGATTAGCAAAGCCTTGTGTTACTTTCACTTTAACTAAATCCCCGGGTCGGGCAGTATTTGCAGAATTATCAAAATGGGTAAGCCTAAAATCAGCACTTCGGCCATTCATGCGCTTTTGATCAAAATCATGCTTACCTTCATGACTTGAAACTAATAACTCAACAGTTTTACCGATCTGCTTCTCATTTTCACTCTTTGAAATCTCTTGTTGAATCTTATGTAATTGGTTATACCGATGCGCCATTACATCATCGGCTATTTGATCAGCCATTAAAGCAGCTGGTGTACCAGGACGTTTTGAGTACTGGAATGTGTAAGCTGCTGAAAATTTAGCTTGTTTAACAAGATCGATAGTTGCAGCAAAATCATCATCACTCTCACCTGGAAAACCAACAATTATGTCGGTGGTAAGCGCAGCATCAGGCATAGCCTTTCTAACTTTTTCAATAATTCCCAAATAACGATCAGCACGATAGGAACGGCGCATTGCTTGCAGAATTTTATCGCTACCAGATTGCAGTGGCATATGTAGGTGTGGCATAACATTTTTAGTTTGCGCCATTGCATCAATCACATCATCGGTAAAATCTCGTGGATGCGGTGACATAAATCTAACTCTTTCTAAACCTTGTACCTCACCGCATTGGCGTAGTAATTTTGCAAAGGCACCACGATCACCAAAATCCACTCCGTAAGCGTTCACATTTTGACCAAGTAAAGTTATTTCAACTACGCCAGCATCAACTAATGCCCGCACCTCATTCATGATTTCATGAGCTGGGCGATCCTTTTCTATTCCCCGTAATTGAGGCACTATGCAAAATGTGCAGGTGTTATTACAACCTACTGAAACAGATACCCATGCAGAAAAGGCAGAATCTCGCTTTACTGGCAGAGTTGAAGGGAAGTGTTCAAGAGATTCTTTTATTTCAACTTGTGATGCTTCCTCAATTCGAGCCCGCTCAAGCAGCATTGGAAGTGAGCCAATATTGTGTGTACCAAACACTACATCAACATATGGTGCGCGTTTAATAATGCTGTCTTTATCTTTTTGCGCCATACAGCCACCTACTGCAATTTGAAAATTAGGGTCGCTTTTCTTTCGTGGTGCTAAAAAAGAGAGATTTCCATATAGTTTATTATCAGCATTTCCTCTAACCGCACAGGTATTAAACACAACTAAATCTGGTTGAGTATTTGCTAATGCTTGGGTATAGCCAGCATCTAGTAGAAGTCCAGCAATTCGCTCAGAGTCATGGACATTCATCTGACATCCATAGGTTTCAACTACAAAGGTAGGCATCACCTAATTCTACTTGGCTAATTAACGCTGGTTAATTCCCGCATAATTCTTG
>SXGR01094946.1_pt1 | contig 15140 bp, 13 predicted proteins | sample 3174711 | NCBI WGS metagenome assembly SXGR01 (sample SAMN11356860, study PRJNA531348) | freshwater metagenome | isolation source: freshwater sample F1-60 | place: China: Fuxian Lake, Yuxi | collected 2017-12-25
AATGACGTGGTCGCCCTTCTTCAATGTCGTCACGTCCGTGCCCACTTCGACGACGATGCCAGCGCCTTCGTGGCCGAAGATGGCAGGAAACAGGCCTTCGGGGTCGGCGCCGGACCGCGTGAACTCGTCGGTATGGCATACCCCGCTGGCCTTGATCTCCACCAGCACCTCCAAGGCCTTGGGGCCCTCGAGTTGCACCGTGTCGATGACCAGAGGTTTGCCGGCCTCATATGACACCGCTGCCTTCACGTCCATAACTTGTCCTTTCACTGCAGTGCCATGGAAGTGGCCCTGATGAAGGCGATGTTCGTCGAGGTTCGCTCTGGCTGTCAATGCGGAAGTGGACACCGTGGCAGCTCGGACAGGCCAGACCGGTGCCGCACAAGAGCGCTCCGCACAAGAGCGCGACACGCACAAGAGCGCTCATTGACGACAGCCGATGGTATCGATACCATGGTCAGGCGTTGAATCTCGGTACCCAAGTGAGTTGACCGGCCCGGCCTCGACATCGGTCGCAGCCGTCATCGCCTTACCGCGCCGAGTGCTTCAGGCCCGACCTGATCCAGGAGCCTTTCATGTCCGCAGCCCCTCCCGTGCAGACCCTGCGCAGCGCCTGGTGGGAACCGAAGATCGACCGCGTCACCCTCAAGGGGCTGATGAAGCGCGCCGACGGCCCTGGGCTCTTCTTGCTGGCCGTATGGGGCGCGTTGCTGTCGACCGCGGGTTGGGGCATTCACCTGGCGCGCGATACCCTATGGGTGATTCCTGCGGTGGTCGCGTATGGCGTGGTGCTGGGCTTTGCCTACGCGCCCTCGCACGAGTGTGCGCACGGCACGGCGTTCCGCACACGCTGGCTGAACGAGGCCGTGCTGTGGGGGAGTTCCTTTGTCTGGGGTGAAGCCCCCACGCACCGGCGCTTTGCCCACTCGCACCATCACACCCACACCTGGCACTGGAAGGTGGATGCGCAAATGGGGTACACCAACCCGGTGGGTCTGCGTACCTGGTTTGGCGATGTGATCGGCCTGCTGGAATTCTGGCCGCGCGCCAAGCTGATGGTGCGTCACGCAGCCGGGCGTATCCTCGAGCGGGAGCGCGTCTACCTTCCTGCGGGGCAGGAGCGCATTGTCGTTCGTGAAGCGCGCTTGCTCATGGCGGGCTACCTGGGTCTGCTGGCCTGGGCGTTGATCGGCCAGACCTGGGCGCCCATGCTGTACTTCTTCATACCCCGGTTTGCTGGGGCTTTCGCGGTGTATGCCTTCATCACCACGCAGCACATGGCGATGGCGCAGGACGTTTCTGACCACCGGTTGTGCACCCGGTCCATGCGCAACGGCTGGCTCAGCCGGGTGCTTTACTGGAACATGAACTACCACATCGAGCACCACATCTATCCTTCGGTACCCTTCCACGCGCTGCCGGCGCTGAATGCCGCCATCCGACAGCAGTTGCCCGAGCCCAGCGCCGGTTTGATCGCCGCTCACATCGAGATCGTACGGGTCATCCTGGCGCAGCGCAGCGACCCCAGCGCCACGGCCTCGCACCCGTTGCCCGCCGCGCTGGACGCGGGCGGCTGAGCGTCTGGAGTGGGCGATGTGGATCACGCTGTGCCGCCTTAGCGACGTACCGGACGAGGATGTCCTGGAACTCGACCTCGACGGCCATGTGTACTGCGCCTACCGCTTGGCCGGGCGACACTACGTCACCGATGGCCTGTGCACGCATGGCGTAGCCCGGCTGGCCGAGGGTTTCGTGATCGACGACATCATTGAATGTCCGATGCACAACGGGCGATTTCACATTCCTACAGGGCGCGTCGATGGGCCACCGGCCTGCGAGCCGTTGCGCACCTACCCGACCCGCGCCGAAGGCGACTGCCTGCTGATTCAGTTGCCCGGCTGAAAGCTCCACACAGCATGGAACAACCATGAAGACAGGTCGCTCGACCGGTCACGTGCGCATGGTGGATGTGGCGCAGCGCGCGGGTGTGGGTACGATCACCGTTTCGCGTGCGCTGCGCACGCCGGGCCAGGTATCACCCGAGATGCGAGAACGGGTGATGTCAGCGATGCAGGCCACCGGCTACGTGCCGAATTTGGCTGCGGGCACCTTGAAGTCCCAGCGCTCGCGTGTGATCGCGGCCATCGTCCCGACCTTGCGCAACACCATCTTCGCCGAGACGGTCGACGGCCTGTCTGAAGGGCTGCGCGAGCACGGGTTTCAGCTGCTGATCGCCAACTCGGGCTACTGCCTCGAGGCCGAGGTCTCGATCCTGCGCAACCTGCTCGGACAGCAGCCCGTGGCGGTGGTGCTGACAGGTACCGCTCATGACCCCAGCGTGCGTGCGATGTTGCGCGCGCGGGGCCTGCCCGTGGTGGAAACCTGGGACCTCTCGGAGGACCCCATAGATCGGGCCGTAGGCTTTTCCAACTTCGATGCGGCGCGCAACATGACCCTGGCGCTGGCCGCGCGTGGCTACCAACGGATCGCCTTCGCCGGTGCGCCGCCTGAACGTGAACATCGAGGCGCACAGCGGCTGGCAGGCTACCGGCAGGCCTTGGCCGATCTGGGCCGCCGGCCGCAGACCGTCACGCTGGAAGACTTTGGCGCGACTTTCGCCAGCGGCGAGCGCGCCGTGCGTCAACTGATGGCCCGCGTCAAGCCGCCCGACGTAGTGTTTTTCGTCAATGACGTGGCTGCCTTCGGTGCCGCGCAGGCTTGCGCGCGACTGGGCATCACGATACCCAGTCAGCTGGCGATCGCGGGATTCGGCGACTTCGAGCTCGCCAGGGCCTCAAACCCCCCGCTGACCACCGTCCGCATCCCGGGCGAATACATCGGCAGGACGGCAGCCCGGCTCATCGTCGAGCGCCTGGCGACCGGTAGCAAAGCGACCGTGTCATCTGACCGATCAGTGGATCTTGGCTTCGAGATCGTTGAAAGAGAAAGCGCCTGAGCGCGGTTGGCGGACCGCTGTGGCGCCCCTGCCCTGAAGCAAGAGAGGACCATCATGCAGGAGTTCCTGGTGTACCAATCGTTGTGGGCCATGGAGCGCCGCCGTCCCGACGGCGCTGAATGGTCGCTGGACGAGAAGCTCGAGATGATCCACGCCGCAGGTTTCGACGGGTGTGGCGTACGCTTTGCAGACCGCGACTTCGTCCGTACCGTGACCGGCTTTCTGCGTGATCACGGTATGAGCTGGCAGGCGCAGTGCTACCCGCGTACGGTAGACGACCTCAAGCCCATCATCGAGCACGTGCAGGAGTTCGGGGCCGACCACATCAATCTGCAGGCCGATGTGCGTCCCTATCACCTGGAGGACTGCGTGCCCTACATCGAGGGCTGGCATCGACTGGCGGCCGACGCCGGCATCGCGCTGCACATCGAGACGCACCGCGACCGGATGACCACCGACCTGTTCTTCACGCTGCACCTGCTGGACCGGTTCCCGAACCTGCGCTTCACGGCCGACTTGTCGCACTACCTGGTCGGCCGAGAGTTCGCATGGCCGGTGGATGAGCACAACCACGCGCTGATGCACCGCATCCTGGACAACACCTGGGGCTTCCACGGCCGCGTAGCGAGCCGGGAGCAGGTGCAGATCCAGACCAGCTTCGCCCATCACCGCCCCTGGGTGGACCTCTTCATGGACTGGTGGGGCTGCGGCTTCCAGAGCTGGCGAAGGCGCGCGGGACCGGATGCCACGCTGACTTTTCTGTGCGAGCTCGGCCCTGTACCCTACGCCATCACAGGGGCCGACGGCTATGAGTTATCCGACCGCTGGCAGGAGGCCTTGGCCATGAAGGACGAGGTGCGCAACCTGTGGGCCGCCAGATCTGAAGTGTGATCACAACAGGGTGGCGCGAGCGGCCTGCGTGATGGCCACCACACCCGGGTGCGCGATGCGCCGCTCCACCGAGATGGCGTAGAACTACTCGACGAGTCCCAAGAAATCCGATTTCGCTGAGTTCATCCCCCGGGTACCGCTCGTTGGCCGGCGATGGTCAAGACCGCAGGCGCCAAGGCCGATTGAAGGATTGGCGATGCGAGCGGGCTATCGCGGGTCTGAAACCCCGATGGCTCGTCGAGATGTATGGTCCATTGATCGCAGGGCGTTGCTTGACAGTGCATGGTGGCCTCTCTAGATTTAAGTGGCCTACCCCGCAATCATCAGACCCGCCGAGCCCTCGATTCGTTTGAGTTCTATCGACGTGCCGGCGCTCCATCAAGGAGATCCGAACTGTGAAGGCTTTTGCTCGAATGCTGCAGGCGCGGTCCCTGGTTGTATGCGCGATCGCCTGCCTTGCCACCGCTCCCGTACCGGCTCAGCCCTGGCCTGCCAAGCCTGTGAAATTTGTCGTGCCATTTGCGCCAGGTGGGCAGTCGGATGTGGTGGCTCGAATGGTTGCCGAAAAGCTTGTAATGCGTTGGGGCCAGCCCGTTGTGGTCGAGAACAAGGCGGGTGCAGCGACGACTATAGGCGCTGATCTGGTCGCCAAGGCGCCTGCGGATGGCTACACCATGCTGCTTGCGCCGGCGCCCTTCGTGATCACGCAATATGCGTACCCAAAGTTGCCTTATGACAGCCGGCGCGATTTCACGCCGGTGGTTCTCCTTGTCACCAATCCCTTGGTGGTTGTGACGAACCCTGGGCGAATGCCTGGCCAGTCGGTCGCCGAATTTGTCGGACACCTCAAAAAAAATTCTGGGGTAATGCCCTATGGCAGCCCAGGCAATGGCAGCCTGCCCCACCTGGCCGTGGTCCTGTTTCAATTGCAGTCGGGCACCGAGGCGCTTCATGTGCCCTACAAAGGGGGTGGGCCTGCCGTGGTCGATCTGATCGCAGGGCAAATGAGCTTTATGTTCGCAAGTCCGCTTGAGGTCATGCCGCATGTCACCTCGGGCAAGCTGCGCGCGCTCGCTGTGACTGGCGATCAGCGCGTGTCCTACTGGCCCCAGGTGCCGACGCTTGCCGAGTCGGGCTATCCGCAGTATCGAGCCACCGCGTGGTTTGGCGTGGTCGTGGCGGCTGCAACGCCACGGGACATCATCACGCGTATGAATGCCGATATCGGTGCGGTGCTGCGCCTGCCCGAGGTGGCCGAGCGGCTGAAGGCGCAAGGTGCTGATGTGGCTGCAGGGACACCCGAAGCGTTCGGGCGCTTTCTTGATGCCGAGCATCAGCGCTGGTCGGCTGCCGTCAAAGCCGCCAACGTTACGGTTCAATAAGGGGTCGCGGTGTCCACACTCAACACTTACCCCGAAGGCGGACGATTCACAGGCCGCATCGAGCGCACAGCGGGTCAGTCTGAGCCCGCTTGGCCACAACCACCCAAGGCGCAACCCGGTGCGCCCAATGTGCTGGTGATTCTGCTCGATGATGTCGGCTTTGCGCAGCTCGGGTGTTTTGGTTCAGACATTCGCACGCCCAATATGGACCGGCTTGCCACGGGCGGACTGCGCTATCGCGACTTTCACACCACCGCCATCTGTTCGCCCACGCGCGCCTGTCTGCTCACCGGCCGTAATCATCATTCGAACGGCGTGGGCATCATCCAGGAAATGGCCACCGGCTATCCTGGCTACAACGGTATGATCCCCAAGGAAAACGGTTTTCTCTCCGAGATCTTGCTCGCGCAGGGCTACGCCACTTTTGCCATCGGCAAATGGCATCTGACCCTGGCTGCGGAATATGCCTCGGGGGCATCCAAGGCTCGCTGGCCGCTGTCGCGGGGCTTTGAGCGTTTTTATGGTTTTCTGGGCGGCAAAACCAACCAATGGGCGCCTACGCTGGTGCATGACAGCCACTACATCGATCCGCCCTACAGCTGGAAGGAGGGCTATCACCTCAATGCCGATCTGGCCGATCAGGCGATGCGCTATATCACCGACCTGCGCACCGTTGCGCCTGACAAACCCTTTTTCATGTACTACTGTCTTGGCGCGGGCCATGCTCCGCATCAGTGTGAGCCTGAGTGGATAGAGAAATATCGCGGGCGATTCGACGGAGGCTGGGATGCCTGGCGCGAAGCCACCTATCAGCGCCAATTTGCCTCTGGCATCATTCCACCCAACACCGTGCTGAGCGAGCGTCCGCAATGGGTGCGCGCATGGTCGGTTCTCTCAGCTGACGAGCGCAGGCTCTATGCTCGGCAGATGGAAGTGTTTGCCGGCTTTTTGGAGCAGACCGATTTTCATCTGGGCCGCCTGTTGGCTGATCTTAAACGGCGCGGCGAACTTGATAACACGCTGATCCTTCTTGCTTCCGACAACGGCGCCTCAGCCGAAGGCGGTCAGCATGGCTCGTTCAATGAGTGTCAGTTTCCGAACCGTATCGAGCCCACAGTAGCCGACAATCTCAAGCGCCTCGATGAGTGGGGAAGCGCCAAATCGTTTGCCAACTATGCCTGGGGCTGGGCCTGGGCCGGCAACACGCCGCTGCGCCGCTGGAAGCGTTATCTCCATCAGGGGGGCATGAGCGATCCCTTGATCGTACACTGGCCTGGCGGCATTCGCGCCCGTGGCGAAATCCGCTCGCAATATGTCCATGTTGTCGATGTCATGCCGACGATTCTCGAGGCGCTTGGCCTTGATGCGCCGGAGGTGCTCAATCACGTGCCACAGCGGCCCCTCGAAGGCGTGAGCTTTGCGCACACTTTCAACGAACCGCAAGCGCCCACACGCAAGCGGGTTCAGTATTACGAAATGATCGCCTCGCGGGCGATTTGGGCTGACGGCTGGAAAGCGGTGGTCGAGCAACCGCAGGGCGAGATGCTCACCGATGAGATGTTATCGGCGCAAACCTGGGAGCTCTACCACGTCGCTGAAGACTTCTCCGAAGCGCATAACCTCGCAAAAGAGCATCCCGAGCGGCTCGCGAAGCTGGTGGAAATGTGGTGGGCTGAGGCTGGGAAATACAACGTCTTGCCGCTTGATTCACGCATGCAGTTACGAATGGGCGAGCGCAAACCCGGCAGTCGTACGCCGGCCCGCCGTCATGTGTTTGAGCCCTTTGGCGCGCCTCAGTTTGAATACACCGCCGTCAATTTAAAGAACCGTTCGCACAGCATTACTGCATCGGTGAGCATCCCCACCGAGGGTGCGCAGGGCGTGCTCTTTGCTCACGGCAGTTGGTTCTCAGGCTATTCGCTTTATGTAAAGGGCGACCGGCTGATTTATGTTCATAACTATCTCGGTCTCGAGGAATACCGCATCGTCTCTACGCGTGCGCTTCCGCGCGGAGTGTGCTCGCTTGCTATGGTCTTCACGCGTACAGGCGAGCACTGTGGCGTGGGCCGCCTGCTCATTGATGGACTTCCTGCCGGCGAGGGCGAAATTGCACGCACGATTCCGGCTGTAATCGAAACATCTGGCGAGGGTCAGTGCTGTGGCTATGACAGTGGTCTCCCAGTCACCGAGGACTATGACGCCCCGTTTCGCTTCACTGGCACGCTGCACCAGGTGGTGGTTGAGGTCGATCCACTGCCCGGTGAAGATTTTGAGGGGCAGCTTCGCGCTGCCCTGACCGACCACTAAATCCTGATCGGATTTGTCATGACGTATTTCCATTCTGCCCGCCGCCGCTCGCTGATGGCCGCCGCTGCACTAAGCCCGTGGGCGAGCATGTCGTTCGCGCAGACCTGGCCCGACAAGCCGCTTCGTATGATTGTTCCCTATCCACCGGGCGGCAACACCGATATCGTCGGCCGGCTGTATGCGCAAAAGCTCTCCGAGCGGCTCAAGCAACCCGTGGTGGTCGACAACCGGGGCGGGGCGGCGGGCGTGATCGGCATGACCGCTGCAGCGCGCTCGCAAGCCGATGGCCTCACCATTGTCGTGGGCGACTCAGGCTCGCTCATTATCGCGGGCCTCGCGAATCCCAATCTCGCGTATGCACCCCTCAAAGACTTTGATCCCATCAGCCTGGTGAGCTCAGTGTCCATCGTCGTATGTGTTCGGCCAGAATCACCGATTCGCAGCATCGCTGATCTGATAGCCACAGCGCGCGACAAGCCTGGCAAGATCACCCTAGGGACGGCTGGTATGGGCGGGCCAGCTCATCTGGCTTATGGTTTGCTTGCATCGATGACGGGTATCGACCTGCTGCATGTGCCTTACAAGGGCGGGGCGGCTGCCTCCACAGCAACGATTGCGGGCGAGGTTGATGTGATGATTGACGGCGCGGCCTTTGCGCTTGTCAAGGCTGGTCGCCTGCGCGCCATTGCCGTTACAGGCCCGCGGCTTCAAGCCTTGCCTGATGTGCCGTCCATTGGCGAGACGGTGAAAGGTTTTGAATTCACTAACTGGTGGGGCATGCTGGTGCCTGCTGGCACACCCGCCGAGGCGCTATCGCGGCTGAATCAGGAATTTACAGCAATTGCGGGAATGGCCGATGTGCAGGAGCGCTTGCTCGGCCTCGGGCTCGCTGCGCGGAGCACCACACCCGCCGAGTTTGGTGCGTTTTTGCGAAACGAAACTGACAAAATCCACAAGGTCGTAAAAACTGCGGGGATCAAAGTCAACTGATTGTCTGCGGTCGGTGCGGCGGCCGTTCGCATCGGGTCTGTGCTTGTCCATCAGGAACCGTTAATGGCTAGTCGTCCGAACATTCTCTGGTATTGCAGCGATCAGCAACGCTGGGACACCATCCGCGCTTTGGGCCAGGCGCATATCTCGACCCCTACGCTCGATGCACTCTGCGCGGGTGGCGTGGCGTTTCAGCGTGCCTATACGCAAAGTCCTATTTGTACGCCAGCCCGGGCAAGCTTCCTGACCGGCCGCTATCCGGCCACGCATCAGGTCTATCGCAATGGCAATGCCTGGTTTCCGTCGCAGGAAACGCTCGTCACCAGGCTCTTTGCCGATGCGGGCTATGACTGTGGGCTGGTCGGTAAGCTTCACCTCACGGCGGCTAAATATTACGAAAAGCGCTCGGACGACGGCTACCGGGTTTTCCACTGGAGCCATCATCCGCATCCGGACTTCATGCGTGGTCACGACTATGAAAACTGGCTGCGGCATGAAAAAAAGGTTGATCCGGTTGAGCTCTATGCACCACACAACGCCTTTTGCGGACCTGGAGTAGCCACTGAGTATCACCAGACCACCTGGGTGAGCGAGATGGCGATTCGTTTTATCACTGAACAACGTGATGGCCCCTGGATGCTGTCGCTTAACCCTTTCGATCCCCATGCGCCATTTGATGCGCCGCCTGAATACCTCGCCAAGGTTGACACCGAGTCGCTGCCGATGCCGTTATTCAGAGAAAGCGATATCGAGCGCCAGCGGGCCTTTACCGCAATTGATCAGCAGACTAAGGTTGCGGTGGATCCGCGCGTTCGAAACAAGATTCAGGCTGTCGTTGAAACCGAGCACGACCTCGTAGCCTCCGCCCCGCCCAGAGCCTATGACGCACTTGAGGTGAAAGCGAATTACTACGCGATGATCATGCTGATCGATGATCAGTTGCGCCGTATCATCGATATGCTGCGCGCGACCGGGCAGCTTGAACGGACACTGATCGTTTATATGAGCGATCACGGCGACTTGCTGGGGGATCATGGGCTCATCCTCAAAGGCTGCCGGTTCTTTGACGGCCTCGTGCGTGTACCGCTGATTTTCAGCTGGCCTGGTCAGCTCGCAAGCGGGTTACAAAGCGAGGCGCTCGTCGAAACAGTCGACGTGGCGCCCACGCTCCTGGAGGCAGCGGGGCTTGCTGTTCCTCGCTCCATGCAAGGACGGTCGCTGCTGCCCTTAATGCAGGGCAAGTCTGACCCGCATCACCACAAGTCGGCGGTGTTAAGTGAATTCAAGGATTCGATCGGTGGGCCGCAGCATACCGATCACAGCCACGGCTCGATGGTTTGTGACGGGCGCTATAAGACCGTTGTCTATCACGGCCATCGAATTGGCGAGCTGTATGATCTGCATAACGATCCGGGTGAGTTCAACAATCTCTGGGACGATCCAGCCGCGCGCGACCTAAAGCTCGAACAACTCAAGCGCCACCTCGACACTATGATGGCAAGTGTTAGCGCGGGGCCTGAGCGAAGCGTTGCCTATTAAGAGCCAAGCATATTTCGCGGGTCTGTTAAGCACGGTTTGCCCGCCGGCGGTAGCCTGATGACTCAACGCGCGCTTTAAACCTGCCCTGGATTTGGTGCAAACACTGGTGCGTGACCACCGCAAATGTCTGAAGGGTTTGCGCGTATTCCAGCCGATCGGCGAGCAGAGGATTGGTGTGAAGGCTCACAGCCAGATCTACCCGGCCGATGCCTGGTCGACCTTCAGAAGGGCCCATAGGTTCGAACGGAATCGTTGCGAAGCGTATCGAGGTGTCCCCGCATCGCGGCCATGGCGCGGGTCTCGTCCATCGCAAAAATGGCATCGGCGATACGCTCGTGTTCCTGCGCCGACAGCGCCATCAGACCTTCGCGGAAGGTCGCTGCGCGCCAAAAAGGCTCAAACCGGTTTCGGAGTAACAGCGTTCCCTGCTGCAGATAGCGGTGTTAGCTCGTGGCATAAACGGCCTCGTGCCAGCGGGCGTTGGCGCGATAAAAGGCTGCCGGGTCGAGCGCCCGCTGGGCGATGACGCAGGCCTCATGAGCCGCCTGGATTGCATCTCGGTCGGCCTGGGTGTGGCGCCGTGCAGCAAGGCTCGCACACGCCGCCTCCAGCCAGGCCATCGTCTCGAACATTTCGACGAGCAAGGCGATGCCCAACTGCATCACCTGGGCGACTTGACGCGGACGGTTTCAGCCACGCCCCGGGATTCGAGTTGGCGGAGCGCCTCGCAGACAGGGGTGTGCGAGGCATTGAGGCTTTTACAGGCTGAGGGTCTCGTCGAAGCGCAATTTCAGCATCGGATGCGCGTCACGGCGGTTAATGCGGATGAAGCCGACGAGGTGTGTATTCCATCTGGATTCTGGTGCAGGCACTAGCGGTTCGCCTGGCAGTGCCGTCGTCGACCGTCATACCGCTCGGATGTTGCCTTGCAAAAATCTCTCGCCACGTCTTCTCGCTATGATGCAACCGCTCGCTTTAGATCGGATCTGGTGGTAACGCCGCACGCTCGTCGTTCATCATTGTGCCCTCGTTGTCGTTGCACGAGGGCGCGAGCATTCAAGCTCTGATCAATGACTGGAAGCACGCCGCCGGGTGAACGGTTAAACCAGAAAGTAGTAATCAATAAAAAAGTCAGCATACGCTGGTGGCTGCCGTCCTCCGAGGCCCTTGATCTGAGTGCGCGCAGTCTCAAGGAGTGGGTCGGTCAGCGGGTATGGTGATCGCCCGTGCCAACCGGGTGGCGGTTATCAAAGCCCAGATGGCGTGACAGCGCCGTAGCGGTATCAGCTACCAGAGGGCCAAGTTGAGACTGGCGCTGCGGGCCCATACGTTGCGTGGGCCCTGACACGCTGATAGCCGCAAAAACCCGGCCCGATGCATTACGAATCGGTGCAGCCACGCAACGTATCCAGAGCTGTAGCTCTTCGTTGTCAAAGGCAAAGCCGCGTTTGCGAATCCGCGCGTATTCGCGCTCTAGGGCGCTAAGGCCGGTGATGGTGTTGACTGTATAGGCCTGTAAACCAGGTGCCGCGATTTTGCGGATGAGATCGGTGGGCAGCCAGGCTCCCACCGATTTGCCTACGCCGGTGCAATGAATGGGTGCGATCTCTACATGGCTGGCCAGGCTCTTGCGCGGCTCATCAAGGTCTTCGCGCTCGATGACCACGACGCTTTGACCGTTGAACACGCCCAGATGGACTGAACACCCACTGAGTCGCGCAAGCTGGTCGACGAAGGGTTGCGCTTCGCGATGCAGGTCCATATTGGCCAGCGAGAGACTGCCTAGTTCATACAGACTGATACCCAGCATGTAGTCGCCGCCCTTGGCATCCTGCTCGATAAATCCGATGTCGCGCAGGGCCGCCAGAATGCGATGCACAGTCGGCCGAGGCAGTCCGGTACCTGCCGCAATTTGTGCGACGCTCAGGCGGCGCGCGCTACTTGAAAAAGACCGTAGCACATCCACCATACGCTGGTAGGACTGGATGCGATTTTTATCGTTGCGTGCATCGGGTACGCGCGTGCCGTCGGTCGCTGATACGCGCGGCTCGCGAGCAGCTGTTCCCATTTTGCCTGCGCCTGATACTAGCCCGCTGCGGCAGCGAGGCTTTGTTGCCGCGGTCGCACGGTGCGCCAGAGCACCACAACCCAGATCGCGATGGCTGTGATCCCTAGCGTAGCGGCAATGGGTCTGTCGAAAAAGCCTAAAAAATTGCCGTCAGCGATCACCATTGAGGTGAGGAAGTTGCGTTCGACCATGGGGCCCAAAACCAGTCCGAGAATAACAGGACCTATGGGAATACCCACGCGATCGAGCAGCCAGGCGACTACGCCAAAAAGCAGCATCACACCGACGTCGAAGCTGGAGTTGTTGATGGCATAAGCGCCTAGTACGCAGAACAGCAGTATGGTCGCGTTGAGCTGTTGGCGGGGGATGCGCAGCAGGGGCGTGGCCAGACGGATGGCTAACCAGCCCAGGGGCAGCAGCAACAGATTGGCGAGAATGAAGACGAGATAGATCGCATAAAGCGTAGGCGCCTGGGCTTCAAACAGCTGTGGCCCAGGGTTGAGCCCCTTCATGATCAAAACCCCAATCGCGATGGCTGTCACCGCATCGCCGGGAATTCCGAACACCATAGCGGGCACCCAGGCGCCGCTGAGGGCCGCATTGTTGGAGGCGCCGGCCTCGATGACGCCCTCGGGATGGCCCGTGCCAAAGGCCTCGGGCGTGGACGAGAAGCGTTTTGACATGGCGTAAGACACCCAGGCTGCGAGATCGCCGCCTGCGCCGGGCAGTACGCCGATCAGGGTGCCAACCACTGACCCCCGTACGACGCTGCGTCGATACTGCGTGATAAGCCGCATGACCCCGCTGAAGATGCTGCCCACGGCCTGCGGCGCGGGACCCACGGTGCCTCCTGCACGCGATTCAAGACCCTTGAGAATTTCGCAGACAGCGAACATGCCGATCATGATGGGAATGAAATCGAGCCCACCCATCAGGGTAGTAAAGCCAAGCGTGAAGCGCGGCGTGCCGGTGACGCCATCCATACCTACCGTTGCGATGAACAGCCCCATCAGCAGTGCAATCATGCCGCGCAACAGATCGCTGGAAGAAACTAAAGCGGCACACGACAAACCGATGAGGGCGAGCCAGAAATATTCGAAACTTGAAAATCGCAATGCAAATGAGGCCAGAACGGGTGCAAGCACGATCAATACGGCCGCGCCTGCCAGTCCGCCAATGACGGACGACACCAGACTGCTGCCCAGGGCCTGCGCCGCGCGGCCGCGCCGTGTCATGGCGTAGGTTTCATCGGTGTAGGCCGCAGACGCCGGAGTGCCTGGCATACGAATCAGGCAGCCTGGAATGTCGCCCGCGGTAATGGCCATGGCCGTACAGGCGACGATGGCTGACACTGCCGCCAGTGGGCTCATAAAGAAGGTCACTGGCACCAGTAGCGCGGTGGCCATGGTCGCTGTGAGTCCCGGAATGGCACCCACGAATAGACCGAAGACTGAGGACAGCAGGATGACCGTGAGCAGCTGCGCATCGGCCAGCATGCCCAGGGCGGTAGCGAGATTGGTCGCGAAATTTTCCATTAGCGCAGCAGTTCAAGCAGTCCGGGCGGGATCTGTACTTTCAGCAGCACGGCAAAGCCATACCAGGCAGCCGCCGTGCTGGCAGCGACAACCAGTAGGGAGCGCAAAAACGGCTCGCCAACCAAATGCAGATAGCCCAACAGAAAGATGGGCACCATGATTAGAAAGCCCACGGTATTCATGGCCCAAGCGATACCGGCAAGGCCAGCCAGAACCCAGACGACTGCCGCCCAGTTGGGGCCGACGCGATTCAGCGTGTCCGCGTGCTTAAGCGTGTCCGCTGTTGAGCGATCGGACTGGCCTGGCGCGCCAGTACTCGCCTGGCCTGCGCGTGCCCGATCATTGCCCCCCCGTTCGGCGCTAGCCTCATTACCGAGTGCTCGATCAACGTCCGCCGATGGATCACCGGTACCACGATGGACATGACGGCCCACGGCGCGCGCGGCCATGAGCACACCACTTGCGCTGAGCGCGTAACCCACCAGTTGGGGGAAAAATCCCGGCCCGTAGGCCTGGGCCGGAATCTTGGGTAGGCTGGCCGACTGGTGTGCGATGTAAAGGCCAGCCGCGGTAAGCGCGACCCCCAGCAGTACATCGACCCGCGGAGGGTAGCGCGAACTCACTTGGCCAAACCTGCCGCTTTAGCAGCAACCCCGAAGCGGGCCTCGGCATCCGTCAGATACTTGTTGAAGCCTGTCGGATCAGCGTAGGTAACACCGAACTTGCGCGCATCCATGAGCTTTTTGAACTCGGGATCATTCACGACTTTATTGAGCGCCGCGCCCAGTCGGGTGACGGCTCCCTGGGGCATGCCCTTGGGCCCAGCGATTCCCCGCCAGGCACCCATGCTCCAATCGGTGCCGATAGCCTCTTTGACGGTAGGCACGTTGGGGTAGGCCGGGTCACGGGCAGTACCCATCAGGGCGATCGTACGGACTCGTTTGGCATCAACCATGGATTGTGCTTCGGGCAGCGTTGTAACTACGACGGCGATGGCACCTGAGGCCAATAGTTGCAAGGCCGGAGCTGAGCCCTCAGTGGGAACCCAGGGCATGGCGGTCATGGGTTGCTGAATGCCGGTCAGAAAACCTGCGGCCGACAGATGAGCCAGACCGCCCAGATTCGCCCCTGAGGCTTTGAGCGCACCGGGCTTTGCCTTGACCTGTGCAACCAGATCAGCCATGTCTTTCGGACCGTCATCGGCCCGAACATGGACGCCCACTGGGTCAGTGTTGTAGAGCGCAAGCGCGGTGTAGTCAGCGTGCGTGATCTGCGCCGTGCCCAGCGTTTTGTACAGGGACAACTCGGTCGTGATGACGCCGATGGTGTAACCATCAGGCTTGGCATTGGCGATTTCGGTATGGCCCACGATGCCACCGCCGCCCGTGCGAGTGACGACGTTGACCGGCTGCTTCAGCTCTTTTTCGAGCAGGGTTGCCACAAAACGTCCGGTGGCGTCGGTGCCGCCGCCG
>SXGR01538187.1_pt1 | contig 15140 bp, 12 predicted proteins | sample 3174711 | NCBI WGS metagenome assembly SXGR01 (sample SAMN11356860, study PRJNA531348) | freshwater metagenome | isolation source: freshwater sample F1-60 | place: China: Fuxian Lake, Yuxi | collected 2017-12-25
TGTTGCTTAATTTTTTTAATATATTCTGATGTGATTTGTTCGAATATTGATCTATGTTCTTCTAGAAAATACTTCATTTTCTCTTCGGGTATCTCAACATCTATAAGATGACCGCCGTAGTAGAAATAATTGGCACATTCAATTTGAAATCCAGTATAATCAAATTCAAAAGAGTTTTTTTCTACAATGTCAACGTATTTGCCAAGATCGTTTGGATTTACGGTTTTTTGTAAAGATATTCTTATCGCATCAGGTAGTTCGGTTACTGATTTTATTCTGTATACTGATGGGAGTACGCCATATCCCATGTCGGCAAATATGATCGATGGCTTTTGGGAGAATGCTGCTTCTAGCCCAGAAGTTCCGCCTACAGATATAACAAGTGAACATCTTTTCATTATCTCCTCAGATGATACAGATGGGTGTAAAAGATCTACATTTGGAATTTCTAGAATTTCTTTATAGAAGGAGATCTCGCGCCAACCACGTATGGTTTGAGTTGGATGTTCTTTTACAAATAATTTGTAGCCAGGAGGTAACGATTTTGCAATATGTCTGATAGTTTCAATTTGATTTGTATAAAATGGTGATGCAATCAACAAGACTCTTTCTGGTTCTTGGTGTAAGGGAAAATAAACAAATGGAGTTTTGTCATCTATTTCTTTTTTGAGATTTTTGTTGATGAATATTTCTCGGTATTTTTCTACTATTAGATCGGTTAGAGATTTTTTGAGAACTTTGAATTTGGCTCTGCCAAAATAAGTGTAATGTGTTTTTATGTTGGTATTTTTAGAAACAAATAGAAAGTTATGAGCTGCCTTTATTTTTTCCCACTTTAAAGTTATGAATTTTGTTGTGTATGTATTTAGTTGAGCAGACAAATTGTTTGCCTTTAAGAAATCTTGTAGCTCCTCAGCTGTCTTATTAGTGGATTTAAAATCGGTAAGATTTGAAACATAATCAATTTTGTCTCGTTCCTGTGTTACTAGACATTTGTATCCGAATCTTGACTGTTCAAGCATCATTACATTGATTCCTTTTGATCTGCACATTTCATAGAAAAGCTGGTTATGATGCAGATCTGTTGTCTTCATTATTAGGAAATCAGGTTTTACTTCATCTAATATGGTTTCAAACATCTTGCATTCTTGCTCAAGAATAGATAGTATCTCATTTCGTGTAAATTTATAAAAATAATTAAATTTGTAAAATAATCTTTCGTTGAGTGCAAGTAGCCAGAGATTAATATTGTATTTTTTTTCAAAATTGGAGAGATATTCTAAATTCACTATGGTTTTTGGTAAAACATGATCATGATAATACCAAATTTTTTCAAATTTTACTAGTTGTTGTTTTTGAAAAAATTTTTTTGTTCTATCAGTAATATCGAGTATTGTAAAAATATTACATTGATGTATTTCTTTGAGGTATTTTCCAACACCAAATAGTGTTATATCGCCATCCAGCCAAAAAATGATTTTGTCCTTCAACATCTAATAGTTTTTTTTGCATTTAATAAACAGTGATTAGGACAAATTAGAAATCTTCAAATCAATTAATTTTCAACTTGCAAAAATTTGCCATTACCCAAGCATTTCCTTTAATAGATTGACTATCACATGTGTTTCATTTTTTTCCATCCTAGTCTTGATCTTGGAGATAGATTCTCCATCCAGTACCAGATCATTTAGATTGCTTTCTAGAATGCGATTTTGTAAGCCATTTTTATTTAGTTCTTCAGAGATTGCTTTTTGTTCTAGATGGTTGTTATCGGAGATATATAGGAAAGGGGTTCCGTTTGTGAGGCATTCGGATGCCATTCCATAACCACATTTAGACAAGACTAGATCAGATGCAGAAACTAGATCTTGTCCCTCTATCCATGGGTCTATGTATGTTACATTATCAGAATAAACGCGAGCTCCGGTGGAAATTATTTTCACATTATCTGCTATTTTTGGCTTGAACGTAAAATAGCTGCCAAGATTAACGAAAATACAGATATCAGAATCTTTTAAACCAAGTTTCTTTCTTATGGACTTTCTAGAATCTGTCGGTTTTTTACAGACAAGGCCAACCTGTTTTTTGTTTTTAAACGGTTTCATACGTGGGCCAAGCGGAAGTTGAATTGTTAGATTAGCTAATCCATATGCTTCCTCAAGTAATGCGATTTGTTTGCTAGGAAATCCTTCCAGTACATCTACCCAAGAGAAATTCGAAATGGCAACAGAATTGATTTGTGCTTTATGAGCTGCAAAAAATGGCATTGCAGAAATATCACTCACGATAAGATTTGGCTTTATTTTTGAGATTAGATCATGCTCATTGTCAGACACTGTACGGATGGAATCCATCCATTTTCCAACATTTTCTAATGTTTTCTTTTCATCAATAGATACTCCATTTTTTTTAATAGTTGGTCCTACATCAGTTGTTCCCGAAATTGTCTTGATATCTGGCAAGGACTTGTTCAAGTAGTTCACGTTAGAATTTCTTATGATTACTTCAATTCCTTCTTTGTGTAGTTCTCTTATGACAGCAACTGATCTAGTTGTATGTCCGAGACCATGATCAGTGATATAGTAGAGTATTTTTTTCAAATAACAATAATCTTGGATTTAAGCATGTTTTTATTGGTTGTTGTGAAAATTGTTGTGATAGTATTTGTCTGAAAGAGTTCTTGTTGTTGGAGCTGGTTTTCTTGGGTCAAACATAGCGCAAGAATTCAGAGATCATATTGTTACACAAACAAATCTAACAAAAATTCAAAAAGATTCATACGTCTTGGACATTACTAACGGGAAAAAAGTAATAGACTGTTTTGATGATGTCAAGCCAAGTATAGTAATTAATTGTGCCGCCAACACTGAGATTGATTTCCTTGAAAAAAATGCACGGATAGCCTACTCAATTAATGGAGATGGTGCAAGAAATCTCGCTGTTGCTGCTGAGAGATACAACATCAGGCTCATACACATATCGACGGACGGGGTTTTTGATGGAACGCGCGGAAATTATACGGAAGAGGACAAACTAAATCCAATCAATGTTTATGCAAGATCAAAGATTATTGGGGAAGAGCACGTAGTCAAGAATTGTTCAAATCATGTTATAGTGAGGACAAATTTCTACGGTTATCATCCACAAAGTAAATTTCTTTTTAACAACATACTTTCAAAGCTTAGAAAGAAAGAACAGATCATAGGCTTTGATGACGTGATTTTTACTCCTTTGGAGGTTTCAAACCTTTCACGTCTAATATCGGATGTGGTATTTTCAAATTATGTCGGAATTTTGAATTTGTCGTCAAATGAGTCCATCAGCAAATACCAATTTTGTTGTCGTATAGCAGAAGCGTTTGGCTTTGATTTGAATTTGATAAGGAAGGGCTCCATAGAAGATGTAAGATTTATTGCAAAAAGGCCAAAAAACACCTCACTTATCAATACAAGATCAAAGCAGATCACAAAATCTAAAATAACATCGTTAGCGGATTGGTTGGTAAAAATTAGAGATTTAGCATGATTCTTTTGATGAAGGACGATTTTGAATAAAAAACGATATATTTCCATGAACAAACTTGTGGTAAGATGATCAAGCCAGTGAAAATAGGGAGGAAATATCTTGGTGCCAATTCAAGTTGCTATGTCATTGCAGAGATAGGCTCAAACTTCAATGGTAGGATATCAAACGCAAAAAAGCTCATAAAATTAGCAAAAGATGTAGGCGCTGATGCTGCAAAATTCCAGTCTTTTGTACCTGAAAAGATAATCTCAAGACGGGGTTTTGAGAAAAAATTAGTATTTCAGGCAAAATGGAAGAAATCCGTTTGGGAGGTATACAATGAGGCACAGTTACCACTTTCTTGGCATGAAGAATTAAGCAGATATGCAAAAAGTGTTGGAATTGATTTTATGTCAACTCCTTATTATTATGAAGCAGTAGATGAAATGGTCAAGTTAAAAGTTCCTGCAATCAAAATTGGCTCTGGCGAGATAACGAATTTAGAGTTTCTCAAATACGTAGGCAAAACCATGAAGCCGATATTATTAGCAACTGGTGCAAGCACTATGCAAGAAGTCGAAGAGGCTGTAAGTGCAATCAGATCAACAGGTAACAGAAAGATCATTCTCATGCAGGCAATAACACAATACCCATCACCTATAGCAGAGGCCAACCTGAAAGTTATAGAAACGTTTAGAGAAAAATTTAAACTTAATGTAGGATATTCAGATCATTCTCTAGGAAGCCTAGTAATACTGGCAAGTGTTGCAATGGGTGCTTGCGTCATTGAAAAACACTTTACCGCAAATACAAAACTGCGTGGACCTGATCATGTCCATTCTTTGGACACCAGAGACTTTCGACAAATGGTACAAAACATAAGGTTGTTAGAAGGATCGCTTGGGGACGGCATAAAAAAAGTAGAAAAAAGCGAAAGAGAAACACGGATAATTCAGCGTCGTGGGGTGTGGACCATAAAAAAGATTTCAAAAGGAGAGATATTCAGCAAATCAAACGTTGATGTTTTGCGACCAACGTTGGGAATTCCTGCATCGAAATATGGACTAGTCACAGGCAAAGCGGCAAAGAGAAATTTTCTGGCATATGAACCCATAAAAGAACGAGATTTGTGATACTAGTGCTTTTCTATAATGTTATTATCAAGCCAAAGCACTTCTAGCCCAGAATTATCAAATACGTGTACGGCATCTTGTATGGTTCGCACTATCGGTTCTCCGTGCAGATTAAATGAGGTGTCATTTGTGAGATAGATAGTAATTATTTTGTAGTTTTTTCATAGATTGTACCTTTTGCGTAAAATCCAAGTCTTGTAACCACATTGATTGAATGTTTATTTTCATTATGCACAGTAGCAAAATACCTTTTTTGTGGATGTAATCTTAGCAACATTTTGACCGCCTTTGTTGCGATTCCTTTGCCCTGATATTCACTAGAAAGAAAATACCCAATTTCGTTGTCTTTGGTCAATACTACAAATCCTATTTTCTCATTATTGTTATTTACGAGAATATATCTTTTGTAATCACTTTTAAAGTATGTTTTAACGAATTCATTGTATTTTGGTAATTTTAGAAACGTAACAGACAGATCTGTTGTCAAAAATTCTTTAATCAGTTTGTAAATGAATGGATAGTCTCCTTTAGTAGCTTGGCGTAATTTGAATTGGTTATTTTTTACCTGCTTCATTTTTGTATATCACCTTTAATTATAGTTAAAGATAATCCATGCAAAAAATGTGACAAAATGATAAGAAAGATATTTTATTGAAAAGAAGATCTGATAAGTATGTCTTTTAGTGCAGCGGTTGTTGGTTGTGGAAGATCAGGATGTGGCTTTGATGACGATCCTCTTAGAAAGATGATAAATACTCATGCAGGTGCCTATAAAAATAATCCAAAAACTAGACTTGTTGCATTTTGTGATATTGATGAAGGCAAACTGCAAAAATATGGCAAGAAGTTTTCTGTCACTAATCTTTTTACCAATATTGACGACATGTTACAAGCCGTAAAACCAGACTTGGTTTCCATTTGCACCCTCCCACAACAGCATTATGACATGGTTAGTAAAGCGGCACAGTTTGGTGTAAAAGGTATATTTTGTGAAAAACCAATTTCGACAAATATTGAGGACACCAAAAAAATGATCGAGGTTTGTAAAAAGAACAATGTTGTTTTAATGATTAATCACCAAAGGAGGTTCGATCCTCTTATGAATGAAATTAAAAAAACTATTGAAAATAACATTTTAGGATATATCACACACACTACGTTCTATTATACTGCAGGTATTTACAATACTGGAACACATGTGATAGATTTGCTGAGGTTTTTCTTTGGTGACATAGAATGGATTAGCGGAGAAAAAAGTAAAGTCAAGTCATCGGATCCAGACGATCCAAACCTAGACGGCACAATTAAGTTCAGAAATGGGACAGTTGCATCCATAAAAGCTTTTGATGTAAAAGACTTTCTGATATTTGAACAGGACATAATAGGAATAAAGGGCAGATTCAGAATATTAGAAAGCGGAATGAAGATAGAATATTACAAAGTTTCAGATAGCAAATACTATACAGGATATAAAGAATTGGAAAAACATGAACTGCCATTTGAATTTCCGCAGAAAAGAGAAATGTGGATTGAGGGTGTCAAACACGTTACAGAATGTGTTGAAGGCGGAATTGTCCCAAAATCATCTGGAGATGATGGTCTCAAAGCACTTGAAGCTATTCTGGCTCTGATTGAATCGTCAGAGAACAATTCTAAAAAGATATATCTTATAGATTAGGACTATGCATTTTGAGATGAGCTTAACTTGAAACTAGCGTTATTTGGTGGAGACAAGGTTAGGAAAAAACCATTTCCCAGACATCCAATGATTGACGATGAAGAAAAAAGACTGGTCATGGAAGTATTAGAAAGCGGAAATCTTTCTACCTTCAGAGCTGAGGCTGGGGAAAATTTTCTTGGCGGTAAAAAAATTAAGAAGTTTGAAAGTAATTTCGCAAATTATCTTGGAGTAAAATATGCAGTGTCATTTAATTCTGCTACATCAGCATTACATGCTGCAGTTGTTGCAACCGGTGTGAAACCAGGTGAAGAGGTTATTGTTCCTCCCTACACTTTTACTTCTACTGCTACTTCAGTGTTGATGCACAACGCAATACCTGTTTTTGCAGATGTGCAGAATGACATATTTTGCATAGACCCCAAATTAATTGAGGAAAGAATCACAAATCTTACTCGTGCTATAATCCCGGTTCACCTTTTTGGACATTCTGCAGAAATGGATGAGATCATGTCTTTGGCACGCAAACACAATCTTAAAGTCATTGAGGATTGTGCTCAGGCTGCAGGCGGCAAATACAAGGGGCATAATGTAGGTACAATTGGCGACTGTGGAATTTTTTCATTTCAGGAGACAAAAGCGATTTCTACTGGGGAGGGGGGCATGCTTGTTACAAATGATGAAAGTATTGCTCAAGTTGCAAGAATGGTTAGAAACCACGGTGAGGCAATTCTAGAAAATCAAAAACAGAGAACATACAAGACGGAATTTTTAGGTTGGGGATACAGAATGACTGAACTGGAAGCGGCATTAGGAATAGCTCAATTGGCAAAATTAGATAAGGCAAACACCCATAGGAATAAGTTGGCTGATCACGTAACAAAACAAATCAGAAGTATAGAAGGATTAGAGCACATAAAAAGAGAATATGTTTATCACTCGTACTGGTTTTACGCTCTTTTGTTTAATGAAGAACGTGCTGGAATTACTAGAAATCAGTTTGTGACTGCCTTGAATGCAGAGGGAATACCTTTCGGCCAAGGCTATGTAAAACCACTGTATCTGAATCCAATTTATCATGAAAGCAAGCCATTTGCCTACAAGTTTTACAAAGGAAATGCTTCGTATGAAAATGGAATTTGTCCAGTTACAGAAAGACTGCACGAGAAACAACTCATATCCACAATAATAATGAGACCACCTGCATCAGAGGAGGATATGGATAGTGTTGTATCCGCAATTCAGAAAATAATGGACAACAAACATGAGTTTCAGAGCTAGACTTTTGGCGCCCCTATGTTGTGAAAATCGACATATTTGGAATTTATTTCACTAATCTTAGGGTGTGTCTTTAGCAAATTCAGTATATCATTCATTGTAAATACTGAATTTTCCTTGTAAAGGTGCTCATAGATCTTTTTTACAAATTCATAATCTTCCACATAATCTACCGTCCATCGAAGTTTTGAAAGATCCTCTTTATTTTTAAAATGCATGATTCGAAACAATTGCGGATTTTTATCGATATAAAATGGAAACCATTCTCTCAGTTCTGATTGTTTAATTGAGTACCACATTTTTTCCAACGTTAAGATAGAGTAAATTTCCGCATCAAGCCCGTGTGGATATGTCGAAATCTTGCAGTTTGTGATAATATCATATTGTTGATTTTTGTTATTATACTCTGAAACCATGGCATCTATTATTTGCGGATCAACGAGTGGGCAGTCACCAGTAATTCGAACAATAGCAGATGCATTGTAATAAAGTGCAGTTTGATAAAGTCGATCTATAAGATCAGATTCACTTCCAACATAAATTGGAATATTATTTTTAAGCGCAAATTCATGTATTGCAAAATTATTTTTTATATCTCCTGTTGAAATTACTATTTGATCAAGTAATTTAGATTTTGATAGTCTATTGTAAATATGCCATAGCATTGGCTTGCCATTAATCTCCAAGAGAACTTTATTTTGTAGACGACTTGAACCAAGTCTTGCTTGAATTACTCCTATTATTTTCATTTTCAATAATGGATTTGATTTGTTCTCTAATAAACTATTTACATAGATATCTGAGATGCCATATTAGTTACAGAATAAATCATAATCAGAACATTATGAAATGAGGGATATTTTCATGTTAATTGCTTGAATTTTGTCCAAAACTTTATAGTCAGTTTTTTGGTTAATTTACAGTATGTCAGATTATGGTAAGCCACTATATCCAAGTTTACAGTATTGTAAACGATGTTGTATGCCAGAAACTAATGAGGGAATAAAATTTGATGAGATGGGAATATGTCAAGCATGTCAATCAGCAGAACAAAAAATTCACATTAACTGGGCTGAGAGAGAAAAAGAACTTCGAAAAATTTTTGAGCAATACAAAAAAAACAAGAAAGGGCCTTATGATTGTATAATCGGTATAAGTGGTGGTAAAGACAGTACATTTCAACTTCATGTACTAACTAAAATTTATGGAATGAATCCACTGGCAGTAACTTTTAGTCATAATTGGTATACTGAAACTGGAAAACAAAATTTATGGAATGCAGTAGAAAAATTTAATGTAGATCATTTAATGTTTACGCCTCGAAGAATGTCAATCAATAAGATTGCAAAGAAGTCATTAGACATGATAGGTGACGCATGTTGGCACTGTCATTCAGGTATCGGAGCATTTGTACTAAAAACTGCAGTATTGTACAATACTCCATTAATCATTTGGGGCGAATCTATATCTCATGCATCAGGAAGAGCGACTCATAATGAGCCAATCAAATACGACAGAGAATATTTTACTAAAGTTTCAGCAAAGGTAACAGCTGATCAAATGCTTGGTGATGGACTTACATGGCAAGACTTGGGACCATATACTTATCCATCTCAAGAAGATTGTGAACGGGTTGGAGTCGTTGGAGTATTTCTAAGTGACTACATTTTTTGGGATGATGAAAAACAGACAGAATTTGTTCGTGACGTATACGGATGGAAAGAGGATAATGTTGAAGGCACATACAAGGGATACAAAAGTGTTGAATGTAAAATGTCAGGTGTTCATGATTATGCCAAATTTATCAAACGTGGGTTTGGAAGAGGTACGGATCATGCTAGTCAAGATGTAAGAGCAGGGTTATTAACACGTGAGGAGGGATTTGAGCTGGCTAAAGAATACGATACAAAAAGACCAGATCATTTGGATTATTATTTAAAAATTACCGGTTTAACGGAAGAAGAATTTCTAAACACTCTAAAGAATAAAAGAGAGGGAAATGCAAAACAACTGTCTTAATAGAATATAAAAAATGTTGGAAAAATATGAGTGATATTGAAGAAAATCTATACAGTATATCAGCAACTGAATTAATCTCTCTTATCAAAAATAAAAAAGTCACAGTAAAACAAGTTATAGAATCAACAATAGATCAAATTGAGAAGATCAATCCAAAAACAAATGCATGGATACACCTTAATCATCAACAAAGTCTTCAAAGAGCAACAGAATTAGATAATAAATTCAAAGACGGCATAGACATAGGACCACTCTACGGTATTCCAATAGGAGTTAAAGATATTTTCAATACAAATGACTTTCCAACTGAAATGGGGAGTCCATTATGGAAAGGTTTCACTCCAGGCAATGATGCACGTGTTGTTTACTACTTACAAATGGCCAATGCAATTATAATTGGTAAAACTGAAACAGCTGAATTTGCAGTACATACTTTAGGAAAATCAAAAAACCCATATGATTCAACAAGAAGTCCAGGCACTAGTTCCAGTGGTTCAGCTATTGCAGTTTCTACCTCTATGGTACCATTTGCACTTGGAACACAAACTGGAGGTTCAATAATTAGACCAGCTAGTTTTTGTGGTGTTTATGGTTTTAAACCTAGTTTTGGATTGATTCCAAGAACTGGAATGCTAAAAACTACGGATTCATTAGATCAGGTGGGTTATTTCGCTAGGACACCAGATGATTTAGAATTATTATTTGATGTCATAAGGGTCAAAGGAAGAGATTATCCTTTAAGTGAAGCAGCTTTAAGTGATGAAAAACGTCAAACGGTAAAAGATAGGCCATGGAAAATAAGATTTGTAAAATCTCCTGTATGGAATAAAGCAGAAGAATATGCTAAAAATTCATTTATATCATTTATCGACATATTATCACAGCAAAAAGATTTTCAAGTTGAAGAGTTTGTTTTACCACAAGATTTTGAGTTAACACATAAAATGCATCAAATTATTTATGCAAAATCACTTGCCTATTATTTTAAGCAAGAATTAATTGATAAGAGTTTAGTAAGTGAAGTTTTTTATGAATTTGCTTCACAATCTAAGAATATCACTATAGAACAATTTGAACAAGCAAAAGAACACCAATCCAGAATAGCAAAATTGTTAGATGATTCTTTTGCAGATTTTGACATTATATTATCACTATCAACAGCAAGTCATGCACCTTTAAGAAATGAAAAAGAAACAGAGGATCCAAGTTTAATTTGGAATATGTGTGGTGTTCCTACTATTAGTATGCCAGTTACTAAATCTCAACAAAATCTTCCACTGGGAATACAGGCAGTATCTCGCAGATATAATGACAAGATGTTATTAAAATTTGTCAGCCTTTTAAGAAATAGGGAATTAATTCTAGATGCACCAAATCCAAAACTTGATTTATAATAGAATTATAACGTATCAAGCATTTCAGAAAAACGTTTAGACGCAACTCCGTAATTTGTTAAATATTTCTTTAAATGAACTTCAGAGTTTGTTTTTAGTTTTTTTTGTGTATTCTCATTATACAAAATATCACAAATTATTTTTTCAAGATTTGTGTGATCAGATACTGAAATTGTTGCGTTATCTTTGACAAATTCAATTTCATGATGTAGATTATCCAAAAATGCAGTAATAATTGGTTTTCTCATAATGAGTCCTTCCATGATAACAGTTGAAGTATTATAGCTTTCAGGGTTTATGTTTATCATCATATCACATTGTTCAATCAAATTCAATATAGAAGTTAATTGATATACAGGAATATTAGAATCGATGTTAGTTAATAATTCTATTATTTCAGAATTATGTTCTGTTTGACCAGGATGTAGTTTTACAATTAGTTTGACATTAGAAATCTTTTTTACAATTCTACATAATTCGATTATAAATAATTCAAACTTTATATGTAAATTAGTGTCGCTTTGACCTGTTGTTTGAGATATTGGAAGTATAGTTAATAATATGATTTTATGTTTTTTTTGAATCAGTTTTGTTTTTCTGTTAAAAAATATATCGTGTCTAAGACTGCCTACTTTAAGGATCCTATTTTCATCAAATTTTCTGTGTTCAATTAAATATTTTTTTTGAATATCACCCCAAACTGCAATTTTATCATGTAGTAATTGGTAATTACTTAACACATCATATCTCATTAAATCATGAGTATAGTTTGAAAATCCATGCTCCATCATTATTGAAGGAGAACGATTTTTGTTTACAGCAAGAATTATTTTTTCAGTCTCGCCTACTACATTTAGTGATACAATGCATGAAATGTCAACTTTATCAAATAGTTTTTGTGCTGAATATAAAAATAATATATATTCTGAAATACGATTTTGATATGCAGTCACTAAAGTATCTTTAATAGAAAACCAAAAGGGGATATCTTCACATAAAAATAAATTTAAAAAAACATCTTCTTTTGAAAAAAGTTTATCAAGTTTTTGTAAATACTCTTTAGTTATCAACTCAATTTTATTTTTTGTAACAGAATCAAGCATATTATTTACATTAAGAATTTTACATTTTGACTTGTACAGTGTTTTGATTGAATCTAAATTCCAGATTGCAGGTCTTCTTCTATTTATTAAAATAATATCTTGATCTAATTTTCCTAGATTGGTAAGTAGATCTTTATAGGTTGAAGGATTGAATTCTAATAATAATATAGATTTTTTCAATCTATAATTATACCAAAGATTTAGCGTACTACAAAGAATAGTTTCAAGCATATTTTTAATTTTTAAAAATCTAGTTCTTGCCAAATAAAATGATAATGGGTGTGAGCCAATATTGAATTTGATCTGAATCTTATCCCATGCCAAATATTGAGTTGTGGTAGAATCATGTATTGTCAAAATAATTTCTTTTTTTTGAATTAAGGATTTGAGAATGTTTGAAAATTTTGTTGTAGTTATAATTTCTTTTGGTTTTTCTTTTTCAATAATTCTTTTTATTGTTAAGAAATCAAATAGGCATTCTATTATGTGTTGGTGAAATTCTGCTGTATCTAACAAACTAAGAAGATTTACTCCGTTAAAATCAAAACTATCAGAAAATTCTTTGTTATCATACCAATTATAATATGATATGGTTAAGTCAAAGATTTTTAGCTTATCTGATTTGGTAAGATAACTATCAGCAATTTCATGTTGAATGTGATTTTTGTCAAGGATTTTATGTATTTTCATGTTGAATGAAAATACTTTGACATTTTCTAAATTCATGGTATTTATAATTTTAAGTTCAGTTGCAGATGAAGCAAGAAAGATTGTGTTTACCAATCGAATTCTAATATTGAGAGGGGCATTTATTTGATTGTGTGTTTGAAAGTGCTATTTTCTAAGGTTTTTTATGATGGTGAAATTACACATTATTATGTTCAAAGGTAAAACCATACTCATAACAGGGGGAACAGGCTCGCTTGGTAGGGCTTTAACTCATAAACTTTTAGAAACAGATGCTTCTAGAATTAGAATTTTCAGCAGAGATGAATGGAAACAAACCAAAATGAGAGCAGAACTTCGTGACAAGAGACTTAGATTTCTGATTGGCGATATAAGGGATAAGGATAGAATGTACAGAGCTATGGAAAATGTTAATGTAGTTTTTCACGCAGCTGCACTTAAACATGTTCCAGTGGCAGAATACAACCCATTTGAATTTGTAAAGACCAATGTTAATGGAGCACAAAATGTTATTGATGCATGTTTATCCAATAATGTTGAACTCGCAGTGGCAATTGGTACAGATAAGGCAGTATCACCATCAACAACTTATGGCGCTACAAAATTATTAATGGAAAGACTTTTCATATCTGCAAATTTTTACAAAGGTGATAGGAAAAGCAGATTTATTTGTGTTAGATACGGAAATGTTCTAGGTAGTAGAGGCTCTATCTTACCTGTTTTTGTTGAAAATATTCTGACAAAAAACGAGGTACCTATAACAGATTCCAATATGACTAGATTTAACATAACCATGAATCAGGCAGTAGAATTAATTTACAGAGCTGCCAAGTATGGAAAAGGAGGAGAAATATTTGTACCAAAGTTGAAGGCGTTTAGAGTAGAAGACATGAAAGATGCAACAATAGAACTCTTGGAGAAAAAGGTAAAAACCATTAGAATACCAGTTAGAGTTGGAGAAAAATATCACGAGTCATTAATTAGTAAAAACGAATTGCGTAATACTTACGAGTCGGACAGCGATTATATTGTATATAATTTCGGCGGAGAGGGACTCGATGAAAATAAAATTATCACATACAAGAAAGCAAAGTTAACCGACGAATATTCTTCAGATATTGGCAAGATGCTTACAAAAGATGAGTTAAAGTCAATAATAAGAAAAGAAAAGCTGTTGGAAAAACTAGCACATGATATAAAATTTGATCAGTGAAGTTTCCATTTAGACCAATCATAGTCATCAAATAGAACATTTTTCATTTCATTATCATTTGGTTTCCACGCAGGATTTGCTAGAGTCAAGACAGTTGCCTTTTGATCTGTTATGTTAATGTGGGCAGAAGGATAATTTTTCGGTATTTGTACTAACACTGGATTGTCTTCGCTTGATTCTATTTCGTGATATTTTCCCTGTAAATCTTTTGCAATAAAAACAACTTTTCCTCGTATACAGACAAAATAGCTATCTCGAGTAGTGTGTAAATGTGGTCCTTTTATTTCTCGAGGATTTACAGATGAGATGTAAACCATTTTTGGTTCAACTTCGAGTATTTTGTCCCAATCTCTCCAAATTACGGTTAATGAACCATTAATGTGCCCATCATTGATGTCCTTTGTATCATGTTTTTCCAGTTTTACATACCTTATGGTATCATTTTTCATTTAATTTATGAAAAAGAACGTAATTATTAAACTCATTATTATTGTACATGATAACGGAATGTAGAATAATGTCTGGGAATAGCAAAAGCCAAATTGTTCAAGAATGCAACCTAGGGATATGAGACTTTTAGTAACTGGAGGATTAGGTTTTATTGGAAGTAATTTTATTTTACGTATTCTTGAGAAACACCCAGACATTAAAATTACAAATATAGATGCATGTTTACATGGCTCAAACCCAAAGAATCTTCCAAAGATAAAGAGTCAAAACTATTTCTATGTAAAGGGAAACATCACAGACAAAAAGATTGTAGACAAACTAATTTCAAAATCTGATATCATCGTTAATTTTGCAGCTGAATCTCATGTTGATAGAAGTATTTCTGATCCAAGACCTTTCATAGATTCTAATATTATAGGAGTATACACAATTCTTGAAGCAATAAGAAAACATAAGAAAAGAATGATACAGATTTCCACGGATGAAGTTTTCGGCAGTCTCAAGTCAAGTAGTGCAAATGAAGGATTTCCATTTAATCCCTCCAGTCCTTATGCAGCATCAAAGGCATCAGCAGAGATGCTTGTCAAATCCTATGTAACTACATACAACTGTGATGCAATAATAACAAGATGCACTAACAATTATGGACCTCGTCAATCACCAGAAAAACTAATTCCAAAA
>SXGR01247771.1_pt1 | contig 15124 bp, 12 predicted proteins | sample 3174711 | NCBI WGS metagenome assembly SXGR01 (sample SAMN11356860, study PRJNA531348) | freshwater metagenome | isolation source: freshwater sample F1-60 | place: China: Fuxian Lake, Yuxi | collected 2017-12-25
CATGACGGCCTACTTCACGGCCCCTTCGCGCTCCAACGAAACGTTCGCTTCGACCTCCGCGTTGGGCTTGCAGTCCGGCTACAACAGTTTGACCAACCCCACCTTGTTGCCTGCATCGGGATCCATTCTTTTGAGCGGTGCTTCGTTCAGCAACAGCCGCCTGAGCACGGATCCATTCTGGACCCCAACGACCTTCCGTGGTGCCTTCGGTACCGAGGACTGGACTTCTGGCTGGGCCAATTTTGACCCACAAACCACCGATTACAGCACCGAAACCCAGGCCTATGCCCGTTTCGCGCCAAGCGCTTTGGCCATGACCGCCAACAGCAGCAACGGTTCCATGACCATTAACTTCAACCCAACGCCTTCGGCTTCCCAGCATTGGGTTCGCTACCGCGCCACCGGTTCAACCACTTGGAACAGCGCAGTGGTCGTCAATCGCCCGCATACCTTGGTATCCGGAGCCGGTACCTTTGAAGTCCAAGCCGGCGCCAAAGTGGGTAACCGTACGTTCTGGTCTTGTTCCTCGTTCATCACGGTTCTTCCTACCGGTAACATTAACCGCAATATCAAGTTCCGTGTTAACATGACCGGTCTCACGGTCAATCCTACCGGGGTTTTCGTTGTAGGCAACCTTCAGGGCTTCAATGCAGGTGTTACCCGCCTGATGCCTACGGCCGCCAACCCCAACATCTTCGAGAAGGACACCGTAGTTTACAACGGTTTCACGATGAACTACAAGTTTGCCAACGGCGACCAAATCACCGATGCCGAAATCGTCCCTGCTGCATGTAGTGTTACTGACGCCACCCATGGTGCCCTGCGTACGGTGACCGTCAATTCTGATTTGGTTCTTAGCGCAGTTCTTTATGGTCAATGCGGCGACCAATTTGTGGGCCGCCTAGCGGGTACCTTGACCTACGATAACACCGCATCAACCCCCATGACCAACAGCACCGTCACCTTGAGCGGTGTTAATACGGGTAGCCAGTCCACTGCAGCCGGTTCGGCCTTTGGATTTGATCGGATGGTTAACGGGGCCTACAGCCTAACCTTCGCCACCAACAAGCCTTGGGGCGGTGTGAATGCCTCCGATGCACTTTTGGTGAATCGTTACAGTGTAGGTGCCGTGACCTTGGCGGGCCTTCGCCTCAAAGCGGCTGATGCCAACGGTAACAACGCGGTGAATGCAGCCGATGCCCTTTTGGTGAATCGCCGGGTTGCTGGTTTGATTAGCACCTTCACAGCAGGCAACTGGGCCTACGGTGCGGCAACCGGTTCGGTGAATAACGATACGGTGACCGTCAACGCCAAAGCCCTTTGCGTGGGTGATGTCAACGGTTCGTATGTTCCTAGCACAGCAGCCCGCATGGGTTCAACCACCCCCGAAATGAATGGCGTGGTAGAGACCCGCGGTGGGGATTATACCTTGGAATTGGGTGTTGACCGCCCAGCGAATGTGGGTGCCGTTACCTTGTTTATTGATTTGCCCGCAGGTATGGAAGTCCTTGATGTTCAGCCAGCCCTGGCTAATTCGGCGATCGAGGTTTCCTTTAAGCAAGAAGGCCGTCGCCTTAACATCGCTTGGTATACCTTGGAGAATTGGAATCTCCAAGCCTGGGAAACAATGATCCGCATCGTTGCCCGTGGTGAGACCGAGGGTATGATCGAAATCAGCAACGCCTCCGAGATTGCAGACATGAATGCCGAGCCTGTAGCAGGCTTGACGCTCCGTGCCGCTCGCTTGGTTCGTCACAGCGAAGGTTTCTTTGTCTACCCCAACCCATCCAACGGTTTGTTCAATCTGCTTCACGCTCAAACCATGGATCAAATCCGGGTGAGCGATGCCATGGGCAAAGTGGTATCGGTTGATTCCCCCGCTTCCAACCGTTGGGTATTGGATCTTTCCAACCTTCCTTTGGGTATCTACTCGGTTGAAGTCCGCAGCGGTGACCGCACCGAAACCCAAAAGGTGGTGATTCGCTAATCAAGAAAGAAAGCCTTTACCAAAGCTTGAACGCCTCTCCGCAAGGAGGGGCGTTTTTTTTGGCCTGGCTTAGGAAGGCGTCCTTACAAAACCAACGGCCTCTTCTGCACTGAATACGGCTATTTTGCTATGCTTGAAGCCCTTACGATCTCTGGTAACGATGGCTTGAATTGTTGGTTCCGATTGTGCCGCTCCGTAATGCAGCGCATCCTCAAAATCAGTGAATTTTGAAGCCAAAGCGGATTCAATCATCGAATCCGTCGTGGATAGGGTGCGAGTTAGACCTTGGAGTTGACTCAAAACTTGGACGAGATCACGCGTCGCTAGTGATTTTTTGAGAATATAATACAAGTTGTTATAGGATAAGGCAGAAAGGTATAAGGTCACAGCGCCGCGCTCAGCATATTCGAACAACTGCGCCGCTGGAAGATGATGAGGCTCTCGATTGCCCAACAAGTCCAGGACAATATTGGTGTCCAAGAATAGGTGCTTCAAAGGCCGTACTTTTTCTGTATTTCTTGACTCAGGGTTGACTTGTAGTCAAAGTTATGAGGAAGGGATATCACCCCTTTCAAATTTTGAATGCGCGGAGAAAAGTGAGGCTCCTTTTCCTTGGGAGCTATTAGAGCACGTAAGTATTCCTCGACAACGGAAGAGAGGCTTTGGTTATGATCGCGAACATAGTCCTTGGCCGCTTCAATGACCTCTTCGTCCACGGAAAGGGTGAGCTTGGTTGGCATATACGTATAAAATTTAATGCAAAGATACGTATAAAGCAGTTTTCAAAAAAAATCCCGGCACGTAGGCTACGGCCGGGATGAAGGGAAATCGATGGGGGTGAGGGCCCAAAGGCCGGCCCCGCAGGATTACATCGAAGGAGCAGTGCTGCTGGCGGATGTTGCGGCTTTCTTGGAGCAGCAACCTTTGCCTTCGGCTTTGGCCGAAGCGCAACCGCTTTTGGCATCGCCAGAAGCCGAAGCAGTGGTGGCTTTGGCACCGCCACACTTGGATTGCTCGGTCGAGCAGGATTTCTTTTTCTTGCCGAAGAGGCCAGCGGCATCAGCGGGGGAGGTCAGGGCCAGCAAAGCGGCGGCGCTGAGTAAAAGGGCTACTTTTTTCATAGTAAAGGGGTTTATGGTTGAATTTGACTTGATTTTCTACGCTAATTTAACGCAAAATTAGGGACAAATTGTGGATAACCAAGAAAAGAACCCCAAGCCCGCCTTACTTTTTTTGGTTTTCAACCGACCCGATACTGCCGAGAGGGTGCTAAAGGCGATCAAAGTCTATCGCCCGGAGCGGCTTTATGTGGCCTGTGATGGCCCCAGGGCAGGTAGGCCCGACGAAGAGGAAACGGTCATGAAGGTGAGGCAATTGATTGCAGACGGCGTGGATTGGCCTTGCAGCTTGCATACCCTCTATAGGGACACCAATTTGGGGTGCAAGGTGGCGGTTAGTTCGGCGTTGGACTGGTTTTTTGAAAAGGAGGAATCCGGCATCGTGCTTGAAGACGACTGCCTGCCACACCCGGACTTTTGGGGTTTTTGTTCAGAACTCTTGCACCGCTATGCGGACGATGAACGGGTTTTTATGATCAGTGGCAATAATTTTCAGGGGGGGGAATCTGTCAATGATGATAGCTATTACTACTCTGCCTTGACCCATATCTGGGGTTGGGCATCCTGGAGGAGATCTTGGCTCAAAGTTGACTTGGAAATACAGGGTTTCGATGATTGGGCTCAAGGCGGTGGTTTAAGGAAATTGTTCGGCAGTGGCCGTTGGATTAAGGCGTGGCATAAAACTTTTGATCGCTACCGGGAGGGCCGGTACAATACCTGGGATTATCCTTTTCTCTTTGCCGCATGGAAACACAACCAATTTGCACTGCTTCCTTGCGTTAATCTCGTCAGCAATATTGGATTTGGCACAGCGGGGGCAACGCATACCGTAACGGATGTGTACCACGGCCTTTCGGCCATTCCAACAGAGGCTTTGCGATTCCCTCTGAAACATCCGGTTCAATTGGAGCATCAAAAGGAAGCCGACCTGCGAACCCTGCGAACCAAAATGTTCCCATCGCCTGTTCGGAAGCTATGGCGACTTCTCGTCTTTAATTTGCATCGTTATGGTGGTATGTCCTTTTTGTTCGGCTGGCAACGGCGAAGTTCTTGAAAGCCTTTCGGTCGCTGATCTGGATGCTTTGTACCAACGTTTGTACAAAGCGCCTGTGGCCAGACTTTTTGGGGGAAGTGCTGTGTTATCGATTGTTCGATGCCCGGCCTGTGATTTGCGTTGGTACGAGCCATTAGCTGGCGGTGACGAGGCTTTTTATAACACGCTTCAACACAAGCCTTGGTATTATGTAGATCATAAGCATGAGTTTGATTTGGCGCTGCCTTACCTATCGCACGGTCACCAAGTTTTGGAAGTAGGCTCGGGCAAAGGGAACTTTGCCCGCTTTCTAAATAAATCAGGTTTGAATTTAACGTATACCGGATTGGATTTTAGCCAAGAGGCACGGCGAATGGCTGCCACCTACGGAATCGATATACGGGTTCAATCCGTACAGTTATATGCCGAAACACATCCCGAAAGCCACGAGGTGGTTTGTGCTTTTCAGGTTCTGGAACATGTCGTCGAAATCCGGTCCTTTCTGGATGCTATGGTGAAAGCCCTTCGTCCCGGCGGGACCCTCCTGATCGCCGTTCCATCCGAGGACTCCTATATCAGCCAGTCCAACAACCTGGCCCTCAATCTGCCACCTCATCATATCTCCCGTTATACCGATCGCTGGTTTGAGCACGCTGCCGAGCATCTCAACTTGGAATTGGTGACCGTGCAACACGATCCCTTGCAGGCTCACCATCGTTTTGACTACATTTATCAATTAACCATTGCCTCGATTTACCGAATTTTTGGTTGGAAGCGTCCTATGGTGGACCATCGTTTGGTGAATTGGATGGCCCGTATTCCGGCCTTTGTTTTGGGCAAATTGTTGGCCAAAGGATTGGGCCCGCACAACAGCCCCCATGGGCATACCGTCTTTGCGGTTTTTCGCAAACCTCTGCCTGCTTTGGATCCCATTGAATTTCAACAAGTTAGTGAAAACCATGACAGAACGCTTTAAGGTCTGGTACAAAGCCCAGCAATTCAGGCCAAGATGGTACAGCGTCTTGATCAATCCATTCTATATCATCAGGAGGGATTTGTATCGGACTTTGTCCGGAATGGCTTCTGAATTTCGTGGAGGCTCTATGCTGGATTTCGGCTGTGGGGCCAAGCCGTATCGACATCTTTTTGATGTCAAGGAGTACATTGGCCTTGATATGGAAAACCCTGGGCACCCCCACTTAACCGAAGAGGTCGATGTTTTTTACGATGGCAAAACCATTCCTTTTGGGCCTCATCGCTTTGATTATGCCTTGGCCAGCGAAGTTCTCGAACATGTTTTTGAGCCCGACCGTATCCTGGGTGAATTGCATCGGGTTCTCAAGCCAGGCGGTCTCGTTTTGTTCACGGTTCCCTTCGCTTGGAACGAACACGAAATGCCTTACGACTATGCCCGTTACAGCCAAGGCGGCTTTGCGGCGTTGTTGGTACGTAATGGCTTTGAGGTGGTTCGAAGTTCAAAAACCAATGGTTATACAGCGACTTGGTTGCAAATGGGTATTCTGGGTTGGTACCAAAGGTGGGAGACTCGTAACAAATTTTTGAACCTTGGAATGGGTCTGATTTTACTTGCCCCCTTGAATATCCTTGCCGCTGCATGGGTTTCTGTTTTTGCGGGCTCGAATAGTTGGTATTGTAACACTGTTTTTTTGGCTAAGGCCGCAAAGAAGGTGGGCGCTATTTGATTCGAATGCAAAGCCCTAAGTCGTTTAAACTTGTTCTGCTAACGAGCTCTCAAACATCTGGTGGCGCGGCGATTGCCTGTATGCGTCAAGCCAGGGTCCTTCGTCAGGCCGGCCATCAGGTAACCGTTTTGAGTCCAGAGACTTGGTGGCCGGACGGATTCCTAGGCCGGTTGATGCAACGGGTGTATACCCTGCGTAAGCACTTGGTTTATAAGCTTCAGCAATATTTGGTCTGGACCCCCGAGGCGATGTTTAGCGGGAATCCCTGGCCGGCAGGAGATCCATCGCGTATGCAGCACCCGGCCTTGAAGGAGGCGGATGCCGTTGTTTTGCATTGGATTAATCATGGCTTCCTTGGGTCCTCTGATTTGCGGGCCTTGTTAAATTTGGAAAAGCCTGTGTTATGGCACATGCACGATCAATGGGCTTTTACGGGGGGGTGTCATTATTCCGGTGCATGTACGGCCTTTGAGAACACCTGCGGATCGTGTCCGCAGTTACGACGTAGCGGACCTGATGATTGCTCTGGACGACAGTTTTTGGAGCGCCAAAAGTGGGCAGCGCAAGCGGGAGGCCGTTTGGCGCTTGTGGCTCCAAGTGAATGGCTTGCCGGCCTGGCCGCTAAATCCGGCATTGTACGAGGAAGCGGAGCTTGGGTGCGCTGCATCCCCAATCCATTCGACCAAGCGGTGGATGGCCAAGGCCTGCAACCCCGCTTGGTAACCAGCGGGCATTCCAGACCTCGTTTGTTTTTTGCGGCGGTGAACCCCTCCGATTCCCGAAAAGGTTGGGGCTTGTTGATGATGGCTTTGGAGCACCTGGGTCGGGAGGGCATGGTTTGTGATGTTGAAGTGGCCGGCAAGGCCACGGAGCTGGCAAGGTCACGGGTGCAGGCTCTGGAAGCGGGTGGGCATCAAGTGATTTGGTTGGGTTTGTTGGGCTCTAAGGCGATGCAGGAAGCCTATGCCAGGGCTGATTTATTTGTTATTCCATCCTTGCAAGAAAACTTTCCAAACACTATTTTGGAAAGTTTCGCAGCTGGTACGCCTGTGGTTGGTTTTGCGGCAGGTGGCATCGCCTCCATGATTGTGGAGGGGCAAAACGGGGCTTTAGCGCCAGCGATAGATCTCTTGGCTTCGGAAGCATCCAAAGCCATGGCCGCTGTTAATCTAGCTTCGGCCATCTTGAGGGTGGTCCAGCACCCCCAAGGCACCTTGCTGCGCGTGGGGGCGTATCAAAGCCTGGAACAAGTTCGACCTGAGCGAGTTGCCAAGGAATATACCGATTTAATTCATGCCATGTTACAGAATTTTTCCAAGGTGCTATGAAATATCCTGGTAGCATGCATATTTCGGTAATTACGGTGACTTACAATCCCGGGGATTTGTTGGAGCCTACGATGCAATCGGTGTTGGGGCAGAAGGGCGTTCGGGTGGATTATGTGGTGGTGGATGGGGCGTCCAAGGACGGAACGGTGGAGCGATTGAGGGTGTTTGGTGTACAAGTTCAGGGCGAGCTAGTTCAGGGCGAGCGGGTTCACGGTGGTTCTTTGGTCTATCGTTGGGTTTCTGAGCCTGATCGTGGACTCTACGACGCTATGAACAAGGGATTAGCGATGGCAACCGGGGATTATCTTTTGTTTTTGAATGCTGGGGATACCTTGGCCCATCCCCGTGTTTTGGCGGATTTATGGGACGAAGCCCCGGGTGCTGGGCTTTATTACGGCCAAGCAATGGTGGTTGAATCGGTGGGATGTCGAGAATTGGGTCTTCGTAAACCGTTGCCCCCATCACGCCTGAACAGCCGTTCCCTTCGTTTTGGGATGGCGGTTTGCCATCAAGCCTTTATCGTCGGAAGGACCTGGGCCAAGCCCTATGATTTGCAATACAAAATCTGTGCGGATATCGATTGGATGATTCGCAGCCTCCAAGCCCTGGAAGCCGCAAAGGCGACTATACACTTCGCTGATCGGGCTTTGGTTCAGTTTTTGGACGGAGGGCTATCCAGCCGACGCCGCAAAGCCGCCTGGAAGGAGAGATACCGCATTTTTGGGAAGCACTACGGCGTATGGAATAACCTTGCTAACCATGTTTGGATTGTCCTGCGCTATGTTTTGAGGCGATTTGTGCCGAACTTTGGCTGAATCCCCCCTTTATGCCTTTAGACCCGTCGATCCGCTCCGTCCTTATCATCGGAAGCGGACCCATTGTCATCGGCCAGGCCTGCGACTTTGATTACTCCGGATCCCAGGCTGCCCGATCCCTTCGCGAAGAAGGCATCGAAGTCATATTGATCAAGTCCAACCCGGCCACCATCATGACTGATCCGGTGACGGCGGATCATGTTTACCTCATGCCGTTGACGGTGGATTCGCTGGAACACATTTTGAACAAGCATTCCATTGATGCCGTTCTGCCCACCATGGGCGGGCAGACCGCGCTTAATTTATGCAAAGAGGCCGATGAATTGGGTCTATGGGCTCAACATAACATTCGATTAATTGGAGTGGATATTGATGCCATCGAGCGTACTGAGAATCGGGAAGAATTTCGCAGACTGATGCTGGAAATCGGTGTGGGCGTTGCGCCTTCCCGAATCGCCAATTCTTTTCTAGAGGGCAAGGAAGCAGCCGAGGAAATTGGATTTCCTTTGGTCATTCGGCCATCCTACACCCTGGGGGGAACAGGAGGCGCTGTGATCTACCGCAAAGAAGATTTTGACAAAGCCTTGAACAGGGGCCTGAATGCATCGCCCACCCATGAAGTTCTGATTGACAAGGCGGTACTGGGATGGAAGGAGTATGAATTGGAATTGTTACGGGATGCCGCGGACAATGTTTGCATTATTTGCACCATCGAAAACATGGACCCCATGGGCATCCATACCGGAGATAGCATCACCGTTGCGCCGGCCATGACCCTCAGCGATACTGCAATGCAGACCATGCGGGATCAGGCGATCAAGATGATGCGTTCCATAGGGAATTTTTCCGGGGGGTGCAATGTGCAATTCGCCATGGATCCGCAGACGGAGGCGATTATTGCTATCGAAATTAATCCCCGCGTGTCCCGATCATCAGCCTTGGCTTCCAAGGCCACAGGGTATCCTATTGCCAAAATCGCTGCCAAGCTAGCGGTTGGTTATCGTTTGGACGAATTACCTAATCAAATCACCCTCAGCACTTCCGCTTTCTTTGAGCCCGCCTTGGATTATGTGATTGTCAAAATCCCCAAATGGAATTTCGACAAATTTCCCGGGGCGGATCGTAGCCTGGGCTTCCAAATGAAATCGGTAGGCGAAGTGATGGGGATAGGAAGAAGCTTTAACGAAGCCTTGCAAAAGGCCTGCCAGAGCTTGGAAATCAACCGCGCGGGCATTGGGGCTGACGGCAAAGGCGAGCGCCGTTTGGAGGTTATCATGGACAGTCTGGAGCATCCTTCATGGGAACGACTTTTTCATTTGTACGATGCCTTCTCCCTGGGGGTTCCACTTAAGTCTGTTCAGAAAGCAACGCTCATTGACCCATGGTTCTTGCGTGAAATTCGATCCTTGGTGGAACTAGAGCAAAAGGTCAAGCCCATGAGCCTGGCTCAAATTGACCGCGATTTGATGCAGGATCTCAAACAAAATGGGTTTAGTGATTTTCAGATCGCGCGCATTGTCATGGATGATGTGCAAGAAGAGCAGGTCAGGGTCCATCGAAAGTCCCTAGACCTGCATCGGGTTTGGAAAATGGTGGACACGTGCAGTGCGGAATTTCCTGCGGCCACACCCTACTATTATTCCTGTTACGATACCGAGAATGAAAGTGTAGTAAGCGACAAACCCAAGATTATTGTCTTGGGATCCGGCCCCAATCGTATTGGACAAGGTATTGAATTTGATTATTCCTGTGTGCACGGCTTGCTGGCGGCTAGAGAATCCGGCTTCGAGGCCATTATGGTGAACTGCAACCCGGAGACCGTGAGCACGGATTTCAACATGGCGGATAAATTGTATTTCGAGCCTGTTTTCTGGGAGCATCTGCTTGATTTGTTGGAGCATGAAAAACCGGTAGGGGTAATTGTTCAATTAGGAGGTCAAACAGCTCTCAAATTGGCGGAGAAAATTCATGCTCACGGTTTTCGAATTATCGGCACCTCTTACGAGAGCATGGATTTGGCCGAGGACCGTGGCCGATTTAGCGATTTGCTCAAAGAACTCGATATTCCTTATCCCAGGTACGGGGTTGCCGAAACGGCTGAAGATGCCCTGCAGATTGCGCACGTTGTGGGATATCCTGTTTTGGTGAGACCCAGCTATGTGCTTGGGGGTCAGGGCATGAGTATTGTGATCAACGACGAAGAGTTGGAGAAAGCGGTCGTCGATTTGCTGCGACGAATCCCGGGGAATAGGATCTTGATCGATCATTTCTTGGACCGGGCGATGGAAGCTGAAGCGGATTGCATTAGCGATGGCCAAGAAGTAATGATGTGTGGAATTATGGAGCATATTGAACCGGCCGGTATCCATTCCGGGGACTCGCATGCGGTTCTTCCGCCTTTTGGTTTATCGCCGTTGGTCGTAACCCAAATGGAAGAGTACACCAGAAGACTCGCCAAGGCTCTTCAAATCAACGGATTGATGAATGTACAGTTTGCGATCAAGAACGACGTGGTTTATGTGATTGAGGCGAATCCTAGGGCCTCTCGTACAGTGCCATTCTTGGCCAAGGCCTACGGTATCCCCTTTGTGAATATGGCGACCAAAGTAATGTTGGGAATACAGAAAGTATCTGACTTTCATCCGGAATATAAACTGGAAGGCTGGGCCATCAAAGAGCCTGTTTTCTCTTTCAGTAAATTCCCCAACGTGAATAAAGAACTCGGCCCGGAAATGAAATCTACGGGAGAGGCCATTCGCTTTATTAGCGATTTGCGCGACCCTTATTTCAGGGATCTGTACAAAAGAAAATCCATGTACTTATCGCGGTAATCTTGCCGTTGCACCGCGGCATTGCTTGAATCTGCCCTCTTTTTCATAAGATTTTAATGCAGGGGTCTAAACTTGGAGGCAAGAAAAGGGTTAATTTATAGTTATAGAAAGCATGGAAACCGTTCATATCTTGATTGTAGAGGATGACGAGGTCATGGCTGGAGCCGTGGTGGAAGGTTTGACGCAGGAAGGCTTTTCGGTGGATCGTGCCGCCCATAGTCTGGAGGCTAGGCGTTATTTCAGCGAAATGGAATACCGAGTGGTGATTTTGGACCGAATGTTGCCCGGTGGACTCAACGGTATTGAACTTGCTCGGCGTTTCCGCTCCCAACGACCGGCTTGCGGTTTGTTGATGTTGACGGCCTTAGGCACAACCGGGGATAAAGTGGAAGGTTTGGAAGCAGGTGCAGATGATTACCTGGTCAAACCCTTTGATTTTGACGAATTGCTTGCCCGAATTCGGGCTATTCTTCGAAGGCAAGACGGTCAGTCGGGGCCTCGGCAATTGCAGGTGGGTTCCTTGATCCTGGATTTGCATACCAAAGAGGCCCGCAGGGATGGTAGGTCCATAGGGCTCACTGCCAAAGAGTTTCATCTCTTGGAGTATTTTATACGACATAAAGGGGAGGTCTTGAGCCGAACCCAATTGGCCGCTGATGTCTGGGATATTCATTTTGATACGGGAACCAATGTGGTGGATGTGTACATCAACTTTTTGCGCAAGAAAATCGACCGCGATTTCAAGACCAAAATGTTGGTGACCCATATCGGGCAGGGATATCAATTGATTGAAGAAGCAAACCCATCCCAGGCGTCTTAGTTTCGCCCAAGGGATGACCATACGCGATCAATTAAGTAGGAGGCTTTTGGCCTTGGTGGCCTTGGTTTTGGGCCTGGTTCTTCTGGCAGTATATGTCTTGGTGAATCGCCAAAGGGAGGCATCCTTTCGCGAACGTCTTCAGCAAGGGGCAGTGGCCAGGGGTGTCCTTTGGATGGAATCTTCTCCAGGCGTAGCATTGGGGACGTTGCGGTCGAATTCTTCAGGTTTTATGGCAACACCGGCGGTGTTTTGGGTTTACAATTACCAAGAACGTTTGTTATGGGTGGAGGATTCTGTAGGTCAGGTCGCTACCCTGACCCAAGAAGAATTGAGCCAAACGCGACGTGAAGGAATGGCCTTTTTTAGGAGGGGAAATCTGGAGCTTGCCGCTGTGGCTTTTGCCGCCGATCGTTACAACCGAATGCTCGTGGTTTGGGGTTATGAAGACGTGGAAGGGGAGCGTCAATTAGGATTTCTTCGTTGGATTCTTTTGATGGGCTGGATCTTAGGCATGGGCTTGACCGGTCTTTTTTCGTATTGGTTTTCGGGCAAAGCCTTGAGTCCTGTGAGCCATCTGCTGGATCGCGTGGAGGGAATGCAAACGAGCCAGGCTCTTGATTTTCATCTTCAGGAGGCCAAGAGGCCGGATGAAATTGGGCGTTTGGCCCGCAAGTTCAACGAGTTCATGGCCCGCCTTGCCGAGGCAATTCGTTCTCAGCAGAAATTCTTGGGCCTCGCGTCCCATCAGCTGCGCACACCCTTGGCCTCTACCAAGGCAAGTATTGAGGTTTTGTTACGTAAACCACGGACCGAAGAAGAATACCGCGCGGCTTTGGAGAAGACCTTACTCAGTTTGGATGAACTTAACCGCACCGCACGCCGGCTCCTGGTATGGGTTCAATTGGATGCGGGCTCTCATACCATGCAAAGAATCGAAATACCTTTGGATGAATTGCTTATCGAGATCCAGGCCTCTTGGAGGCGCCACCTTCCGCAGTGGGAAATTCAATTCCAAATGGAGGCCGAAGAGGAACTTGCCCCCGACGGGCAGGGCATGGAATCGGAAAGAGGAATGGAAAGAATAAAGGAATTCGTAAGAGGGGCAGAGGTTTTTCGAATACGTGGAGATGCAGAATTGCTGCGAACGGCGGTGGATAATTTGATTGAAAATGCAGTCAAATACAGTGATAAATCCAGGATCGATTTGGAGCTTTCGTGGAACGCGTTGGAGAGAAAGGTTCGGCTACAAGTTCAAGACTACGGAATAGGCATGGATCAAGAAACCCTCAAGAGAATTTACGAACCATTTTATCGATCATCTAATAGCATGGACCGAACTGGTCATGGTTTGGGTCTGGCCTTGGTTCAGCAAATCGTGCAATGGCATGGAGGCACGATTCATGCAAGCTCTGAGCCCGGCCAAGGAAGCGTTTTCAGCATAGACCTGCCTCCTATCTTTGGGCATGCTTAAAGCGATTTTCCTATTTCTGCTGTTCATATGGGTGGGAGGACTGTTCATGCGTTGGATCTTGCCCTTTATCCTGATGCGATGGATGCGCAGGTTTCAAGAACAAATCCAACGCCAGGCTAGATCCCGCCCCAAGGAACCGCAACGCAAGGAACAAACTTCCCCCACCCCTATCAAGGGAGATTATATTGACTACGAAGAAATCCCTTAATTTTTGCGCTTATTCCCATCCCATTTATGAAATCCAAATCAACTCAGCCTCCAATCAGAAGCTCCCAAGAATCCTCTTCCATAGGAACCCTTTCCTTAGGGATCGATAGATGGAGCCGATGGAAAGAACATTTGTTTGCCTTGGCTGTAATGGCCGCTTTGGCGTTGATGTACAATTATCCGGTGCTCAGCGGCAAGGGTCTGCGAATGGAAGACATGACGCAGGTTTCCGGCATGGCCAAAGAGCTCGAAGACGCCAAAGCCGTTAATGGACGTTACCCCATGTGGACGAATTCGTTGTTTGGAGGAATGCCGGCCTATCAGATCGCAATGGATACTCCCAATTCGCTGATTAACGAGGTGGGACAGATCGTTTATTATTGGTTGCCTCAGCCTGCCAATATGATGTTATTGTATATGGTTGGGATGTATATCTTGTTAAGTGTTTGGGGATGCGGCCGTTGGTTATCCGTTATGGGCGGATTAGCCTTTGCCTTGAGCTCATATAATATTATTATTATCGACGCTGGTCACGTGACCAAGGCCCTAGCCATTGGGTTCATGCCGCCGGTCTTGGCCGGTTTGCGCTTGTTGTTTACGGGGCGCTTCTTTGGGGGATTGGCGACCTTGGCCTTGGCCTTGGCGCTGCAATTGTACGCTTACCATTACCAAATCACCTACTACCTGGGACTTATGATCGTCTTGTATGTGGTTTACGAACTGATCGATCATGGCCGCCGTGGGTCATGGCCCCAAGTCATCAAAGCCTCTGGTTTGGCCTTGTTCGCCCTGGCTTTGGCCTTGGGATCCAATTGGACTCATTTTGCGGTCACCAACGAATATGCCAAGGAAACCATGCGAGGTGGTTCCGATTTGAAGCGATTGGAGAAGGGCAGCGACAACGGGCTGGACCGTGAGTACGCCCTCAAATGGAGCAATGGTATAGCCGAAGGCGGTACCGTCCTTATTCCGAACCTGATGGGTGGCGCATCGCAAACGCCCTTGGGTATTAAAAGCGCTACCTACGAAACCCTGGTTTCGGCGGGATTTCCAGAGGCCCAGGCCAAAGATTTCGTGAAAAAGGGCGTGCCCACCTATTTCGGGGATCAACCCGGCGTGGCGGGTCCCACCTACTTTGGTGCCTTGATGATCTTTCTATTTGTCATGGGCTTGTTAACCCTCAAAGGCTCGCTGAGGTTTTGGCTCTTGGCCTGCGTTGCACTTTCTTTTATGCTAAGTTGGGGCAGAAACAGCATGACGCTCACCAATTTCTTTATGGACTATCTGCCTTATTACAATAAATTTCGCGCGGTGGCCATGAGCTTGGTGATGGCTAGCCTGGCAGTTCCCTTGTTGGGTGTTTTGTTTGTGAAAGCTTTGTTGAACAACGAGATTCCCAAAGACGAATTGGAGAAGAAACTTCGTGGCGCAGCTCTTGCATTGGGTGGATTATGTTTAATGTTGGCCATAGCGGGCTCTATGTTTTTTGACTTTTCGGCTCCCGCGGTGGATGATGCCGAACAATGGAAAGACATCAAAGGGCTTGTGGACGCCTTCAGGGATGACCGTGAATCGCTTATGACTAAGGACGCCCTCAAGTCCCTCTTGATCATTGCCATGGGCTTTGCAGCGATTTGGTATTATGCCCAAGGCAAAGTCAAAGGCGCTCAATTAACCTGGGCCCTTCTTTTGATTTCCACGGTGGATCTGTGGTGGACCGATCGACGTTATTTGTCTGCGGAGGACTTTGAGCGCAAAAGCCGTTTGGAAATACCCTTTGAGATGACGGAAGCCGACCGGGTCATTTTGGA
>SXGR01244768.1_pt1 | contig 15109 bp, 9 predicted proteins | sample 3174711 | NCBI WGS metagenome assembly SXGR01 (sample SAMN11356860, study PRJNA531348) | freshwater metagenome | isolation source: freshwater sample F1-60 | place: China: Fuxian Lake, Yuxi | collected 2017-12-25
CAAATTCGATGGCGGATGGGATCAATTACGCGAAGAGATCTACCAGCGCCAATTAAAACTCGGCGTGATTCCACGCGATACCGCACTGACGAAACGGCCCGAGCAAATTCCGTCATGGGACGACTACCCAGAGCGTTACCGACCTATCGCGTGCAGACTAATGGAAGTTTTCGCCGGTTTTCTTGCGCACACAGATGCACAAATCAAACGTGTGATCGACGCATTAGATGAACTCGAAATTGCCGAAAACACTTTGGTTATTTACATCACGGGCGACAACGGCGCATCTGCCGAAGGCACTATTCACGGTGCATGGAGTGCGCCGTCGTTTCAAAACGGTGTCCCTGAAGATCCTGAATGGCTTCTTGAGCACGTCGACGATTTTGGCACTGCGAAATGTGAAAACCACTTCAATGTCGGTTGGGCATGGGCGCTCGACTCACCGTTTCAGTGGATGAAACAAGTTGCTTCACACTTCGGCGGCACCCGCAATGCGCTTGCGATTTCGTGGCCGAAAAAAATTGAAGCAACCAATCAGTTGCGCCCACAATTTCATCATGTCATCGATATTGCGCCGACAATTTACGAAGTTGCAGGCATCACTCCGCCAGACTCTGTCAACGGCATTGAACAATCGCCGCTTCATGGCACATCAATGAAGTACTCATTTGCCAGTGCCAGTGCACCAAGTACTCACACATCGCAATATTTCGAGATCTTGGGCAACCGGGCCATCTATCAAAACGGCTGGATCGCCTCGTGTTTCCATGGACGGTTGCCGTGGATTCGCCTGCAGGGTTTTGAATTTGACGGACCACAAGAAAAGTGGGAGCTCTACAACATCGAAAAAGACTTCTCACAGGCAATCGATCTCGCACAAATTCATCCTGAGAAACTCAAAGAATTGCAGGCGCTTTTCGACAAACAAGCGTTTGAATACGGCGTCTACCCACTGCGTGACCCAGGTTCACCACGCCACGGTGATTTCGCCGTTCCGCACTCGTTAGATGGCTTCAAAAAAATTAGATACACGACCGCTCACACCCGAATGCCGGAAAGCTCGGTGCTGAACCTAAAGAATTGTTCGTATCGCATCAGCGCAGATATCGAAGTGACCAACAAGTCGAACCAAGGTGTCATCGCCTGCCAAGGTGGCAACATGGCAGGTTGGTCGCTTTATCTCGACGACAAAGCACGACCGGTCTTTCATTACAACTGGTTTGGTCACGAGCACTATTCGTTTGCAAGCCCGACCTCGCTTAAAGTCGGTGCACATTCAATTGAAGTGTCGTTTGCCTACGACGGTGGCTTTGGTGCGGGTGGCATTATTTCGATGCTGGTCGATAAATCTGAAGTCGTGACGGGTCGCATCGAAAAAACCGTGCCACTCGTGTTTTCAATGAGTGGCGAAACTTTCGATGTTGGCATCGATACTGGGTCGCCGGTTGGCCCTTATCCACACAATTACGAGTGCACGGCTCGAATAATCGGCGTAACACTCGAAAAAATGGATGAACCCAACAAAGATGTTCGAGAAAGAATGCGCGAAGGAGAGTTTCGCGCCAGCATCAGCACACAATAAAAATCAAGAAACGGTGAGCTCGAGGCGCTTACGCACGGCATCACGAACCTGTGCGTCAAAACTTCGCACATGCGCCGCCGACAGTTTGTAGACCAACTCGCTGTCGCCCGATTCGAGTGCTTCAAGAATCTCACTATGTTCGTCGAGTGCATGACCCATGTCGGCAACATCCGACAAATACATGTGCCAGAGTCGATCGCTCTGTGCATAAAGCACATCGAGCGTGTCCGTAAGAAACCGATTTCCGGCCGCATCCCAAACAATTTCATGACACTGTGCGTCATATTGAATTTGATCTTGCGCCGTCGCTGCATGCTTCTTGGCTTTGTCGAGAACTTTGCGCATCTGCTTCCAATGCTCGGCACTGCCACGTTCGCAAGCCAAACGCGCAACATACGGTTCAAGAATCGCCCGTGTTTCGTAAAGCGTCGACAACTCAGCAATGTCGATGTTCGAAACGATCATGCCTCGACGGGGTATCACGATCAAAAACTGATCACGAGCCAACCGTTGCAAAGCTTCACGAATCGGTGTGCGCCCAATGCCCAAAGAACCCTGCAGTTCGTCCTCACGAACGACTGCTCCGGGGGTCAATTCGAGGCGCACGATCATCCCCCGAATCATTCGATATGCCTGCTCGCTAAGTGATTCTTTGGCCATTTGATTTCAATACTACACGAGTGATATCGTGGTGATATATCACCATATGGGTGTTAAGAATAACAAGCGGGGCACAAATGAGCGAGTTTCCAAAATCGGCAAAATGCGTAGTGATCGGCGCCGGCATCGTCGGCAACTGTTTGGTTGGTCATCTATCAAAACTCGGCTGGACAAATATGGTGCAAATCGACAAGGGCCCGTTGCCCAACCCGGGTGGCTCAACTGGACACGCGTCAAACTTTATTTTTCCAACTGATCACAACAAAGAAATGGCGCTGCTAACTCTCGCCTCACAAAAGCAATACATCGAAATGGGGATGAACAACACTTGCGGCGGCATCGAAGTGGCGCGTAATCCAGAGCGTCTCGAAGAATTCAATCGGCGAATGACATCCGCAAAATCTTGGGGCATCGATGCGAAACTTTTGTCGCCGGCGCAAGTCAAAGAACTTGTACCGTTCATCAACGAAAAAGTTGTTCTTGGTGGTTTTTACACACCAAGTGTTTCATGCGTTGACTCGCTGCAAACTGGCACGCTGATGCGCGAAGGTGCAGTCAAGGCCGGCAACCTGAGCGTGTTCGCAAACACCGAAGTACTCGACCTCGAAGTTGAAAACGGTGCAATCAAGGCAGTCGTCACCAACAAAGGTCGGATTGAAGCGGAGTACGTCGTCGTGGCATGCGGAGTATGGAGCCCGCGCATCGCAGAAATGGCCGGGGCAAATATTCCGTTGACTCCGGCCGTTCACCAAATGGCCGATGTTGGCCCGATTGATATTTTGCAAAAGACAAACGCCGAAGTTGCATACCCGATCGTGCGCGATATGGACACATTTTGTTACGAGCGTCAAACAGCAGGCTCAATGGAAGTTGGCAGCTATGCCCACCGTGCAATTTTCATGCACCCAGACGATATTCCATCGAACGAAGCGTCGGCACTCTCACCGACCGAGTTGCCGCTCACCCAAGACGACTTTGACCCACAAATGGAGCAGGCGATCGAATTGATGGAGATGCTCGGCGATGCCGAAATCAAATATGCGATCAACGGTCTGCTCTCGTTGACGCCAGACGCGATGCCTGTGCTTGGCGAAACGGTTGAAGTAAAGAATCTCTGGTCGGCAGCGGCCGTGTGGATCAAAGAGGGCCCAGGCATTGCCCAACTCGTCGCCGAGTGGATGACTTACGGTTACCCACATTTGTGCGACCCACACTCGTCGGACATTTCACGCTTCTACCCTCACGAAAAAACAGAGCATCACATTTACGCACGATGTGATGAGCACTTCAACAAAACTTACGGCATTGTTCACCCACGTGAACAATGGGCAACGCAGCGCAACATGCGTCGCAGCCCGTTTTATGCACGCGAAGAGGCAGCAGGGGCAACATTCTTTGATGCGCGCGGCTGGGAGCGACCACAGTGGTTCGCATCCAACGAAAAATTGATCGACAAATTCAATGGTGCCTGCGAATCTCGCCCACACGAATGGGATGCCCGCTGGTGGTCGCCAATTACGAACGCCGAACACTTGCAAATGCGTGAGTCGGTCGGGATGGTCGACCTCACTGCGTTCAACGAGTTCGACTTCACGGGCCCGGGCGCGATGAAATTCTTGCAATACATGTGCGTCAACAATGTCGACGTGCCGGTGGGTCGCTCGGTTTACACGCCGTTGTTGACTCCAGGTGGCGGTTTCCGCGGTGACCTGACGATTATGCGACTGGCTGCCGACCATTTCAGAGTCATCACTGGTGCCTTCGATGGCGGTCGCGACAACTATTGGTTCAGGCGCCACATGCCACAAGACGGCTCGGTTACTTTCACCGACATGTCAAGTGCCCTGTGCACGATCGGAGTTTGGGGTCCGAACGCGGAAAAGACGATGGCTAAGGCCACGCAAAATATTAACGCCGAAGGCAAACTCGTTCCGTTCGATGTGTCGCAAAAGAATTTTCCTTATGGCTCGGTTCGTGAAGTGTTGATTGACGGCGTACCTGCCACCATGTTCCGCATTTCTTATGTCGGAGAAAATGGCTGGGAGGTCTACACAAAAATGGAGCACGGCCTGCGTATGTGGGATTCGATTGCCAAGGCTGGCGAAGAGTTTGGCATCATCCCGGTTGGCATGGGCGTTTACGCCTTAACCGGTCGCATCGAGAAGGGTTACCGCCTGATGGGCGCCGAGCTTGAAAGCGAATACAACCCGGTCGAGGCTGGTCTCAATCGGGCGAAAGTCAAGTCAGCCGATTTCATAGGCAAAGACGCATACATGAAAGCGCGTGAAGAAAAACCCTGTGCTGTGATGTGCACGCTCGAAATGATCGACAACACCAGCAAGACCGGCATTAAACGATTCCCGACAGGTGGAAACGAACCGATCTTGACTAAAACTGGTGCGCGCATAGTCGACACAAAAGGTCGCGTGTCGCGGGTGACAACAGCAGGTGCAGCACCATCACTTGGCAAATATCTGATGCTCGCCTACCTCACACCAGAACACGCGGTTGAGGGCAACGAACTTCGCGTCATGTACATGAACGAACTCTTCCCGGTTCGCGTTGCGCGCGTTGGCAGTCAACCACTGTTTGACCCAACTGATGCACGCATGAAGAGCTAGCCAAAACCAAAAGCAAAGATGAACATTCTCGTCTGCGTCAAGCGAGTGCCGGCACCAGGTGCGCGCATCAACATCACAAATGATGGTCAGCAGGTTGACACAGCATTCTTGGGCTTCACCGTGAGCCCCCATGAGGAATGCGCCGTTGAACAAGCCGTGCATCTGATCGAAAAACACGGTGGCGAAGTCACTGTGTTGACGCTCGGCCCAGCAGAAGCCGAAGAACAACTACGGACCGCTGTCAGCACTGGTGCGACCAAAGCAGTTCTCGTGCCAATTGATGCAATAGATTGGGACCCTCAACGCACTGCTCAAGCAATCGCCAAAGTGATCGGCGAACTCGAGGCCGCGAACGGCAAATATGATTTGGTCTTGTTCGGCAACGAATCGGCCGACTCTTGCGGCTATCAAGTCGGCGTTCGCGCCGCATTGAAACTTGGCAGACCAATTGTGAACGGCGCCAAAGGATTGGACATCGACAACGGCACCGCAATCATTCGTCGTGAGAGCGATGCTGGCGTCGAGATCTATAAGTTGAAAATGCCTGCGTGCGTCGGAGTGAAAGAAGGCATCAATTTGCCGCGCTACCCGACCATGAAGGGTCGTCTTGCGTCCAAAAAAGTTGCCGTCGACAGATCGGAAGCATCTGGCGAAACCGGCGGTTTGAAACTAATCACATTGCGTCGTCCACCTGAACGCGCCAGCAACACTGTGATTCTCGGCAACGGTCCAGAGGCTGCATCGGCGGTTGTTGATCTGCTTGAAGAGTTAGGTGTTTTTAAGTGACGGTTTTGGCTGTTGTTGAGCATGATCGTGGCACCATAACTAGTGCATCGCTCGGCGTGCTGACTGCCGCACGCAATCTTGCCAAGCAGATGAATACAAAATTCGAGGCATTGACTATTGGCGCGAATGCTGACCGGCTCAGCGAAACAGTTGCGAACTTCGGCGCTACGACGGTGCATCAGGCGCATAACGCGATGCTCACCGACTTCGGCCCGGAAGCATGGGGTGAGTCAATCGCCCAAGTTGTCAAAAAAACTTCACCAAGCATCGTCATCGGCACAGGCACCGAGCGCGGCCATGAAATTATCGCCCAGGCTGCAGCTCGTCTAGATCTACCCGCAGCAATGAACTGTTCAGAGTTTGACAAAGATTTCAACGGCACACAGCCGCTAAAAGTTGTGCGCTCTCGCTGGGGTGGCTCGCTGCTCGAAGAAGCACAGCTCGATGCGCCGACCAAACTTCTAACCCTGGCCAACCATGTCGTTGAACCACGCGAGGAACTCGCGACTGCACCAGCAACAATTTTGACGATTGATGTTCAACTTGACGACAGCGTGGCCCAAAGTTTTGTTCGAGATCGAGTCGAGCGAGTTGCTGGTGTAACGCTGGCGACTTCGCCGGTTGTTGTTAGTGGCGGTCGTGGTGTCGGCTCGGCCGAAGCATTCGCCCCTCTCGAAGAACTCGCCAGTTTGTTGAACGGCGTCGTGGGTTGTTCGCGTGCAGTCACGAATAACGGTTGGCGAAACCACACCGATCAAGTCGGCCAGACCGGCACCCGCATTGCGCCAGACATTTATATTGCCTGCGGCATTTCGGGCGCAATTCAACACTGGGTTGGGGCGATGGCGTCAAAAAATATCCTCGCAATAAACATTGACGCACAAGCGAACATTGTCACCAAGGCGGGCTACGCCGTGATCGGCGATCTGCACAAGGTGGTGCCTGCCATCTCGGCAGAAATTCGCCGTCGCCAGAATAAATGACGCTGTCGCAGGCTGATAATTCCCAACAAAATGCCCGCGTTTTGACCGAAGAAAACTAGAGTCTTATCTCGTGACTGCCGAGAATTCAGAGCCCAACCGTCGTCGCGGACGCGCTCGCACGGCGGGCAGCGAAACCAAGCTTCCAGAACAAAGACCGTTCAAGCAGCCCCGCATGCGTTATCAACCGACAAAGGTGCTCAGCGACGACGAACTTGAGTCAATTCACCTGGCGAGTCTGCGAATTCTTGCTGACTACGGCATGGATTTTTTGGACGCCGATGCTCGCAATTTGTTGCAAAAAGCTGGTGCGAAGATTTCTGACAACCGCGTGCGCTTTGACCCTGAAATGGTTTTGGAAACAATACAAACCTGTCCGAGCGAGTTTAAGTTGCATTCACGAAACCCTGCACACACGCTCAATATCGGTGGCAACTGGATGGCTTTTGGCTCGGTCGGCAGTACCCCGAACTTCATTGGCTTCGACGGCGTTCGTCACCCAGGAACACGAAAAGATTATCAAGACTTGTTGAAACTGACTCAAGTTTTCAACGTGATTCACTTTCTCGGTGGCTACCCCGTTGAGCCGATCGATTTGCATGCATCAATTCGCCACATTGAAACATCTTTTGATGCGCTGACAATGACCGACAAAATTTTGCATTGCTACAGTCTCGGCCGCCAACGCAACCGAGATGTTCTCGAGATGACGCGAATCGCGCGCCAGGTATCTCACGAGACGCTCGAAAACGAGCCGTCAGTATTTAGTGTGATCAACTCATCATCTCCGCTACGACTTGACACACCGATGCTTCAGGGCATCATGGAATTCTCTTCGCGCAATCAGTTAATCGTGATGACGCCGTTCACTTTGGCTGGGGCAATGGCCCCGATCACGTTGGCGGGTGCGCTCTCGCAACAAAATGCCGAGGCACTCGCTGGTATGACTTTCACGCAATTAGTGCGACCTGGTGCACCAGTTGCTTACGGCGGTTTTACCAGCAACGTCGATATGCAATCTGGGGCACCAGCGTTTGGCACACCCGAATACATGCGCACCGCCATGGCTGGCGGTCAACTTGCGCGTCGTTACAAGGTGCCCTATCGCTCGAGCAATGTTTGCGCAGCCAACGCGCTTGATGCCCAGGCCGCTTATGAAAGCGTATTCTCGCTATGGGGAGCGATTCAAGGTGGTGTGAACTTTTTGATGCACGGTGCCGGATGGATGGAAGGTGGCCTTCATTCGTCGCTTGAAAAGTTTGTGATGGATGCCGACCTGCTCGGCATGGTGGCTGCCTATCTTGAGCCGATTGTCGTCGACGAAGCGACACTCGCACACGATGCAATCGGCGAAGTCGGCCCTGGTGGACACTACTTCGGTGTGCAACATACGCAAGATCGTTTTCGAGATGCGTTTTATAAGCCGATGATTTCTGACTGGCGTAATTATGAAAGTTGGCAAGAGGGTGGCAGCCCGACTGCTGTCAGCAAGACAACTGAACTCGCACACAAATGGTTGGACTCTTACCAAGCCCCGACCATCGATTCAACCGCTCTCGAAGAACTCGAAGAATTCAGGGCACGACGCCTCGCCGAAGGTGGCGTTGCCACCGATTATTGATAATTACGAAAGGCAATAGCAATGAAATCATCAGCAAGAGTTGTGGTCATCGGTGGTGGCGTCGTTGGCGCCTCGGTGTTGTACCACCTGACCAAAGCCGGCTGGACAGATGTCGTGTTGGTCGAACGCAAAGAGTTGACTGCTGGCTCAACATGGCACGCGGCTGGGGGCATGCACACGCTGAATGGCGACCCTAACGTGGCTCGTTTGCAGCAATACACGGTCAATCTTTACAAGGAAATCGAAAAAGAGTCGGGTCAAAACTGCGGCATCCACCTGCCGGGCGGAATTCAACTTGCCGACACACCCGAGCGTCTCGACTGGTTGAAGATGGCCCACGCCCGGGGTCGTTATTTGGGCATGAAGATGGAAATAATTTCAGTTAAGGAAGCAAAAGTTTTGAACCCATTGCTTGAAGAGAAATACTTTGTTGGCGCGCTATACGACGAAGATGAGGGCAGCGTCGACCCATATGGTGTCACGCACGCCTATGCAATCTGCGCCAAAAATCGTGGCGCCGAGGTCTACACGAATACATGGGTCACTGCTCTCAATCACCGTGCCGACGGCACATGGGATGTCATCACGGACAAAGATCATACGATTCACGCCGAGCATGTCGTCAACGCCGGCGGTTTGTGGGCGCGCGAGGTTGGCCGGATGTGTGGTATCGAACTTCCAGTGTTGGCGATGGAGCACCACTATTTGATGACCGAGCCGATGGAAGAAGTAATCGAGTTCAACCGGGTTAATGGCCACGAATTGCCGCACATGATCGACTTTGCCGGCGAAATTTACGCTCGCCAAGAGGGTCAGAGCATCTTGCTCGGTACATACGAGCAAAACAATCGTCCGTGGTCGCCAAAAGAAACCCCGTGGGATTTTGTATTTCAGTTGTTGCCGCACGATCTAGAGCGAATCGCCCCAGAACTCGAGCGCGGTTTCGCTCACTTCCCCGCCGTGGGTCGCGCGGGCATCAAAAAATTCGTCAATGGTCCGTTCACATTTTCGCCTGACGGTAATCCTTTGGTCGGACCAATCAAAGGCATGCCCGGCATGTGGTCAGCCTGCGCCGTTATGGCTGGCTTGTCGCAAGGTGGTGGCGTCGGTCTGTCACTTGCCAACTGGATGGTTCACGGCGATCCTGGCGCGGACATTTGGGGTATGGATGTCGCTCGCTACGGCGATTTCGCCACTCTCGAGTTCACCAACGCCAAAGTTCGCGAAAACTATTCGCGTCGCTTTCGCATCACGTTTCCAAACGAAGAACTCACCGCGGCACGACCGTTACATACGACGCCAATTTACGACCGCCTGATTTCGCACAACGCCGTGATGGGCGCTGGTTTCGGTCTCGAACATCCATTGTGGTTTCAAGACCCGGGTAAAAAGCCACTTGAAGACGTCACTTTCTACCGATCGAATGCATTTAAGAACGTCGGTGAAGAATCTCGTGCAGTGCGCGAGCGGGTTGGTTTTTCTGAAGCGTCAAACTTCGCAAAATATAAAGTCAGCGGCGTGGGTTGCGCAGCCTGGCTTCAAGGTTTGTTCACCAACGCACTGCCGAAGATCGGTCACACTGTTTTGACTGCGATGCTCAACCCTGAAGGCAAAATCGTCGGCGAGTTCTCAATCTCGCGCATCGGTGAGGAAGAATTCTTTTTATTCGGATCTCAGGCCGCCGAAATTCACCACCCACGCTGGTTCTTGGCGCACATGCCAAAGAACTCGCAGATTCGCTTCGAAACTCTGGCGCTTTCGATGGTCGGTCTAACAGTCGCCGGTCCGCGTTCTCGCGATTTATTGCAAAAGCTAACAGCAACGTCTTTGGCGACAAAAGACTTTTCGTTCATGAGTTTTCGCCGAGTCAATATTGGCAACGCTCCAGTTTGGTTGTCGCGTTTGACATACACCGGAGACCTCGGCTACGAGATCTGGATCGCCCCCGAATATCAGCGTTATCTGTTTGATCTAATTTGGGATGCGGGTAAAGAGTTCGACATGCGACTTTTCGGTTTCAGGGCACTTATCACGATGCGTCTCGAAAAGAACTTCGGCACTTGGTTTAGAGAGTACCGACCGATCTACACGCCGCTCGAAGCCGGCATGGAACGGGCGATGAAATTCGATCACGATTTTATTGGTCGCGCGGCGGTCGAAGCCGAAATGAAGACTGGCCCCGCCCGCAAACTTGTGATGTTCAAGGTGGATGTCGACAAAGATCGACCGGCCGATGTCATCGGCGATGAACCAGTGTTTCACGGTGGCAAAGTCGTGGGTTGGATAACCAGCGGCGGCTACGCCCACTTCAGCGGTGTTTCACTTGCGATGGGCTACATCCCAGTCGAACTAGCCAAGCCAGGTACGACGGGTTTCGAAATTGAAATCATCGGCAAAATGCGACAGGCATTTCTGCAACTTGAACCGGTGCTCGACCCGTCTGGCTCGCGAATGCGCGCCTGATTCTTTAAAACTAGTTCTGCAGTAGCTTTAGTTTCGCCGTTGGTATGTGACAGCGCATGAAGTGCCCTGGCTCAACCTCTGTCAAATTCGGCTCTTCGGTTTCACACAGCGTTTCATAACCCGAGTCTGCCTTGCGTGGGCAACGGGGATTCAGCACGCAACCACTCGGCGGATTGCTAGGGCTCGGCACGACACCAGTCAACGGAATTCGCTTGCGTATTGACCCGTCAATATTTGGCACTGATGACAACAACGCCTCGGTATACGGATGAAACGGCCCGTTAAATACGCGCTGTGAGGTGCCGAACTCCACCACACGACCCAAATAGAGCACCGCGATGCGGTCTGAGATGTATCGCACGACACCCAAGTCATGCGAGATAAAAATGAAACTTGTTTGATCTTTTTTCTGCAAGTCGACCAATAGATTCAAAATTGCCGCCTGCACCGAAACATCAAGTGCCGAAGTTGGTTCATCACACACGACTATTTGCGGCGCACCAGCAAACGCGCGAGCGATCGCCACGCGCTGTTTTAGACCTCCAGAAAGTTGCACAGGCCGAACACTGTGCAGCGAAGAGTCAACTCTCATGCCCGATAGCAACTCATGCGCGCGCGCAATTGCGCTGGTCAGGCTAAAACCGCGCAATCTTTCGACAGCACGACTGACAATTCGTGTCACACTGTGACGACGGTTCAACGCCTGATCTGGGTTTTGAAAAACGATTTGCATCGCACCAACATCAGTAACATCTCGGAAATTTAGAGTCTTAGCCAAGCCCTTACCGTCAAGGGTGACTACGCCACCTTCTTCAGGGGATACAAGACCTAACACAAGTTTTGCAATCGTCGTCTTGCCCGAACCAGATTCACCGACCAAACCAAGCGTCTCACCGACACCAAGAGACAAAGACACGTCATTGATGACACGAACTTTATGCCCATCTTGGGTGAACACTTTTGACAAGTGGCTGAGATTGAGCAAAGGGTCGCCAATTTGGATTGCTTGCCCCGTTGTCTGAGGTATGTACTCAATCTGCTCGATTGAACGCGGCATTGAACTTGCTTTATTGCTGTGAAAACATCGCGCAACGTGCGAACCATTTATCGTCACCATCTGCGGCAATTGTGTTCGACAATTATCGTCAGCCAACCCACACCTGGCCGCAAAAACACACCCGTCAAAGTTTGTACCGAGCGCGGGCGGAGTACCTGCAATTGTGTCGAGACGATCGGTGTTCTTGTGCAGACCACCACGCGGTATGCAACGCAACAAACCAACCGTGTATGGGTGGCTCGGGTGATCGAACAATTCAGCAGTCGCTCCCTGCTCAACCAGCGCCCCGGCATAAAGCACACCCACGCGGTCGCACATGTGGCGGATCACGCCGAGGTTGTGACTGATAAATAAAACAGCGGTGCCGGTGTCACGGCGTAATTCACGCACGAGATCGAGAACTTCGGCCTCAACTGTTGCGTCAAGACCAGTCGTTGGTTCATCCATCACCAACAACCGCGGATTAGACGCCAGCGCCATTGCAATGACTACGCGCTGAGCCATACCCCCAGATAACTGATGCACATATCGACGCATAACTCGTGCCGGATCGGCGATCTGTACTTTTATCAACGCTTGTTCTGCCATCAACAATGCATAAGAACTTGAAACGCCATTCAACTCGAACACTTCAGCGATTTGCTTGCCGATTCGAATCGTCGGATTTAGCGCAGTTGCCGGATTCTGATAAACCATCGAGATCGCCGACCGTCGCAATGTCGACACATCGTTCTCATCTATGTCAACGATGTCTTTACCTTCGAAAAGAATTGAACCCCCGGTGATTTTGCCATTACGGGGTAGATAGCGCATCGCCGCAAACGCCGCTGTCGATTTGCCACAACCAGATTCGCCCACCAGACCATATGCTTCTCCGTTGGCGATTGAGAAAGAAACATCACGCAACACTTGTCGATCTATACCGCGCACGGTGTAGGCAACCTCAAGATTACGTAGTTCAAGTGTCGGAAAATTGGTAACACTCATAACTCAAAGACCTCAAGCAACGCATCTGAAATCAAATTGATACTCACCGCAACAGACGCAATCGCCAGCGACGGAAACAATGTTGGCCACCAAACGTTTGTAAAAATAAGCGACCAAGTATCGGCAACTTGTGTTCCCCAATCAGGCGACCCGGCCTCGAGCCCTGCACCTAAGAACGAAAGCGTCGCGACGGCGAAAATTGCGTATCCCAGTCGCACGGTGAATTCAACGATCAAAGTTGGCAAGACATTCGGTAGTACTTCTCTGAACAAAATATGCGCTGTCTTTTCGGTGCGCAACTTTGCTGCTGCCACATATTCGAGCTCAGACTCACCCAACACAGCCGCGCGTACGGTTCGAGCCACATTAGGTGTAAAGATAAAACCGATAATCAAAATCGTGATTATCGACGACGACCTACCAATCGCAGCGACTGCCAATAGCGCAATAATGATCACTGGAATCGCCGAAATCGCTTCGAGAATTCGCATCAAGATCATGTCAAACTTGCCCTTGAGATACCCGGCAGCCAGGCCGAGCGATGCACCAAAAAACGCGCCCAACAATGTCGCAAGAAACGAAATCACGATGATGATTCGAGAGCCGACAATCACGCGCGAATAGACATCTCGCCCATTGCTGTCAGTGCCAAACCAGTACTTCGCTGATGGAGCAGAATTTATGTACTCGTAATCCATGAAGTCTTGGTCGTATCGAGCGATCAATTTGCCGAAAATCGCAGCAAGCACCCAAAACGTCAGGATGGAAGCACCCACAATGAAGGCCTTGTTCTTTTTAAGAACTGCGAGTCGTTCATTGAGAACGGTCTGTTGCACTTGATTTGCAGTTTCTTCGGTCACTCTGTCACCTTCTGTCTAATCCGTGGGTTGAGAACTGCAAACAAAATATCGGCGATCAATTGAAAACAAATAATTACAACACCGGTAAGAAATACGGCAGTCTGCAACAACGGAAAATCTCGGGCGATAACGGCATCAAGCAAAATATTGCCAAAGCCAGGATAATTGAACACTCGCTCAATTGCGATCAAGCCACCGGCAAGGTACGGAACCTGAGTCGCGATAACTGCGATGGTTGGCAACAAAGCGTTGCGCAAAACATGCCGAAAGACCGCTGATCTTCGTGAGAGACCTTTTAAAACTGCCGTACGCATGTAATCAGAATCGAGCGCCTCGATCACCCCAGCTCGGGTGATTCGCGAAATGTAGCCAAACAATACGAATAGCAGCGCGATCGATGGCAAAATCAAATGGTAGACGCTGCTGAATAGATTCGGATTCTCTTCATCCGGAAACGCCGACACCGGAAACGCCCGAATCGCAACACCGAATACAAGAATCAATACGACTGCCCAAACAAATTCGGGTATCACCGCCGCCGATAAGCCACCCACAGTCAGCACACGGTCCACTTTTTTACCTCGATTCATCGCCGCGGCGATACCGCCCAAGATGCTGATCGGCGCAATCAATATCAAGGCGACTATCGCCAATTGTGCAGATTTGCTGGCCGCAGGAGCCAAAATCTCAGAAACCGGCATCTCGTATTGCAACGAAGTACCCAAATCTCCTGTCAATACACCGCCCATCCAGCGGCTGTATTGCACGACAAGAGGCTTGTCAAAGCCTTTTTCTTTGTTCCAAATCTCAAACGCCTCAGGTGATGCATCTCTTCCGAGAATTTGTTTGGCAATATCGCCAGGCATAATCGATGTCATCAAAAATACGATCAAAGAAACGATTACAAGAGTAAGTATCGACAAAGCAATGCGCTTGACTATAAATCTCAGCATTAGAAATCTAAGTTTAGCGGTGTCAACTTAGGACCTCTTCGCCAACAGCACACATTAAAAGAGACCGACCTAACTTTCAGGCCGGTCTCTTTTAAAATTATTTCTGGATATCAAATTCGCAATTAAGCGTTTGAACCTGAGTTCCAGTTTGCACCTTGTTGATTGAACTCAACACCCTTGACCTTGTTCGAGGTCACGGAGACACGAGTTTCGTTGTAAACAACGATGATTGGTGTGTACTTGAGGGCAGCCTTTTGGATCGCCGAACTTGCAGCCTTCTTCTTAGCTGGCGTAAGCGCCGATGTCCATGCATCGACTGCTGCATCGAGTTCTGGCGCATCAAGGTAGTGCGGGTTCCAGTCACCAGTTGACTTCCACTCACGAGTGAGGTATTCGTCTGGGGTTGGTCGACCGGCCCACTCGGCAATACCGAATTCGCTGGCGAGCCATTCACCCTTATTGGCAACTTTTGAGCCCTTGACCGATGGGTAAACCGAGTAGGCATACCATCTTGCGCCACCACCGTCTGAACCATCAAG
>SXGR01432969.1_pt1 | contig 15099 bp, 13 predicted proteins | sample 3174711 | NCBI WGS metagenome assembly SXGR01 (sample SAMN11356860, study PRJNA531348) | freshwater metagenome | isolation source: freshwater sample F1-60 | place: China: Fuxian Lake, Yuxi | collected 2017-12-25
CGCCAGCATCAATTCGATCTAATGCCGTTTTGCGGATATATTCTAATGTTTTGTGATCAATGCTGCGTCCATCATGTTTCATAATTATTATACGGACGGGAATCAAATACGTTGTAGACTAAATTACTTACTAGGTAGTATGATTGGTTATTTTGGCGGATATTTGAGCGGACTTCGAGCCACTGCGGAGAGTGGCGGGCCCGGGGGGAGACGGGGAGATTGCCACGGGCTAGGCTGGAGCCTGGCGTTCCCAGGGGAATTGTTTATATGATTTTAGGGCGTCCTCACAGTCCTTGGTTCTTTTAGGACACTCACCTAGGGCGTTGCCCTAGGCTGGTATGGGGCGCGCCGTTGGCGCTGATCGCCCATGTCCACTTTGGTTTCGCGATTTGGTACTTGCCAACCTAACATCGTGGCCGTCTCTATTGCATCATCGAGCCAAGATAACTTTTGGCCAAGGGTTAACGATGCCTCACGTTGCCGCTGTTCCCCTTCATGTTGCCGCCAATAAATTTCGGTCACGATAATCTTTCTAGTTCACTAATATCCAAGAGATCTTTCTGACGTCCGGCTATACGTTTCATGTCAATCAAACGATTACGATCCACAAACGTAAGAATCGTCCCATCAGGAACTGACTGACGATGGGCACACTGCCAGGCTTCAGTAAAATCAAATGGGTGTGAAACGAAAATATCTACTTCATCTGGAATGGGCTGGGAATTACGCCATACGGTGAAAACCGTCATATCTTTTTCACGAATCCATTGTTCGCGAAGAACGGGATCAGCAAATGACTTCATAGGAACTGGTAAACGAGGAGTAAATCCCATCTCTTCGAGAACTTGCACAGCACGCAACATAGACTCGGGAGCAAAGTCTAATACCACATCAATATCATGAGTAGCGCGTAAATACCCATGTGCGACGACTGCCAAGCCACCAACGATAAGATAGTGGACCTCTGCCTGGTTCCACTTCCGACACAATTCAATTATGGATTGGGATCGCATGAGCTAATATGCTATTTAAAACGACATTTTAATAAACATTAATTTATTCTGTAATCCGCCAAGCTATGCACGGTTGTATTCACGATACCAAGCGATGAAGCGAGCCACACCATCATCCACAGTGACTTGCGGGGTGAATCCCGTGGTCGCAGCTAGGGCAGTAACGTCGGCTTGGGTGGCGGGGACGTCGCCGGGCTGCATGGGCAGGAAATTAATTTTTGCGCTGCGGCCAAGGGCTTTTTCGGCGGCGCGGATATAGTCCATTAATTGGACGGGCTTATTATTGCCAATATTATAAACACGCCATGGGGCGGAACTGGAGGCAGGATCAGGGTCGGCGGGCGACCACGCAGGGTCGGCGCAGGCGGGTTTATCCAGGATGCGCACGATGCCTTCGACGATGTCGTCGACATAAGTGAAATCGCGGACCATTTTTCCATAATTATAAACATCCATTGGCTCGCCAGAAATAATTGCTTTAGCAAATTTAAATAGGGCCATGTCGGGGCGACCCCAGGGGCCGTAGACAGTGAAAAAGCGTAGGCCAGTAGTCGGCAAATTAAATAAATGACTATAACTGTGCGCCATTAATTCATTCGCGCGTTTGGTCGCGGCGTAAAACGTCATCGGATGATCCGCGTGACGGTGTTCGCTGAACGGCATGGTCGTATTTAGGCCGTAGACCGAACTGGTACTGGCGTAGACGAGATGTTTTACCTGATGGTTGCGGCAGCCTTCTAACATATTGAGAAAACCAATCAGATTCGCTTCGGCGTACGCATGCGGGTTTTCCAGGCTATAACGCACGCCTGCCTGGGCGGCTAAATTCACCACCCGGGTTGGTTTCAGCTCGGCAAAGAGTTTTTCCATCGCCGTGCGGTCAGCGATATCCGTTTTGCAAAAGGTAAAACCTGATTGCGCCTGTAAACGCGTGAGTCGTGCCTGTTTCAGCGCCGGGTCATAATAGGCATTCATATTATCAATGCCAATAACGAATTGCCCATCGCGTAATAGACGCTGGCAAACGTGCGAGCCAATAAACCCGGCTGCGCCGGTTACTAAAATCGTCATCTTATTTCGTTTAACAAAGGGTATACGACGCTCAGGAGTGTGAAAAACGCGCACGGCGGTTTATTAAGGCATTCCAAAAAAACGCGCTGAAAATGACGGCTAAAGCCTAGGCGATAATGTGCCATCAGGATGATGGCACATTATCGACATTTCGCCGACCTATCGCTAGAAGACAGTGGCAGTAATGGATTCAAAGTGATGGCGTCCATTTAGTAACGTTCTCGTTTAACGTTGGGAAGCTTTGATCCTGATAGTGTAACCTTACCTGTAGACGCGCTTCGCGCGCTTCACCTGGGTGTAATAGAAGGGCGACATGCTTATCGGGCTGTCGAAGCTTGACTAGGGGGCATCAGAATAGCCGGACAACTGATAAAAATTGAATTTGGGCGTTGATGTAAAAATTTGGTACCACTTCTTTTCACCGCGCCATAATCAATTTGGGCGTTTGATATGCCTAAACCTTCTTGTGAGGCTAATTCGGTTAAAAACGGCTCTCTGGCACAAACACAGTATCGCCTGGTTCCAGTACAGGGTCAGGCACTGTCGTGTCGCCAGTTAAGATTCCGCGTACGTTGACCACTTGGACACGCTTGCCAGCGCGCATGAGTTGAACGTCGCTTTGCTTGGCGTACTGGCTGAAACCACCGGCTAAACTCACGGCTTTAGAGACGGTCAATACTTCTTGCGAGGGTAAATTCACGGCACCTGGTTTCCCAATTTGACCGATAATATAGACTCGGTCCAAACGCGGAACGATGATAATATCATTGGGCTTAAGCTCGACGTCACTAACCAACGAATCAGCTTTATCACTGCCGGGACCGGCAAGTCCAATTTTTGCGCCGGGCTGAGCTGGGTCATCGCGAATAACTTGCGCACCAGCGCGATTGGCGTCTTCTAAAAAACCGCCGGCTTCACCAATGGCTTGCATGGCGGTAAGTTGCAGAAAAGGATTTAGCGGCACACCCATGGGTTTGGCCACGTTTCCCATGACGTAAACAAAACGTGGACTAAATTCAATGACCGTTGCGGTAATCACGGCTTGGCGAATATAGCCATCCAATAATCGTTTGGCAATTTCACTGGTGAATTGGCTGATCGATCTGCCTACCACATTTTGCACATCTCCGATAAGTGGAAATGGTACGTTGCCATTTGCAGGAATGCGCAATGTCGTGGTTAAATCAATATGATCGAAGACTTCGATTTTGACCAAATCGCCCGGATACAACGTGTAATCACGTGATGGGGTAATATTGGGAACCGACAAATTGGGAGCGGGTGCCACAGGAATCGACGCATCACCAGCCAATATTACTGGGGTATGGGAAATCCAACACAACCAAGATAACGCCAATACCAGCGACCAACGCCACGCTGACGTTGGTGATCTTACAAAACAATAAACGGTGTACGATTTTCGTTCACATTCCGACATACTTGGCACCGTATCCCATCACGCTTAACTAATTTTACAAAGTCAGCTGTTCGTTTAGTTGGTAGCGGGGCTAACTGCGACGCTAGAAGTGCCGGCGGGACCCGTTATTGAACCGATGGTCCACGTCAGTGTTGCTGGGTAACTCCAGGTCGTGCCATTAATCGTGCTCGTCGTGCGGGTCACAGGCGTATTATTATTGGCGTTGTTGCTATCATTTGCGCCATTGATGCCACCAACAACTACCGTTCCTTGTCCAGTGCCACTTAAACCAGCACTGGCACCGGCAGATTTGGAGGTAAAATTCATTAATGTGCCATCACTGTTAAGCCTCACTTCATAGCCATTGATGGTGCTGTTCTTATTAATCACCACCATCGACTTTGGCTCCCAAGCGGTGCCAGCTGAGTTAATGGACATCTTAATATACACCTGAGTAATGGCGACGTCCTTACTGTCAGGACCGGGTTCTGGCCGCGCGATGACGCCGCCTGCCGCGTCTCGTTTAACGGTAAAAACTACGTCTTTTTCACCGACTCTCAGTGTAATTTTTACTTCTTTATCCGTCTCCGCACTTTGTGCCGTACTGACCAAGAGTTGGGCTTGCGCGAGGGTAATGTCGCTTCCCAATAATTTACCGCTTAGGCTTAAGCTGCAGGTCAATAAAGCAGCACCGATAGCAATACGCACCATACGCATGAGTAGACTCCTCAATAAACGGGGGGATCGTGTGCGACCTTGTAGCCTCAGCCATACCTTGGTGCAACCGGTTGTTAGACATGATGGTGGTGATGAATACTGTTCGAAAGACTGCTACATGACTAAAAGCTGAATTACTTTTGACAAAACATTCAAATCGTCCATAGCTTATTTGCTCTACATACAAGCGTGGGCGGCACCTGACTCGAACAAATTAGGTTCCTATTCTCCTCGCTATTGGCTTTCTGTCTCCCAGGTGGCTAAATGCTCCGCCTGCCATGAATGACCCACACAACGACGACAAACCATTAACGCTAAGCGACCTGCTCATGGTCTGTTGGCGGCGACGGTGGCTGGCTCTGAGTGTCGGTCTGATCATCGCTACCACGGTTGTGCTCTACACTTTCCGTCTGACTCCCATGTACGAAGCCACTGCGACCTTGGCGGTTGATCGCGGGCGCAAGGCCGTCGATTTTCAATACGATCCGACCAGCGGCTCGATCGAATACGGATTTCTCAATACCCATCGCGACATGTTGTTGGCTACACCGGTATTGGAACAAACGCTCAAGACTTCAGATTTGCTGGAAACACCCGCCTACGCGCAAACCGGAACTGATGCGGTTAAAGTTTTGCGCGCGCGAATGAAGGTCGCCACCAAACGTGATAGTTGGACTATTACACTTTCATTGAGTGACGAATCTCCTGATCGTGCTCAGCGTTCGTTAGAGGCACTGCTTGCGGCATATGCCGCCAATCAAGCTGCTCAAAAGCAAGAAAAAGCCGGTGGCGCGCTTAAATTCCTGTCTAATTCTGTTTCGTCCGCGCGAGAGCGCTTAGACGAATCACGTAAACGCGAACAAGATTTTCGCATTGCAAAAGCGATTGTTAGCACATCAGTGGATTCCAGTCCGGTGTCGCAACGTTTGGATTTACTCAACAAAGAACGCACGTTATTGGATCAACAACTGGCTGAAGCGACGGCAATATTGCAGCAATTCACCAACGCGGCTCTGATCACCGATGCTCATGAACGCCTATTGGGCTATTTACGGATTGATTCGGTTGGGCGACATCCCGTGGTCACTGAAGCGCAAAAACAATGGTACACCACGCAAGATATGGCACAAAGTTTAGGGCAAAAATATGGAGATAAACATCCGCGCATGTTAGAAGCGCTTCAATTAAGCGAGGCAAAACGCGAACGCCTGTTGGAAGCCGTCGCTCTCGCGCAATCAACCATGCATGCGCAAAATCAAAAATTACAGTTACAATATCATGAATTACAGAAACGTACGATGGAGGCTGAGCGCGAACTGAATATCTATCGCACCAACTTGGCCAACCTACAGGCGCTGAATTCCGAAACTCTGTCACGCGAAGATATGTTCAATCGCTTACTCACCCGCATGGGCGAAGAAGAAGTCGCCAGTCGTTTAGATGCACGACAAGTGATGGTCATCGATCCACCTAAAAGCGATATCAAGCCAGTTAATATTCGAAAAACATTATTTGCTGCGGGCGCTTTAGCGGCGGGTTTAATAACGGCCGTATTAGCTGCACTAGGAGCCGAAGCGTTGGATCGCCGAGTACGCGGTGCTAGCGCAACGCAGGAATTAACCGGACTCACATTATTAGGACAATTGCCATTTGTTCCTGGATTATTGCCCTTAGGGAAAGGTGGCGATCCAGAAAATCCACCACCACTTGCGGAAGCCTATCGTGCATTGCGTGCCGCTTTGCGACTAATTCGCCGGGGCGAAAATACCTCGCGCGTTTTGGTGATCAGTAGTAGCGGCCCCGGTGAAGGAAAAAGTACCGTCAGCACTCGATTGAGCATTGCTCTGGCAGCAGCTGGTTCACGCGTGTTGTTAATCGACGCCGATTTACGCAAACCTACATTGCATAAACAATTAGGAGACGAACGCGAACGTGGACTTAGTTATCTATTAGCTGGCGAATCCGATATTATTCCATTACCAACAGATTTTGCGCGTTTAGATTTTTTGCCCGTCGGAGTGCGTCCGCCAAATCCATCAGAATTACTCCACAGCGGTGAACTACGGGCGGCAATTGATAACTGGCGATCAACTTACGATTACGTCGTCATTGATAGTCCACCGCTAGGACTCGTAAGCGACGCACTGAGTGTCATCGAGTTAGCTGATGGTGTCATTTTGGTTGCTCGTGATCGCGTGACGATGAAATCTACATTACGTCATGTCATCAGCCGCTTATTACCCTTACAAAGTAAAGTATTGGGACTGGTATTTAATGCGGAGCAGCTCGATTCCGGTAGCTATGGATACCGTTACCAATACGGCTACCAGTATGGACAACGTCCGGAAGCGAAGTCTGCCACCGATAAACCGGCTTAATGGTCATAGCGCTCAACATGTTTTTTAGCGCGCATAACTTAGCAAATTATCTATGACCACCGCCGCGCGCGTTTTATTAGCCATTGGCTGCGTTGCCTTGTTACTGGCCTATGGTGGTGTGGGCGATCAGATACGCGCCTATTTTGGACTTTGTCTCGTTTTCGTTCTGACCTTGCTTGCCATCGGCATGAAGTCACAGATGCGTTTGCCGCCTATTACTTGGCTAGTGGTGCTTTTTGTGCCCCTCATCGCGTTACCATTGGTGCAAATCCTTCCATTTGGATGGCATCATCCGTGGCTCACCGATGATTTGATTTTATTGCAGAGCACAGCTTCCCAATGGAGCATCGATCCTCGTGCTACCGGCAATGCCCTTTATTGGACACTGATTCTATGCGGATTATGTGTTGCGGCGGCGCTGCTATGGCGAGGTGAACGGTTATCTCAGTTAGTTCAGGGGTTGATTATCGTTGCTACCGCAACCGCCATATTCGGATTTCTTTTGGTGCTGACTGGCAGCGATTGGCCAAGTGTTCATTCCACTTCACGAGTTCGCGGTCCATTTATTTATCCCAATCATGCCGCCGCATTTTGGACGGCGATTTTACCGCTCGCCCTGTTGATGGCGCATCGCGAGCGGCAAAAACCATTGATTTTACGCTGGGGTAGCGTCGCGATCATCGCATTAGCAATCTTACTCAGCGCTTCGCGCGGTGGCATTTTGGTCGCGGGCTGTATTTGCTTACCATTAGTTTTCACACTATTACCACAGCGTGGACGACTACGTTGGGGGTTGGGATTATTCGCCGGCGTGGCCGGTTGGTTGTGGCTCATCGGTATCCACGACGTCGTTTCTCGGTTTGAGCTATTACGCGGTGAAGAAGGAATCACTTTTAACGGCCGCATCACTATCTGGAATTATGCGTGGCCAAACATTATGGATGCCGGCGCGTTGGGTAGTGGTGCCGGAACGGTGATTGTCGCTTATCGTCGTTCTGCCGACACCACGTTCACGGATGTCATTGTCAATAATTTGCATAATGATCCTTTAGAATGGTGGTTGGAATATGGTTGGGTCGGCATGATCGTGCTTGGTGGCGTGCTGCTAAGCCTATCATTAATTGCCTGGCGCAAGACTACCGTTGATAACCAACAACGATGTCTACGCCGTGGTGCCGCACTCGGCCTGTTGGCTTTATGTTTTCATGCGTGTGGCGATTTCGTTTGGCATAGCCCCGCGGTGGCTGGCACGGGATTTTTATTACTGGTGGTGTTGATGCTGGCTGGTGGCGATACACAGCAACAAAAACCGCAATCGAGTCGGTGGTTACGTTTCGCGTGTCTACTTTTGGCCGTAACACTGCTCTGCGGAGCATGGCCGACGTGGCATTATGAAAGTAGCAATGGAGCGGCGCGAGATGCGGAACGACAAATCATAGCGCGAGCAAAGGCTCATTTACCGGTCACCAGTGGGACGGCGATTGATGCCCTGCGAACGGCGCCCAGTAACAGTATTCGTATCAGTAACGTACAAGCGTGGTTAGCGCGCAACGAACAACGACCTGCTGACGCCGAAATATTGTTGCAACGGTCTGCGACATTGGCCCCAGGTGACGCAGCGGCCTGGATGGAACGCGCTCTGTTCGCAGCTGAGCGTGGCGATCAAGACCTGATGCGTTCTGCCATAAGCCGCGCTTTGCACTGGGCGCCGACGTTGCCCGACATCCAACAAACCGCGTTACGCTTGGTCGCTGGTTACGGACAGGCAGCTTTACCGCCAGAAGATGCGCGTGCGATTATTTTGTCGTTATTGCTACAAGACCGTGGACAAGAACCGTGGTTTTTCGCACTCAGCGAACACGTTCTTGGGACCGAATTACTCAATCAACAACTTGCGGTAGCGAAACCTGCCCTAGCGCGTTCGAGTGAACGTTGGGTTGCCACGCATAGTTCAGTCAATCAATGGCTTGTGCTGCGAAAAAACTTAGGGCCACCCTCATTGTTATCGGTTTGGTTAAATCCCATTGCCGCCCAATTATATGGTGCAGATCAATTTCAATTCCAGCTACCGGCTGGCGCAGAAGCGCGACGACAATTAGCTGAAGATTTATTGAGTGCAGGGATGCCCATTCCGGCAGATCTTAGTGCATTAATCACTGATGATGGTCCCTTGTATGCACCATGGGCGCAATCATTGGATATTATTTCACCACCAACGCACGAAACGCTGTCATTTTTACTGCGCAGCGAATTACATCGCGCCTGGGCAAAGCGATGGGCCGATCGATTGACCATGGTCACGCGTGCTCAAACGGGAGATACCACCGCCATTGGTCGCGATAGCGATCCCAATATTATAGCCTGGATCGCTGGTCTACACCCGCACATCACTCCGCCAATAACAGTAACTACCGATGAACAACAGCGGTGTGCCCTATTGCTGCAACGATGGAACGAGTGGGATTGGACCGTGGTTGATGAGCGCGTGCGCTGGTCGTGGCGCGCGCAAAATAACCAACCCGATGCCAATATAATAGTGGATGCCTGGACGGCACTCATAGTAGATGGCGTCTGGTTTGGTTGGATACGCGGGACAACTGACATCAGCCCAATACTTGGTTCAGGGCTGCATCGTGTGGTTTTAATTACACCATAACATTATTGACTGGTGGGCGATTGTCTGGAAATAAAATTGCTCACTAAGCTTTAATTGTCCCGGCTTAAGCTGTACCTACTTATTTTTTACCGCCCGATTGTTTGCCATTGAAATTTCGTGCCGTCGCATCCATATCCATTTCACGCCGAGTAATGCTGCCGCGCACTTCGCCACTGACCATCACCGAGCCTGACAATTCATACACGATGCCTTCTGCCGTTTTCGTTGTTGCGCTAAATGAGGTTTCACTGACCACGCCTTTACTATTGGCTTTTACTTTTGCTTTATAGGTAAATACGATGTCTTTGAGTGTGTCGACGGTAATTTTACCGTCCGCAAACGATAATTTATCCTTCGGTTTTTTGTCTTCGGTGGGATAGGTTACCGAATAAATACGGCCATCCAAATCTGGGGGTGGTGGTTCTACCCTTTTTTTGTCGGCACCACTGACGAATGGCATGAACGCCAATAATAAGCAACCAATGAGCAGCTGATGAAACATCGACATAACAAAAACTCCTTATGTAAGTCGGATCTCTGATGAGGAGATTATGATAATAAAATATGCGCCTAGTCAAAACCCACCTTATTAATCCTTGTTTAGTCGATTTATCTTATGCAGAAAACCTTAAGCGATCACTATTATGCTGTTTTATTGTCATTATTCCCGACTAATGCCATCAATGCGCGCTCATAGACATCGACGATCGGTGGAGGCGCAAAGCGCTCTGCACGGGCACGGGCGGCCAATCGCATGACTTGATAACGCTGATCATCTTTCAACAGCGCAGCTGCCATGGTTCCCAGACAGTGATCACCGCCTTCGTCGCACAACAGGCCGGTCACTCCGTGTTCCACGACTTCCGGCAGTCCGCCAGCGCGATAACCCAACACCGGACAACCGCAGGCCATGGCTTCCAGCGCTGCAAGACCAAACGACTCTGCGCGCGATGGAAGCAAAAATAAATCACTGGCTTGTAAAATTGGTTCTGGTTTTTGTTGCCCCAATAATCGCACGTCATCGCGAATTCCTAATGTCCGCGCCAAATGTTCGGCTTTGGGTAATTCCGGACCATCGCCAACTAAAACCAACACGGCTTTCATCTGCTTGCGTAGGACGGCAAAAGCGCCAACTACTTCTTCGACTCGTTTAACCGGGCGAAAATTAGAGACATGGGTAATAACGCGATAATCGGGTGGCGCTAAACTTGCACGCCAGACTTGCGTGGCATCGGGAATAAAACGATTTATTTCAACAAAATTAGGAATTGCTAAAATACGGCCTTTAGCGATATGAAAAGCCTTTTCCGTTTCACGCGCCAGCCATTCGCTTGGAGTCGTAATCAAATCTTGATGATTGATCGCAAAACGCGTAATTTCAAAGAAACCACGCTCCCGTCCGACCAAAGTAATATCGGTCCCATGTAAAGTACACGCAAGTTTAACATCGCAGCGCGTGCGTCGTTCACCTGATCCATTTGGTCGTCCGCATTCACGTAATACTTGTTGTGCCTGCCAAGCCGCTGCGGCATGTGGGATGGCATAATGACTATGAATAATTTGAACGTCGTGCTCTTCGACTACTTCAATCAATTTATTCGTTAGGTTTAAAGTATACGGTGGGTAACGAAAAAGTGGATATTCACTGACATCCACCGCATGAAAACGTAAATTCGGCAAAGGTCGATCAAGCCGGAAAGGTTGTTCGTAGGAAATAACATGAATGTCATGACCACGATTAGCTAAATGAATGGCTAATTCTGTCGCCACTACGCCGCTACCGCCGTAGGTTGGATAACAAACAACGGCTAAACGCATTTTCACGGATTCGGCACAGTCGGCGACACAGAGGGCGACGAAGGAGAAGATAAACGCTGTTCTAACGCCGGCTGAATTCGCATTCCCGTGACTGGCACTAAAGCACGAGTCCACGGTTGATAGCCTTGGCGCTCAATGGTGATGGTGACTTGCTTATTTGGTAGTGGAATGACTTGCGGTGTGGTCCCACGGAAAACGCCATCCACCATAATGTCGGCTTTAGCTGGATCAGAATCAATGGTCACCTCGACCATATTAATCGCAGCAACCGGCGTTTGTTTGGGGATGGCTCGTAAGTCCGGATTTTTGTCTAAATACTCTTTAATTAACCCACAACCCGTGCTCAGCGCTTGCCAAACGGCGAGACTTTCTGGCTCGTTAACCGGCCCGATAAATTTCCCACTGCGAACATAGGGCACTTGTCCTTTTATTTGTTTATTTAATACGACCCGCCCATCGACATCCACGGCACGTAATTCTACCACGGCAATTTGCCGATAATTTCGCCCACTGCTATCGGCGATACCTTCGATACGGCGTAATTCCATCACGCTGGTCAACACGACTAAATGCGCACCGCCTGTTGCTGGCACACGACCAGCATCCCAGGCCGCATCACCGGACATCGGCAAGGATTCTCCCGCACGACCATCAGCATCTTTGACCAACAAATCAATATAGTTTGCCATCTTATGCGGCAATTCCACGACACCGTCTGAATAAATCGTCGCCAACTCACCTAATTTAATTGGTGCAAATAAAACAATGCGCGTTGCGCCACCTTTGTCATCGACCGTCACTTCGCTTGGCTTCGCCTGCTCATCGGCCGCACTCCATTTATTACTTTCACGTATGCACCCTGTGAACGTCAAGACGCACAAGAACAGTAGGGCAGCAACGCCGCTTGATACGGAACGAATCATCATGGGCTGGTTCATGGTCGGGAGTATGCCGCGACATTTGCGCTGACCAGTGCAGCCTTGACCCCCTCCCACGACGACATGGAATCGAACCATGCTACGTGGTATTTCTCCCGTTATTGGAATCGACTTACTGACCATCCTCTACCGCATGGGTCATGGCGATGAATTGGTCTTAGCAGATGCCCATTTTCCTGGGGAATCTCACGGACAACGCATCGTCCGCGCTGATGGACTTATGATCACGGATTTGCTCGATGGGCTCCTACCGCTCATCACGCTGGATCGCTATGTACCCCACGCTGTGACCATGATGAGCCCTGTGCCTGGGGACCAAATTGATCCGCAAATCACTGCCCAATATCAGCACGTCATTACTCGCCATCATCCATGGGTATCCACCATCGCCGCCATTGATCGACAGAAATTTTACCAACAAGCTCGTGACGCTTTTGCCATTGTCATGACGAGCGAAACCAAACGCTACAGCAATATTATTATTCGTCGCGGAAACGATCGTATTTAGGCCGTGCTTAAGTCGCTGCTTCCTCGGCTGGCTGTTCGGCTTCTTCACTGTCCGATTTCGCCTTGCCCTTCGCTGGACCTTCTTCGGCATCAACTTCTTCACCAACGGTATGTCGCATAACTTCTTCTAATGAGGTCACCCCGCGCATGGCATTCATCAAGCCCGCACGGCGCAGGGTTACCATACCAAGGTCCATTGCCGCTTTACGCAATTCGATGGTGCTTGCCCCACCAATAATAACCTTTCGTAATTCGTCGGTCATTTCCATGGCTTCGACCAAGGCAAAACGTCCCTTGTAACCGTGAGAACATAGGGAACAGCCCACCGGTTTCCACAACGTCATATTTTCGATCTCTGCTGGCTTATACCCCGCATCACTTAATTGTTTAGCCGTAGGCAATTCATCTTTCGTCATTTCTTGTTTACAATTTTTACATAATCGCCGACCAAGTCGTTGGGCTACAATTGCCAGCACGGTCGAAGCGGCAAGAAACGGTTCGATGCCCATGTCAACAATACGAGAAATAGTCGATGGTGCATCATTCGTGTGCAAAGTCGATAATACCAAGTGACCCGTCAGTGCGGCTTTAACCGCAATTTCAATCGTCTCTTGGTCACGAATTTCACCGATCATTATCGTGTCAGGGTCTTGACGCAGGAGTGCGCGTAAAGCCATAGCGAACGTGAGCCCACGTTTCGGATTAACGTGACATTGATTGAGTCCTTCAATTTCGTACTCGACCGGATCTTCTACGGTATTCACATTATCTTCGACCGTCATCACCGCTCGTAAACACGAATAAAGAGTGGTGGATTTACCAGAACCGGTTGGACCCGTCACCAACAACATACCATAAGGCGCATCAATGGCCCGCTTAACAATCGCCAAAACTTCTGTTTCAAAGCATAACGAATCCAACGATCCCGCCAAATTCGATTTATTTAGGATACGCATACACACTTTTTCGCCGTGTACCGTTGGCAGTGAGTTGACACGAATATCAATCGCATTGCCGCCCATTTTAACCTGAATACGACCGTCCTGGGGCTTACCACGTTCAGCGATATTCATGGTGTCCGTCATAATTTTAAGACGGGATACGATCGCATTTTGTAATCGTTTCGGCGGATTAAACATTTCATGTAACACACCGTCCATACGGAAACGAACGCGCACTCGTTTTTCGAACGGCTCAATGTGAATATCAGACGCGCCTTTTTGAATCGCCGTAGCAATAACCGTACGCACTAACTTTACCGCTGGACTCTCCTCACCATCAGCAACGTTTAGATCATCTTTATCGTCTTCTTCATCACGCTTGGCATCGGCGACCGCCAATTCGTCACCATCGCTACCCATACTATTCATCATCTCGGCGACAGCGGTCTCTTGCGCATGATAGGCTAATTCACGTGCTTTATTGATTGCTCGCTCAGTCGAAACGACCGGCATAATCTGTTTTTTTACCGTTAATTTTAAGTTGTCGATCATCACCACGTCGTAGGGATTCGCGACTGCGAGGGTCAAATAATCACCAATTAAAGCGAGCGGTAAAACACCGTAAAACTTCGATTGCTCCTCTGTAACAACGTCCTCGACTTTGTTCTGTTCGCGAATCGTATCAATATCAATTTTTATCTTATCGAGATCGAGCGGGGGCGTATTCGCATCTTCGGCGACCAAACCTAAGAGGGTTGGTTCATCTAACAGCCCTTCACTCACGAGCTGTGATGCCATTAACAAGCTCTCTTTAGCGCATTTATCATAAATCGCCTGCAACGCTTGCTCTTCGATCAATCCATGCTTGCGCATGACCGCGGCCAATTTGCGGTTGTAGCCCATGACATTGGCCATGGTTCAGTCTCCCTGCTCGTTCATGTGTAAATTCTTCATCTCTTACATCCCATTCGCGGCTAAAACCGCATTAATTTCACTCATTTTTGTCAGGAATAATTGCAGCGTGCAACCGGTTTGTCCTTCGATTTCATGTAAAATATCTTCGGTTAAAGAGCCCGCGATGGCGATCACTAAAGAGGAACCAATCGAGTCCATCGGCACAAATTGATAACGCCGCATCATGGCGGGCTCAAATATTTCCAATAAGTCTTTTGAGATTTGATACTGAGATGGCAATATATAGGGAATGCCAAATTGATTCACCAAAACGCCAACAATTTTTTCTTCGGTAATGAGTTTATTTTGCACCAACGTTTCGCCGAATAACAGGCCAGATTGATGTTGTAAACGCAATGCGTCCTGCACTTGCTCATTGGTCAGCAATCCTTGCTCCACCAACAATTCGCCCAGGCGCTTTTTTATCAGACGATTAATAGCAACCATCAGACACCATCCCGTTGTGCGGTACGCTTCAAATCTTCTTGGTCTGGACTACGTGACATCGCATCGTCCCAAGTAATTTGATTCGCTTTATACAGCTCGAATAAACTTTGATTCATGGTGCGCATGCCCAATTTCGCACCAGTTTGAATATGCGACATAATTTGATGACATTTATCATCGCGAATCAAAGCACGAATGGCGGAATTGGGAATCATGACTTCCGCCGCCATCGCTCGACCACG
>SXGR01495965.1_pt1 | contig 15096 bp, 11 predicted proteins | sample 3174711 | NCBI WGS metagenome assembly SXGR01 (sample SAMN11356860, study PRJNA531348) | freshwater metagenome | isolation source: freshwater sample F1-60 | place: China: Fuxian Lake, Yuxi | collected 2017-12-25
ATCGAGGCCAGAAAAGACCATCAACTGTTGCCGATGTCTGGCGAGGGGCTCTAGGGAGGAGGTGAGTTTGTAATCAGTGCCGGATTCTTTCGGAAACCATTTGTCCTTCCACACGCCGTTGGGGAAGAAAAGGGAGGCCATCCGGACAGGGGCCTGAGATTTATCACCCTGAGCTGTGGCCAAGGCCTTGGCTGCACGACCCGATGCCCCCATGACGTTCAGGAGAGGTAAGCCGAGGAGCACGCCGGCACCGCGCAGGAAAGTCCGGCGCGGAATATGCAGAGAGTTGGTTTTCATTGTTCGGCGTCTTTTTTTGGATAAAACCGGTGACGGAACGGGAAACTCAGCGCGATTTCTTCCACCAAAACCGAGGATTGATAGTGATTATTCTTCAACGCTGTCATAGCTCGGTCGATGACGCAATTATCAAAATGGTTCAATTCCCGACCATAAGCATACCCGGTGAGCTTTCGGGCGACTTGTTTGATGATGTCATCTTTGCGCGCCATGAGCACAAGTTTGAGACCTTCTGGTCCTCGGAAAGTTTGCCCTGAAGGAAGCGTTCCCGAGGCATCGATTGCGAGACCTTGCTCCGTTTCTCGCCATCGGCCTAGGACATCATAATGCTCCATTCCGAATCCCAGCGGATCCATCTTGTTATGGCAAGCGGCGCAATCGGCCTGTTGACGATGGAGTTCGAGCTGGGCGCGAATTGAAACGGGTTTTGCATCTTTTTTGGAGGATTCCAGCGCGGGGACATTGGGGGGAGGAGGAGGAATTTTGTCTCCGAGCAACGTTTCCAACATCCAGCGTCCACGGAGGACAGGGCTGGTGCGAAATGGAAATGATGTGAGGGTGTGGACCGCCGCAAACCCGGTGACGCCTCCTCGTTGTTTGCCTTCGAGTTTGACGAGTTGAAGTTCCTCACCTTGGCCGGCGGGGAGACCATATAACACTGCAAGACGGTTATTGACGAAGGTGTAATCGGAATCAATTAACTCGAGGAGCGATCGGTTGTTTCCAAAAATGTGGTTCACGAACGCGATGACTTCCTGCTCCATCGAATGCTTCAACGAATTATCGAATTCAGGATATTGGGTTCGATCGGGACTGACTTCATCCAAACGTTCGATTTCAAGCCACTGTGCGGCGAAACGTTCTCCTAAGGCTTTTGATTTGGGATCAGCCAAGAGGCGATGAACCTGCTCGCGGTAAATGTTGGGATCGTTCAGTTGGCCGCTGGTGGCCGCCACCATGAGTTGGGCATCGGGTGCTGAGGACCATAAAAAATAGGAAAGACGGGAAGCGAGTTGAATGCTTCCCAACGGTTGAACGCCGCGCTCCTCGGGCTCAGGCTCTACCAAGAACACAAAATGAGGCGAGAGCAGGAGGGACTTGAACATAAGCCTGACGGAGGACACATAGCCATCGCCACGTTGCCAAGCGCGATCGAAAAGGCCGAGGTAACGTTCTACTTCGTTTTCTTGAATCGGTCTGCGAAACAATTTAGGGATCCATTGGTCGAGGATCTTCGCTGCGTGTAGTCGGGACTCGCGTTTTGAAGGCAGCGATTTACCCACAATAGCTACTCGTGCTGCTAGCCGTTCTTTGCTCAAACGTGAACCGTTGTCCGGCAGCACCGTCTCCAAGATTCGGTCTGTCGCGGCGAGATAGTTTTCGATGTGCAGAGCGGATGTGAACAACGCGCTTCCGGTAGTATCGAACCCTTCACCCCCTCCACCATCGGCGGGCAATAAATCAGCGAGCGGGATAACTAGTCCAAAAAGATCGCGGACGGTGTTGGCATATTCCGCGCGATTTAACCGGCGGCTCATGACATAGCCTCTGTAAAAATTCGCGTTGCGATCTGATGCAATTTGATCGCAATCCGGATTCTTGGGTTTGGGAAGTTCTCGGAGCCATGCCATGGCTTTTTGCCATCCTTCGAAACCTAGTTCGTATTTTCCTTTCGGGGGCATCTCGTAGGCTTGGACTTTCTCAAAGATATTTTGCCAAAGTTCCTCCTCAGCCTTGACCTGATCGAAATCAGCTATTCTTTCCAGATCGATGTCGCCTTTTTTCTTCTCTTTCCCATGACAATCGTAGCAATGTTTTTTGAAGAGTGGCCTGATTTTATCGCGGTAATCAGACGCTAAATCTGCCCGAGCCGCAAACGTCGAGAGGCAATATGCGATAAGCACCCATGACATCATTCGATTCAAGTGGCGCATTCCCGATCGTTGTGTGGAGCTGCTGAAAGTCATCCGATCTTTTTTCCTCCTTTAAAGACGCATGACTCCGAGGGAAACTCAATCTAATTCCCTCAAATCGTTCCGCCGAACATTGACGCAACTGGTGCGGGCTAGATCGAGATTTCGTCTTCCTCGGCGTGGATGTGGAGAAACTCGAGGATGCGGGCGACGGCTTCTGTCACGGTCAATTGATCAGTGCGGAGTTCCACTTCAGGCTGAAGTGGTGCTTCGTAAGGTGCAGAGATGCCAGTAAACTCCTTGATTTCTTGCGCACGCGCCTTGGAGTAAAGCCCCTTCACATCACGTTGTTCGCACACCTCCAGAGGTGCATTGACGTAAATCTCGATGAACTTGCCCTCGGTGACTGTTTGTCGGATGAGGTCTCGATCTGATCGGTATGGGGAAATGAACGCCGCGATAACGATGACACCGGCGTCTTGGAATAGCTTGGCGGTTTCGCTCGCCCGTCGGATGCCTTCTCTCCGATCCTTGGGTGAGAAGGTCAGGTCGGAATTCAACCCGTGCCGGACGTTATCTCCATCAAGGACGTAAGCATGTTTGCCCATGTTGAAGAGTTCGCGCTCGAGCTCAGTCGCAATGGTGGATTTGCCGGAACCAGAAAGGCCAGTCAACCAGAGGACGTAGCCGGGATGCCCATTGCGACGGGCACGATGTTCGGCAGTAACTTTGCCGTGGCTCCAGTAAATGTTCTCACTCCGACTGGTGCCGTCGAGGCTGCGGCGAGGGTAGTTATCTTCACCAATGATGCCTCCGCCTGAGACTTCGAAACCATCGACAATGACAAACCTACCTGTAGCGATGATGTCCGCGTGGACATCGAATGCAACGGGGCGTTTGGTGCGAAGGGTCAGTTCGGCAACCTCGTTACGACCCACAAACCCATCCTGTTCTGAACGCGAAATGGTCGCCAAGGTGGAGGACTCGATAATGCGATCGATGGTCTCGATTTCGCATTCCACCTCTTGGGTCGCGAGCTTGAGTTTGTAAAGGCGACCTTGAACAAAGGGTTGGCGACCGAGCCAAAAAAGGCGGGCTTTGAACCGGGGAAGATCGTTGGGCGGGTTCGTTTCTAGGGATCCGATGGCACCACGCTCTACAAAAATCTGCTCGGTTAATGTTACGCCAATCGATTCCCCTGCGGTGGCGACATCGCTCGAAGGTGCATTCCAACGTTCGATTGTTTTGACGAGACTAGTTTTGTTCCCCGGACTAAAGAGAAGGCGGTCGCCCACTTTCAGGGTGCCGGATTCGATGCGTCCGGCAAGGATGCGACGTTCGTCGAACCGATAGACATCTTGGATTGGAAAACGCAGCGGTTGATTCGTTGGACGATCGGCGAGCTGAAATTGATCGAGCGACTCGAGGACGGTGGGCCCGGTCCACCACGGCATTTGTTGACTGAGTGATGCAATGTTATCCCCGTGTTTGGCTGCGATTGGGATGAAACATTTTGGGGTGACCCCGAGGCTGGATAGGAATTCGCGATACTCGGTTTCGATGGAGTTGAATTTTTCCTGCGAATAATTCTGAAGATCCATCTTGTTCACCAAAACGGCGATCTGACGGATGCCCAAAAGGTTGAGGAGGTAACCGTGGCGCCGAGATTGTTCCTGTACTCCTTCGTTGGCATCGATCAATAGCAGGGCAGCCTCGGCGTTCGCTGCTCCGGTGACCATGTTTTTAAGAAATTCTTTATGGCCGGGGGCATCGATGATGACGTATTGGCGTTTCTTCGTTTGGAACCAAATCTGGGCGGTATCGATCGTGATGTTTTGATCGCGCTCAGATTGGAGGGCATCCATCAGGTTCGCCCATTCGAACGGCACTCCACGGCGTTCCGCGATGAGTTGGAGTTGCTCAAGCTTGCCCTCGGGAAGGGAGCCAGTGTCGTGGAACAACCGACCCACAAATGTGGATTTGCCGTGGTCAACATGACCGACAATGACAATTTTGAGTTGCTCGGTAGGGGAGGTGGTCTGCATGAAAAATCAATTTAAACTTCGCCGACTTTCAGGTTTGAGTTCATGGAGTCGCGCTTACATGTAACCATCACGACGAAGTTTCTCGAACGCGTCCTCGCTCTCCTTGTCCTGAGCCCTGCCGGAACGCTCCGCCGTCTTCGTGTGCCGTAATTCCTCGATAATCTCGCGGACTGTGCTGGCCTTGGATTTGATGATCCCGGTGCATGGCGCGCACCCGAGACTCCGATATCGCTCACCTTTTGAATTGGAGAAATACAACGGAATGATCGGCATGTTTTCGCGTTCGATGTATTCCCAAATGTTCAGCTCGGTCCAATGCAGCAATGGATGAATGCGAATGTGTGTGTCTTTATCAAAGTCCGTCTTGAACTGATCCCAAAGTTCTGGCGGCTGATCTTCCACGTTCCACTCCATGTTTTTATCGCGAGGACTAAAATAACGTTCCTTGGCACGGGTAGGCTCCTCATCGCGACGAACCCCAACGATCACACCGGTGAAATGATGTTCTTCCAAGACTTTCTTGAGACCATCCTTTTTCAGCGTGCCACAGCACTCAACCCGAGTAGCTTTGCCGTTCGGAAACGTGACACCTGTGTTAAGAACTTCTTCGTTTTTGCCAACGATCAAATCGAGTTTCCATTCGCGCGCCAGCCGGTCGCGATACTCGATCATCGAAGCGATTTTGTAAGTCGTATCCACATGGACCAATGGAAAAGGGACATGACCGAAAAACGCTTTGCGAGCAAGCCAGAGGAGCACCGTTGAGTCCTTGCCAATGCTCCAGAGCATCGCGAGGTTCTCGAACTTGTTGAACGCCTCGCGCATGATGTAGATGCTTTGCTGCTCCAGTTTAGAAAGGTAATCCATGGAAAAATGTCGTTTAATAAATGGTCAAATCATTAGCCCAACGGCGAACGCTACGTAGCCTTCCGCATAAAAGTATGAATGCCACACTCCGTTTTGTTGAAACCTGTCCAGCGACCTGCGCGTTCATTCTCGCCGCCTGTTTCGCGGCTCGTGCAGGGCTGGCAACCAATGGAACGGTAACCCTGATCGTGCAACGGGTTATAAGGGATGTTTTGCTTCCGTAGATATTCCCAGACTGCATCGCGACTCCAATTCGCCATCGGATTGAGCTTCACGATTTGGCGGCCTGTGCTCTCGTCGAATACATAGACTTCGAGAATCCCAATGCCCGTCCGGGTGTCGGATTGTTGCCGACGCAAACCAGTGATCCAACAGTCGAGTTCCGACAGTTTGTTCTGCAAGGGCACGACCTTACGAATCGTGCAGCACAAATCAGGATCGTGCTTCCAAAGTTCTGGACCATTGGCAGCGGCCTGTTGCTCAAGAGTAAGGTCGGGTAAGAGTGGTTCGATCGGATGTCCAAAAAACTGCTCGAGCCGGTGACGTAACGCCACAGTCTCGGGAAAAAGGAGCCCCGTATCGATGGTGAAAACGGGGAATGAAAAACCATTCAGGCGAGCCAGATCCATCATGACAAGGCCCGCTCCTTGAAAACTCGTGCCGATACCAGCCTTGGTTCCAAAGCGTTCCCAAGCCCACCCCAAAATGTCTTCCGTGGGGGACCCACTAAAACGTTGGTTAAGCTCCGAGATTTCTTCCGTCGTAATGATCATGCCAAAAATTTCCGTCCCACTGCAGTCAATGGTGGGTGCGTGTTAATTCGCTGTGTGAGTCTCCTTGAGCACCGTGCGCACACACCAGTCTCCAAACCGCTCCGCACCTACTCGTTCAGCAGCAAAACGGGTGAACAACGGCCTGAGTTCGTTGAGGATTTCGGGTTCGCGCAAGTTTTCCTTATACAATCGGTTGAGCCGAGTGCTGGATTCATTGCCTCCGATATAGAGTTGATATTTTCCCGGTGCCTTTCCTACAAAACCAATCTCCGCCGCATACGGCCGTGCACACCCGTTGGGGCACCCCGTCATTCGGATGACGATTTCTTCATTCGCCAAATTGGTTTCGGCCAGTAGACCTTCAATCTTCCCGAGTAATGTCGGGAGGTAACGCTCCGATTCCGCTAGGGACAAGCCACAAGTCGGCAGTGCCGGACAAGCCATGGCAGCCCGACGTAGGATGGTTGCCTGATTCTCCACCGCCACCCCGTGTCTCGCCAAAAGTTCACTCACTGCCGATCGATCTCTGGGCTGGATATTTGCCAGAATGATATTTTGCGAAGGCGTTAACCGAACTTCTGGTTGGAATTGCTCAACCACTGCACGCAACGCCGTTTTCAAGCGATATCCTTCGACATCCTTAACGCGGCCAGATTCCACAAAAAGCCCCAATGAATCCAAACCATCCAACTGCTGGGTCCAACCAAAACGATCCCCTTGCTTCTCAAAAGTGTAAGGCTGCACCGTGGGTAACGCGAAGCCTAAGCGGGTTGCCAATTCTTTTTGAAACCATTCAACACCCTTCTCTTCCAACACATATTTCAGACGTGCGTGGCGACGATTCGTGCGATCCCCAAAATCACGGTGGATCATCAGCACGGCCTTCGAAACGTCGATCAATTGATCGCGCCGTAAGAATCCCACCACGTCCGTCAATCGAGGATAGGTCTCAGCATTGCCATGGCTCATTCCCAGCCCGCCGCCGACAGCCAGATTATAACCCACCAACTCTCCACCTTCCACGATGGCAATGAAACCAAGGTCGTTCGTCAACAGATCGACGTCGTTCAGTGGTGGAATCGCGAACGCTACCTTAAATTTACGTGGGAGATAGGTTTTCCCGTAAAGCGGATCCTCAAATTCTTTGACTTCAGGATCCTCAAGGTTCAGTTGCACTCCTTCGACCCAGATGGCGTGATACGCTTTCGTCTTGGGGAGAAGGGCTTCCGAAACACGTCGTGCATCTTCGCGAACTTGGAAAGAAATCGGGTCGCTTACTGGAGCGGGTGGTGCCATCACGTTCCGATTCACATCACCGCATGCTGCTAATGTATCCACCAAGGATCGGTTGATGGCTTTCATTAGCGGACCCAAACCGGTTTTCACCACTCCGTGAAACTGAATGCTCTGACGACTGGTCAACCGCAAGGTATTGTTGGCTTGCTGCGTTGCAACGTCATCGAACGTCAGGTATTGCTTCGCTGTAAGAACTCCGCCCGGAATCCGACCTCGGATCATGAACATGAAGTGCTTGGCGACCTTGCGCTGATCACGGTCATCCTGCTGGTAAATGCCGTGGAACTTCAAAAACTGAATATCATCCTCAGCGAACCGATCTGCCGCTGGATCAGCCAAGACCGCACCAATCGTCCCCGCAAGTGTTGGGATCGCTTGCTTTATATCCTCGTTATGCGTCAATTTTCGCGCTACAGGTGCTGGGCTTTCAATCATAAGTAACCTACTAAAGATTAGTAAGTATACCACCTAACCTCCTCCTGTCAACTGCCCTTCCCGCTCGATGATTTTGGGATCTTGAGTTTATTAGGGATGAAGCCAATCTTCTGAAGTGGATTCAACCTTTCGAGTTTTTGTCGACCGAAGCCAGTTACCCGGCCAACTGTGCCAAGAGATCCATGCGAGCCTAGATCGCCGGGAGTTCAACCACAAATTCCTTTACGACTCTGTCAAGCAGTCGGAGAAATGGCTATCCCTTCATGAGGCCTTCTCTCCAGCTCGAACTGATCCAAAATGTCTGGGGACTTACACCCGAGCTTTTCGGGAGGTGGCGAAGTCTTGGGAATCTCGGAAAGTTGCCGTGATCGGGTTGGGTTGCGGTGGCGGGCATAAAGAAGTGAGGTTGGTGGAATTGTTGGTCAAAGCTGGAGTGAAGAGTTCCTTCGTCGCTGCAGACGTTAGTTTGCCACTGGTGTTGACGGCAGGGCTCCGATTTGAGGCTGCGAAGTTGGGTAAAGAGCATTTCGGAAAATGCCAATCTTGGGTGCTAGATTTATCGACCACCTTGGATTTGCGTAGGAGCCTGCGTGAGATTGGTGCAGGCACCGAGCCTCGTCTATTCACGTTTTTCGGCATGATGCCGAATTTTGAGCCCTTCGAAATCCTCCCCAAACTCGCGTTGGCTTTACGACCCCAAGATCAGTTATTGGTGAGTGCAAACTTGGCTCCCGGAAAGGATTACGAGGCAGGGATCCAGCAGGTGCTCCCGTTGTATGACAATCCACAAACCCGTGATTGGATCGAAAGTGCGTTCTCGAGTCTTGGTTTCGACCCAAAGGCGGGCCGTCTGGACTTTGAGATCAGTTCAGGGACATGGGATCCTCGGCTGAAGCGAATCCAAGCGGTGCATACTTTTTCTGGACCCTGTCCTTTGAAATACGATGGGGTTGATTATCGATTCGATGAAGGAGAACGATTCAGACTTTTCTACTCGTATCGGTATTCCAAAGCGATTCTGAAAGAGACATTGGCCGCTCACGGATTAACCTTTGAGCGATCATGGCTGACACCCTCGGGAGAGGAGGGTGTTTTTCTTGTGAGGCGAACTTAAGCCTTGGTTCGGGAACTGGCCTCAGCGAGGTTCCTGTTGGCTGATGCAGTGAAACGATCCAAGCCCCCAAATCAACGCGGTAGAATCAACACCAACCACACGCCGATCAGGGAATTCGCGCTGTAAAATCTCGAGTGCCTGTCCATCGTTCTTGTCGCGGTAAGTCGGGACGAGAACGATTTCGTTGGCGATATAGAAGTTTGCGTAGGAAGCCGGTAACCGTTGACCTTCGCACTCGAGCTTCCCTGGCATCGGAAGTTTCACAATTCGGAACGGTTGACCTTGGGGGGTCTTGAAGTCAAGCAACCGTCGATAGTTCTCTTCAAGAATCGCGTAATTATTATCTGTGGGATCCTCCTCCACCACGGTGACTATCGTAGTCGGATTCACAAAGCGGCTTAGATCATCAATATGCCCGTCCGTATCGTCCCCCACAATTCCATCCCCCAACCAGAGGACTTGGTTCACCCCGAGATAATCCACAAGGTATTGCTCGATTTCGTCCTTCGTCAGGTGCGGATTCCGGTTTTTATTGAGAAGACAGGCCTCGGTCGTGAGAACTGTCCCACATCCATTCACCTCGATCGAGCCGCCTTCCATGATGATGCCGGGACTGAACACCGGAAGCTTTCGCAGGTCCGCCACCTGACGCGGAACCGCATTATCAAGATCGTAAGAAGAATACTTACCACCCCACGCATTGTATTCCCAATCGACAACCGCCCGTTCATGAAGCCCTTGACGTTCACGAACCAAAAAAATTGGACCGTGATCCCTGCACCACGGTTCGTAAGCTGGAAAGCAGTGAAATCGGATATTCGGTGAAGTGGTCCCAAGCTTTCTCAGGGTCTCTCTCACTTCCTCCGCCATGGCCGGATGCCAGACGTTGATGTTGACCTCCTCCACCTGTGCAAGGTGTCGGATGAGCTCCGCGTAAACGCCGGGCACCCCCTCAAATTGCCCCGGGAAACTAATGCCCTCGGCACGCGGCCACGTCAACCAAGTGGCGTGGTGAGGCTCCCACTCGGCGGGCATTCGATAACCCAATTGCGCGGGGCGGCTTGCACTCGACATCTGCTGATCCATCATCAAGATCCAGCATAACCCAACTCACCCGCTTGAAAAGCGACGAAAGTAGAATCTATTCGCAAACCTTAGATTCATGGTGCTCAAGCCAGCCGATTTCCCAGAGCAGCTTCGAAAATCGCATACCAATCCTCGCGGGACAGATCAATTTCCAACGCTTTGGTTGCCTCCGCGATATGGACCGGGTTCGTGGTTCCGATCAACGGCACGATTCCTGAAGGGTGTCGCAATAACCATGCAAGACAAAGGGCAGCGCGAGTAACCTCATACTGGCGTGCAGTCCTGTCCAAGACGTCCCGGATTTTGGTTTTGCGAGAGTTTTGTGGATCATTGAGATCAGGTGCGGCATTACAGGCCAATCGACCACCCGCCAACGGACTCCACGCAAGCGGTGTGGTCCCCTCAGCCTGACACTGGTCCAGCGTCCCATCATTCAGCGCATCCAAATGATACAGATGGATCTCGACCTGATTGACCACAAGCGGCACGCGGCAGTTCTTTTTGTAAGTGGCAAAGAGCGAGGGCCGACAATTACTCATCCCAAACGCCCTGACCTTACCCGCCTGATGCAGAGTTTCGAACGCGGCACTAATTTCATCCAGATCCCCCAGATAATCCGGTCGATGCAATTGATAAAGATCGATCCTTTCGATCCCGAGACGCTGAAGGGATTGATCGCAGGAATCAATAATGTGCTCCTTCGAAGAATCATATCGGTAAGGATGGAAAGCGAGGGGAACCCCCGCTTTTCGGATTCCGCATTTCGTCGCGATCAAGATTTCGTCACGAATACTTGGAGCCGACTTGAGAATCTCACCGAACAGCGATTCACTCATTCCATCCGCGTAGATATCCGCCAAATCGAATAACCTGAACCCTTGTTCAAACGCGAAAAGAACCGCATCCCAACCATGCGCCAATTGCTCCGGACGGATAGCGGCCCCTTCCCAAGCTGCAGCGATACGCCAACAGCCATAACCAAGACGGCTTGAAATGAGTGAGCTGGTTCCTAAAGAAATGGTCTTCATGGTATCTACACGACCAAAGAATCAAAGAGTTGAGAGAACGCTCGAACCCTACTTCCATCCCCATCCCAAGCCAATCCAATTATTGGGTTTCAGCGGCCTTTGGTCCGGCGCCTATTTGGATCTGCAGTTTCCAATCTTGGGGGGTACCCAATGTTCCGTGAACATTTTGAGGAATTCTGTGGCGGCGCGGGATAGGGGTCGTTGTTTGGGCCAGACGGCGACGATTTTTCGGTCGGGTTGGGGGTCGCTCAAAGGGCGATACGTGGGGGCTTGGCTTGTGCGCACCGCCATGGCGGGGATCAGCGAAATGCCCATACCAGCACGCACTAAGGCTTGGATGGTTTCAAGTTGAGCACTGCGAAAGCTGATCTGGGGTCGCCAGTTTCGGCGCTCACAAAATCTTAACACTTGATCGCCAAGGCAATGCCCATCCTTCATGAGGATGAATCGCTCAGCCCCAAGATCGGCTGGCGTGATGGTCTGCCTGTGGGTCAAGAGGTGCTTGGGGGGTAAAGCCAGCCACAGTTTTTCGGTGAAAAGTTCACGGACCTCCAACCGGTCCTCGAGAATCGGGTGGCTGGCCAACATCAGATCCATCTCACCAGCGAGGGCTGATTTGACAAGCTGAGCGGTGGTGTCCTCCTGAACGATCATCTCTATCCCTGCGAATTGAGTTGAGAATTTCGCCAAGACGGCCGGCAATAGATAGGGTGCGATCGTGGGTAATGCGCCGATCGTCAGAACCCCTCGCAACAAGCCAGTGGCTTCAGTCGCTTCACGCTGGGCGGCGGAGACCTCGTCAAGAATCCTCCTCGCTCTCGGGAGGAAAAGTTCACCTGCAGGGGTTAATTTGACGTTTCGCTTGGTTCGATCAAAAAGGCGTTCTCCCAATTCGTTTTCGAGTTTTTGAATCTGCTGACTCAAGGACGGTTGGGATACATGACATTGTTCGGCCGCCCGGGAGAAATTTGCTGTCATGGCGACCGCGATGACGTATCTGAGTTGCTGCATTTCCATAGGTTTATCCTATCATAATTAAAGGAAATAAGTATTACATCAATAGTAAGGGTTAAGCGTATTCTGAGGTTGAACGTAGGATACCAAGCCATGAAACCTAACTCCACCGAACCCAAGCCCTTGACCACCTCAGCGGGAAACCCTGTTGTAGATAATCAGAACTCACTCACCGCCGGCCCACGTGGCCCAGTTCTGATGCAGGATTATCAGCTCATCGAGAAACTGGCTCATCAGAATCGAGAACGGATTCCGGAGCGCACCGTTCATGCGAAGGGTTCGGGTGCTTACGGCACGCTGACGATTACGCATGATATTACTCGGTTCACCAAAGCCTCTGTGTTTGGAAAGGTTGGAAAACAGACCTCGTGCTTCCTCCGTTTCTCAACCGTCGCAGGTGAACGCGGAGCCGCAGACGCGGAGCGCGATGTGCGTGGGTTCGCCTTAAAGTTTTATACGGACGAAGGAAATTGGGATTTGGTTGGCAATAATACCCCGGTGTTTTTTGTGCGGGATCCCTATAAGTTCCCCGATTTTATCCACACCCAAAAACGCCACCCCCGCACAAACCTTCGCAGCACAACGGCGATGTGGGATTTTTGGTCCCTCAGTCCGGAGAGTTTACATCAGGTGACGATTTTGATGTCTGATCGTGGCTTGCCTACAAGTTATCGGCATGTGAACGGATACGGTAGCCATACCTACAGTTTCCTGAACGCGAAGGGGGAACGGTTTTGGGTCAAGTTCCATTTCAAAACCCAACAAGGCATCCAGTTTTGGACCAATGCGGAGGGAGATAAAGTCATTGCTGCAGATCGTGAAAGTTCGCAGCGCGATTTATTCGAATCGATCGAGAAAGGCGATTTTCCGCGTTGGAATGTAAAAGTCCAAATCATGCCCGAACTCGAAGCGGAAACCTATCATTTGAACCCGTTCGATCTGACGAAAGTCTGGCCACACAAAGATTATCCGCTGATCGACTTGGGGGTTCTCGAACTGAATCGCAACCCAGAAAATTACTTCGCGGAAGTCGAGCAATCCTCGTTCAGCCCTTCCAACATTGTTCCGGGGATTGGTTTCTCTCCCGATAAAATGCTCCAAGCTCGAATCTTTGCCTACGCCGATTCGCACCGATACCGTGTCGGAACCCATTACGAAATGCTCCCCGTAAACAGGCCGCTGGTTCCTGCCAATCATTATCATTCTGATGGGCCGATGCGTTTTGACGCACCACAACGGACTGAAGCTTATTATGAACCGAACAGTTTTGGCGGCCCTGCTGAATCAAAACATCTGGCTGAACCACCCCTTCGGATCTCGGGTGATGCAGATCGATACAATCATCGCGTCGGGAATGATGATTATTCTCAGCCCGGGAACCTGTTCCGGTTGATGGCACCGGATGCCCAAGAACGATTGTTTGGGAATATCGCCGCAGCGATGGCGGGTGTCCCGGAGGAAATCGTCCAACGTCAACTCGTCCACTTCCACAAAGCCGATCCTGCCTACGCCGCAGGGGTTGCTCGCGTCTTGGGAGTTAAGAACCGCGCCGCAAACGGTTAAAGCGGGAGCCAGTCTGGTGACTGTCGCACTCACAACGGCTGAGGAGCTCCGTTATGCGGAGCTCCAACAACTCGCCTTGGATCAGGCCCGGCTAGGGGAGACCATTCCTTTGGAGGCGATGATCCGCGCGGGCATGCCCATCAACCTCGCCGATGCCAAGGGGAACACCTTGCTCATGTTGGCTTGTTACCATGGTCAATTGGAAACCGCCCGGATGTTGCTTCAGGCTGGGGCGGAACCCGACCGACGCAATGACCGTGGTCAGACTCCGTTAGGAGGGGTTGCCTTCAAAGGTGAGACACAGATTGTGAGCCTCCTACTGCAGCACGGAGCCGATCCCGATGCGGACAACGGCGGCGGCATGACTCCCATCATGTTTGCGTCGCTATTCGGTCGAATGAACGTCGTCGATCAACTCCAGACCGCAGGTGCCTCCCTGAAGCGACGCAACCGCTTGGGAATCCCCGCCCATCTCATGGTGCGTTTTGCTCGGTTCGTTCGTGGATTATCTTTCAAGAAGGTCCGCACATCCGGCCCCTCTAAACGCTAGAAGCAGCCCTCAAAACCGGGTTGAAATCTTCTGCTGAGTGCCGGAACAGCAGGTGATATGCGTTTTAGTTGTCGCCAACTTAAAGTTCGACTAGGGCGCGGTTTTCTACTCCGTGGAAGGCTTGGAGGTGAATAAGTTAGCATATAGTTCGGGACACCCTCCTCGAATTCTTTTACTCTCGCGAGATGAGTAAAAACTTACGCGGCTATTTATCTCCTGACGAACAACACATTTTGGCCCATGGCCAAATTCTGCTTCTTTCCGCCTCGGAGGATATTGCACACTGTGATGAGGCTATTGTGGAACATCATTACCTCCACAATGTGACCTTGGTTGGTGAGCATTTGCGGTATGCCTTTGTCTACAAGGGCAAGTGGATGGCAGTGGCAACTTGGAGTTCTTCAGCTTTTCACCTCAAAGACCGCGACATGTTTATTGGTTGGAGTCCGGAACAATGTCGGCGACGGCGAGGACTGATCGCCAATAATTCTCGACTACTCGTCATGCCCGATTGCCATTTTCCTAATCTAATCAGTCGATTCATGAAGCTCATGCTCGCTCGACTCTCGCAGGACTGGGAGGATCGATGGCACCATCCCATCGCGTTGGTTGAGACCTTCGTTGATCCCCGCTATTACCGGGGCACCGCCTACAAGGTCAGTGGATGGTCGCATCTCGGACTCACCGCAGGTTGGAAACGTAATGCAGATGATTTTTATGAGAAGAACGACAACCCAAAGCAGATCTGGGTTCGTGAACTAGTTAAGAAAGCTTGCGTGAAGCTGCGTGGACCAACATTGCCTCCTGCTTGGGTCAAAGTCGAAGAAACCGTGCAAATACGTTGCACCGTAAAATCGGAGAAGATTCGCAGTCTGATGGAAGCGATTCGAGCGGATGTGCCTGAGTTTCGACGGGCCGAATCTCTGGCCTATCCCATCGCGGGGATGCTCTGCTTGATGGTGATGGCGGCGGCCCAAGGCGTCATCCGAGGTCCTCAGGATTTAGCTGACTACGCCGACACCTTGAGTCAGGCACAATTACGCGGCTTAATGTTCCGACGCGATGTGAGAACCGGAGACATCCGGTGTCCCAAGAGAAGCACCTTTGTCCGCGTC